>ENA-OBLH01000313-OBLH01000313.1-metagenomes-genome-assembly--contig:-NODE-313-length-17171-cov-5.93597_pt1 | contig 17171 bp, 19 predicted proteins | sample MGYA00153382_OBLH01 | MGnify analysis MGYA00153382
TGTGGGCGTTGGCGTTGGCGTAACCGCTACTGGCGTCGGCGTTGGCGTCACGGCTGTGGGCGTCGGAGTCGTCGCTGTCTGGGTCCGCCCGGCTTGGGTGGCGACAAGCACGCCAGTGGCGACAGCCGCGATGGTGGCGCCGAGGACGCCACCCGACAAGCCACCCGCGGCACCCGCTGCACCCTTGTCCGGCATTGCCGACACACGCTTAATACGCGCCGCATTATGGGGCGCATTCGCCGCGTCGAGCAAGATCGCCACAATTTGCGCGCGTCCGCGCGACTGATCGATTGCGGTCTTCAGGCGGACCACAAGACCTGCGACCTGCGGCGAATTGGCCGTCCCCAGATTGAGGCGACCCGCATTGGTCCGCACCGCAGTTTCAACGTCTTGCGGGTGCAGGACGATGTAATCGGCCAGATCGCCGATGCTATTGGGCGCACCGACAATCGGCAAGGTCGCAATGACGGGCATCGTCGCGGCAGCTTGAAGCAAGGCAGGCGCGACAGTCATGCCGATCGTGGCGACCCCGACGAGGAAACGCCCTTTACGCAGACCCGCAGGCTTGTTTCGTCCCGCAGCCGTATTGCCAGCCATACCTGTCGTTGCGTTTGTCATTTTGCCCCCTAATCCGAACTTGATCGGGTTACGCACGCACGGCCCGCGGTTTCCCTCCGCCGAACGCCGCGCCACCCCTTAACCTATTATGTTAACCTATTTATTGGAACGATCTCACACGATATAGCGCGGTGTTCAAGACCCCGCTCGTCCATTTCTGGTATATTTTTTTACAGTTCGGTGGGGACGAACTCCGTCGCAATCCGAAACAACTGGCGAATGCCAACACGACTATAGTAACCTCGTGCGTAACAGGCTGCGACTGTGCCTGTCGTTTTCCGAGGTAACTTTGAACAATTTGGGCACCGGGATGCCGGTCGAATGGCAAATCGACCGGTTCGACGCGATATTTGCGGCCCGCGTCGGATCCCGACCGGGCACTATCCAGTGGGAAGCGATCAAGGCGTTTCGCGACGCACCGACGTTCCCCGAAGCTATCGAGCAATATGATACGATCAGCGGGCCGTTTTATGGCAACCAGTTCATCCTGAACAAAGTCGTCCCCGAGGCGTGGCGGTTCCAGATGATCGTATTCCTGTTGCATCTGCACGAGACGCGCGATCTGGCCGATCCGCGCGGCGGACTGACATTTGCCAATTTCCAGCGTGTTTGCGCGCAGCTTGAGCTTGCAAGTGCGGGTCGTGCCTTTGCCTTTCTCAACATCATGCGCGTCGGCGGCTATCTGGCGCGCAGCCCTTCGGCATCCGACCGGCGGATCGTGCGCCTCGAACCGACGCCGCAATTCATGGCCACGGTCGATCAGTGGAATGACGGCATCTTCACGCTGATCGATACGGCGCAGCCCTCCGCAGGGCTGGTTGCGGCGCGCGCGCACAACCCTGCACTCGGGCGAACGATGCGGCGGCGGAGTGCCGAAAAGCTCCTCGCTGGATGGCAACCGCTTGCCGCCTTTCCCGAGGTTGAGCATTTTGCTGCTCGTGACGGGGGATGGATGCTGCTCGCGCGCGCAGCGGCGCTGTCGCTGCAACGCGGGGAGGACGAGCCGGTGGCGATCGACCTCATCGCGTTCGGCAAGGAGTTCGGCGCTTCACGCACCCAGCTGAGGCGCATATTGGAAAGCGCGCACGAGGCCGGACTGCTCGACGCTCCCCCGCAAAACGGGGCGAACATCCGCCTGTCGTCGCAACTTTACTGTGCGTTCGCAACTTGGCTGGCGCTGTATCTGGCGAGCTATCACGACAGCGCGATGGCAGCTCTGGGCGAACCCGGGTCCAGCGCGTTATGGTACTGAGCTGCCCCCCGCAGATGTGCGAAGGCGTGGCCTTCTTTAACGCACGCGCCGCCCCACCCACACGACCCGCCCGATGATATCGATCCGCGCAGGGTCGCAATCGGGCCATGACGGATAGGCGGGATTGTCGCTGCGGACAGTGAAGCGGCGTCCTTCGGGCTGCATGGCGATGCGTTTCACATTAAGTGCGTCGTCAAAGCGCAGGACATAGATGCCGTCGCGGACGCGGTCGGCGGCATCGCTGCGGTCTACGAGGATATCGTCGCCGTCACCCAGCAACGGCTCCATCGAATCGCCGCTGACCTGAATCATCGACAGCATCCCGGCATCGCCAAGCGCACGCACCGAGCGCGCGTCGAGCACGAACTCACCCGCTGCTGCATCTTCCGCGTCGAGCGCGCCCGGCCCCGCCGACGCGCCGACCGCCAGACGAGGAATGCGGACGAAATCGGCACCGCGCCGCGCTTGCGGCTTGGCGATCACCGGGCTGCGCGGCCCGCCGAGCACCACCTCGTCGATCCGGAAGTACCGCGCCAGCGTCCGCCGGTCCTCTTCGTCGAGCTTGCGTGGTGTGCCGCGCCGGATGAATTGCTGGATATAGGCGGCATTGCGCCCGAGCAGACGAGATAGCGACGCATAATCCTCCCCCCGGTCGCGGATGAGTTGGTCGAGGACAGTGCGGGCATCGGTCATGAATCTCATATAGAGATAGGAAAACCCCTAGACAAGTAGGAAAATCCCTTTGAGATAGGAAACTCCCTAGCGAATCAATCTTTGGAGCACCGTCATGCTGCTGACCCGCGTCGAAACCTATCTCCGCCGCACCGGGATGCCCCCGACCCGGTTCGGACGCGAGGCGGCGCGCGACCCGCGTTTCGTTCATGATCTGCGTCAGGGCCGCACTGTTGGCGACCGGCTGGTGCGGCGCGTTATTGCCTATATCGAGTGCGCGCGGTGAGTGTGGTCGACAGCTTGCGTGCCGCGATCCTCGCACGCATGAGCGATGTTACCGAAACCGGCTATCGCACCGAAAGTTGGCATAGCGCGACCTTCGCAGGCACACGTCACTTGTTCGGCTTCGAAGTGCCTGCGAACGCGAATATTACTGCGTTTGCGCGCGACATCGCCGAGGCAGAGATTGCGCTTCCGCGCGGATTTGTCGCCGACATCGCCGTCACCGGAATGGGTGCAGGCCGGATCGAAGTCGCCGCCCTGACAATCGACGCCTGATCAGCCAGCCATCCGGCGCGTGGCCATCGCTTGAAGCGTGTCGAGCGCACGGGCTGTACCGACGTCGTCATCGCCGCCGGTTTCACGGTTCATTGCCAAGATATCACGCATGACACCTACCGGATTGGCAGCGACCGGAACGACACCGGGTGACGGCGGACCTGACGGCGGCGGACCCGCGCGGCGGGCCAACCCTGCCTCCAGTCGCCGGATCAACGTGTCGATGCTGCTCTCGCCGGGCAGGGCTTCGAATGTCGCTGGTGCTGCGGGTAAGTCGAATTCGGCGACATCGAGTGGCGCGTCGAGCACATCGGTCGCGCGTTCGGCCAAATCGTCGGGCGCAATTTCGGCAGCTATGGAATCGTCGGTAAGCTCGACCGGCGCGTAGGGCCGGTCGAAAGCTGCCTCGACCGGTTCGGGCGGCGTCAGGATGATCGGTGAGGCAGCAGCCGCTGCGGAGGCAAGCGCCGCATCGGACATAAACGGCGCGCCCAGTTCCTTGTCGGCAAAGATCGGGCGGCGCGGCGCATCGACCGGCGGCACGTCTTCGGCATAACCGCTAAGGTCCAGTTCGTCGTCGAAGTCGTCGTCGGCAACGCCCGGCTTCGGCCCGGCGATCAATCGCTGCACCAGAGTCACCCCGCCCCAGACCAGCAGTGCGACCAGCGCAAAACCGAGCGCCACCGCAAGCAGCCGGGCCTTCATGCCCAGCGGCGGCTGCGCCACGGCAAGCACGGAGCCAAGGCCGCTTCCGCCGATCATCGCTACGAAGCGCCACGCCGGCATCGCGGCGATCACGATGGCAACAGCGGTCCCGAACATCAGCGCGAACACCGGCGCGAGGGGGATGCGATCGATAAAACTGCGGCGTTTGGCCATGTACGCGGTCCTTATTTCTGCCGCCCTGCTACAAGCTTTTGGTAAACAGGTTCGTAACGCGCGACATTGGTTGCCCAGTTGCGCTCCGCCTCAACAAAAGCACGCGCGCGGTCGCGGCGGGCATCCCAGTTCGGACGGTCGGCGAACACGCCCGCGAGCGCCGCTGCTGCTGCCGATGGATCGTCTGCGGCGAACAATGTGCCCGTTACCCCGTCCTCGATCAGCTCGCGGTGCCCGCCGACATCCGACGCCGCAACCAGCCGCCGCTGCGCCATCGCTTCGAGCGGCTTAAGCGGCGTCACCAGATCGGTCAGCCGCATCTTCTTGCGCGGATAGGCGAGCACATCGGTGAGGGCGTAATAATCCTCGACCCGCTCATGCGGGACGCGCCCGACGAACACGATGCGATCGGCAACAGGCGAAGCAGCGGCCTGAGCCCGCAACGCCGCCTCCATCGGTCCGCCGCCAACGAGTAACAGCTTTGCCAAGGGCCGCGCCGCGACCAGCGCAGGCATCGCCGCAATCAGGTCGCCGATCCCCTCATAATCGTAAAAACTGCCGATATAGCCGACGACCTCCGCACCAGTCAGGCCGAGCTCGGCAGCGAGCGCCGCATCGGGCGGCACCGGCGCGCCGAACAGGGTCAAGTCGACGCCATTGGGCGACACAATGATCTTGTCCGCTGCAATACCGCGCCCGATCAGGTCACCGCGCAGCCCCTCGCAAATCACCGCCACTGCATCGGCGCGCTTTACGGCCCAAGTCTCCAGCGCCTTGGTCACGCGATACCGCGTGCTGCCCTCGGTCCCGGTGCCGTTGCCGACCGCTGCGTCCTCCCAAAAGGCGCGGATTTCATAGACAAGCGGCAGCTTCCACGCCTTGACTGCGTTCAGCGCCGCCAATGCATTGAGCACCGGCGAATGCGCGTGGATGATGTCGGGCCTGAAGCTCTCGATGGCCGTCGCGATCCGGCGAGAGAAGGCGTTGACCTCCAGCATTTCGCCCAACGGCGCAGGCGCACCCCGCCCCTTCGCCGTGCGACCGAAGTTCAAGCCGTCGGCAGTTTCGGGATCCGGCCCCTCGGCGAAGTGCCGCCAGCCGGTCACCCCCATGACGTCCCACCCGCGCGCTGCTTGCGCCTTCAGGATCGCGCGCGTGCGGAAGGTGTAGCCGCTGTGCAACGGAAGGCTGTGGTCGAGGACGTGGAGAATACGCATCACTGGTTCACTGCCACACCCAAACTTAATGTGGCGTCAACCGCATTCGGTTATGGCGAGGGGGAAAAGGGCAATACGCAACAATGATCGACACTTTCTCGCTGGCGCTGACGCACGCTTTGCTCTTTTACGCGGTATGGCGGCTGTACAACCGGCCCGACCTCGACCGTGAAGACGGCCAGCCCGAAAAGCGTGGCTGGGCCAGAACCCAGAGCGACAAATAAATGCGCGATCTCGCATTCCTCGGCTTCCTGTTCGCGCTAATCGGGCTCGGCTTTCGTCGCCCGTTCCTGTTCGTGCTCGTCTATGCCTATGTCGATATCGTCTCCCCGCAGCGGCTGACCTACTGGCTGCTCAATGCCGTCCCGGTGTCGCTGATCGCGTTCATGCTTGCCTTCATCGGCTGGGCCGCAACGGACGACAAGCGTGGGCTGACACTTGCGCCGCGGCAGGTGCTACTATTCGTACTACTCATCTACTGCGGCGTGACGACCAGCACTGCCGATTTCCCGCTGGAAGCGCTCGCCAAATGGGACTGGGTGTGGAAGGCGCTGATCTTCGCCATTTTCCTGCCACTCACGCTGCGAACCAAGCTGCGGATCGAGGCGCTGGCTTTGTTCATGGTGCTGTGTGCTGCCTCCGTCATTATCGTCGGCGGCATCAAGACATTGGCGTCTGGTGGCGGCTATGGCGTGCTCAACCTGATTGTATCGCAGAACAACGGCCTGTATGAAGGGAGCACGCTGTCGGCAGTCGCGGTGTCGATCATCCCCGTCATCCTGTGGCTGGCGAAATACGGGACGGTCTATCCGCCCGACTGGCGCGTACGCGTGTTTGCGGGTGCGCTGATCTTTGCGTGTTTGCTGATTCCCATCGGCACACAGGCGCGCACAGGCCTCGTCTGTATCGGCGTGCTTGGCGTCCTGATGTTGCGCCATACCAAGCGGCGGATGCTCTATCTGGGACTGGTTGCGGCAGGGCTGGCCATTGCCATCCCGAACCTGCCCGACAGCTACACCCAGCGGATGGACACGATCAAAGGGTATAAGGCCGATAGTTCGGCGTCGACCCGGATCGCGGTGTGGCAATGGACGATCGACTATGCGCGCGACCATCCCTTCGGCGGCGGGTTCGACGCCTATCGCGGCAACCAATTGCGGATCGACAAGACCAGCACCGAGGGGAGCGGCGGCCAGACCGATGTCACCAAGAGCGTCGAATATGATCAGGCGCGCGCCTATCACAGCGCGTATTTCGAGATGCTCGGCGAACAGGGCTATCCGGGGCTGCTGATCTGGCTTTCCATCCATTTGGGCGGATTGTTCAGCATGGAGCGGCTGCGCGCGCGGACGAAGAAAATTGCGGCGGCCGAATGGGTATCGGGCCTCGCCGGGGCGCTTTTCCAGGCGCATGTGATCTATCTCGTCGGCGCGCTATTCATCGGCATCGCGTTCCAGCCGTTCGTGTTCATGCTGATCGGGTTGCAGATTGGGCTGGCAACCTATGCGCGCCGTTATGTGTCGCCAGTGAGCGGGCCTGCGCGCGCGCCCGATGGCTGGGCAGCGGCGAAATGATCTCGGCAGGCGGCGGGCGGGCACAGGTCGATGCACTGACTGGCATCCGCGGCCTCGCGGCGTGGCTGGTCGTGCTCTACCACATCCGCCTGTCATTTGCGCCGAGCCTGCCCGCCGAGGTTATCGCGGTGCTGGGCAAGGGCTATCTGGCGGTCGACTTGTTCTTTGTGCTGTCGGGTTTTGTGCTATGGGTGACTTGGGGGCAGCGGCTGGCGACCGAGCGTTGGCGCGCGGCGCCGGTATTTTTGCAAAAGCGCATTGCCCGCATCTGGCCGCTGCATGCGGTCGTGCTTGCCGCGACGGTCGGCTTTGCACTGGTGATCGAGGCGACCGGGCGTCCGCTGCCGGAGGGATATCGGTGGGACGAGCTGCCGTTGCATATTCTGCTCGTCCAGAACTGGGGCTTTACGCCCGACCTGGCGTGGAACGACCCGAGCTGGTCGATTTCGACCGAACTCGCCGCCTATCTCGGCTTTGCCTTGTTGATACCGTTGTTCGCGCGCCCCGGTCGCATACCGTTATTGGCTTCGGCGACGGTAATGGCGATATCGATCATCCTGCTCGACCGCTTTTATGCCTGGCATGGCGAAAGTGCCTTGGGCGCGGACATTGCGTCTTTCGGCCTAGTTCGCTGCCTCGCTCAATTTACCTGCGGCGTCGCAGCCTGCATGATCTGGCAGGCAAGCGACGGACGGGGACTGCGCTTGATTGCCGCAGCCACGCTTGCCAGTGCCGCGCTGCTATGTGTCGGCGGCTTGGCGCGCGAAACATGGGCTGCGCCCGCCTGCTTCACGGTGCTTGTTATTCTTATCGCGTCAACCTCCACCCGGTCGCATAATCCCTTGTCATCGCGCATCGCGGTGTATCTCGGCGAAATCAGCTATTCGACTTACCTCGCCCATTTCCTGTTGTGGACGCTGTTCAAACTCGTGTTTGTCAACGACGCCGCCAATGTACCACTCGCGTCTGGCGCGCTGTTCCTCGTGGCGACGTTCGGCGCGTCGGTTGCGCTCCATCGTCTCGTCGAACTGCCCGCCCGCAGCTGGCTGAGCCGACCATTGGCAAGGCCGGGCGGGAACCCCAAGCCGATCTGACAGTTGGCGGCGACATGATCGTTTTCGTCGACCCTGAAATGCCCGGTATCACCCGCCGCAAGCTCAAAAACGGCTGGGCCTACAGCGATGCCAAAGGTGTCCGTATCAACGACCGCGACGAGATCGACCGCCTCAACCGGATCGCCCTTCCCCCCGCTTATTTCGATGCCTGGTTTTGTCCCAGCCCGCACGGGCACATTCAGGCCATCGGTTATGACGCCAAAGACCGCAGGCAATATCGCTACCACCCCGATTTTCGCGCCACACGCGAAGCGGCGAAATACGACCGGTGCAGCGATTTCGGGCGCGCCCTGCCGCTCCTCCGCGCCCAAGTCGAACGTGACTTGGGGGGTAAACCGACCGAACGCGCAGCCGTAATCGCCGCCGTCGTACGTCTCCTCGATATCGGTCGGGTGCGCGTCGGCAACGAAGCCTACGCTCAGTCGAACAAGAGTTTTGGCGCGACCACCCTTCGCACGCGCCATGCCAAGGTGGCGGGGTCAAAGCTTAGCCTGCAATACCGCGCCAAATCGGGCGTGATGCGAAAGCTGACCTTAACCGACAAGGGTCTTTTGCGCGTCGTCCGGCGGGTTCAGGATTTGCCTGGCCAAAACCTGTTCCAGTATCTCGGCCCCGATGGCGCGCCGTGTGCGGTCGGATCGGCGGACGTCAACGCCTATATCAAGGAAGCAACCGGCGACGATTTCACCGCAAAGCATTTCCGGACATGGAGCGCGAGCGTGATCGCGCTCGAACAGGTGATGGTCGCCTGCAAGGCGGGCATAAAGCCCAAGCTGGTCGATATCCTGCTCCCCGTCGCCGATGCTCTCGGCAATACGCCTGCCATCGCGCGCAAATCCTATGTTCACCCGCGCGTCCTGGGGCTGTGCGCGACCGGGCTGGACGCGGAAAAGTCGCCACGGAGCACGCGCTGGCTGTCTTCGGCCGAACGCGCCTTGATCGCCCTGCTTGACGATGCAGCCACGGACCTGTCCAAGGCCGCGTAATGAACAACTCCATTGCTGCCCCCTTTGCCGCGCTGAGCGTCGAGACGCTGCTGCGCGACAGCTATGTCTGGATCACACAGCATACCGTCCAGATCGCGATTGCCACCATCATCGGCACCATCATTGCGGTCGCGCTGCTCGGGTTGAAATGGCTCGGCAAGCGGCTCGCGCGAAAATATGCCGGCACCGACAATTGGTATCACATCGTCGGCAGTTCGCTGGGCAAGATCAGGCTGTGGTTCGTCATCGCCGTCGTCGCGCAAGTCGTATCGGCCTATGCCCATGCGCCCGGCGACCTTGCCCAGACAGTCTACTTCCTCTTCGTCATCGCGGCCACGTTGCAGGCGGCGGTGTTCCTGCGCGAAGTCGTGCTCGGCACCATCGAGTATCGCGCCAGCGGGCATCAGGGGCTGGGCAGCGCGCTGACGATCATCCGTGTGCTGGTGACTTTCGCGGTGTTCTCGGTCGCCGCGATCCTGATCCTGTCGAATTTGGGCGTAAACGTGACCGGCCTCGTCGCGGGCCTCGGCATCGGCGGCATTGCCATCGGTCTGGCGGCCCAAGGGATTTTCCGCGACCTGTTCGCGGCGCTTTCGATCCTGCTCGACCGGCCGTTCGTCATCGGCGACCTCATCAAGTTCGGCGATGTCACGGGTCGCGTCCAGACCATCGGGCTGAAGACGACGCGAATCCGCTCGCTCGATGGCGAAGAAGTCATCATGTCGAACGACAAATTGCTCGACCAGCAGATCCGCAATTTCCACGGCATCGAATCGCGCCGCATCGTGCTCAACCTGCCGCTGCACTATAGCAATGCGTCGGACAAGCTCGCCTGCCTGCCGGAACAGGTCGAGGCGGTGATTGCGAAAGTGCCCGACAGCCGCTTCGGCCATGCCCTGCTGACGTCGTTCGAACCTAATGCCATCATGTTCGAAATCATCCTGCACTCGACCAAAGGCGACGCCGATGTCCGCGACCGGGTGCGGCATCAGGTCATGTCAGCTACACTGGCGCACCTCGACGCGGTCGGGGTCGGATTGAGCTATCAGGCGAGCGACAAACCAGGTTAAATTCCTACATCGTCGAGCGAAAGCAACGTCGCATTCCCGCCCGCGCTGGTCGTGTCGGTCGAGGTCACACGCTCGGCAGTAAAGCGGTGCAAATAGTGCGGTCCGCCCGCCTTGGGTCCGGTACCCGACAGCCCTTCCCCGCCGAAAGGTTGCGATCCGACAATCGCCCCGATCATGCTGCGGTTGACATAGAGATTGCCGACCCGGGCGAGTGCCTCGACCGTCTCGGCATTGCGCGCAATGCGGCTGTGCAGGCCCATCGTCAACCCGAAGCCCTTGGCATTGATAGAGGCAATCGTGGCTTCGAGGGTGCCTGCTTTCCATGTCGCGACGTGGAGGATGGGGCCGAACCATTCTTGGGCGAGATCGTCGAGCGAGGCGAGGCGGATGATGGTGGGGGGGACGATCAGGTTACCCTCCCCTTCGACACTGTGCACCCAATCCGCTCGCTTGCTCGCGCGATACGCCATCAACCGCTCAAATGCCGCCGCGTCGATCACCGGCCCGACATCGGTCGCCGGATCGGCTGGATCGCCCAGCACCAGCGTGTCCATCGCACCGCCCAGCATCTCCAGCGTGCGTTCGGCGACATCCTCCTGCACCAGCAACAGCCGCAGCGCGGAGCATCGCTGTCCTGCCGAGCGGAACGCGCTCGTTACCACATCCTGCACGACCTGTTCGGTCAGCGCGGTCGAGTCGACGATCATCGCGTTGATGCCGCCGGTCTCGGCGATCAGCGGCACGATAGGCCGTGCATCATCGTCAAGCAGGCTGCGCGCGATGCGCTTGGCCGTCGCGGTCGATCCGGTGAAGGCGACGCCCACGACGCGGGGGTCGGCAACAAGTTCGGCACCGACATCGGGACCGCCTGTGAGCAACACGAGTGCATCCTCGGGGATTCCAGCTTCGTGAGCCAACGACACCGCCCGAGTGGCAATACGCGGCGTCTGCGGTGCAGGCTTAGCCACGACCGTATTGCCGGTCACAAGTGCCGCCGCGACCTGCCCGAGGAAGATGGCCAGCGGGAAATTCCACGGCGCGATACACGCCCACACGCCGCGCCCTTCTATCCGGAGCACATTGCGCTCGCCGGTTGGGCCGGGGAGTTCGATGGGCTGTAACCCGGTGCGCGCCTGTGCGGCATAGTATCGGCAAAAATCCACCGCCTCGCGCACTTCGCCAAGTGCATCGGGCAGCGTCTTCTTCGCCTCGTCGACGAGGATCGCCATCAGCTCGGCACGTTTTGCTTCTAGCAAATCCGCCAGCCGCTCCAACGCCGCGCAGCGGCCTTCCAACGAAAACGCTGACCAACCGTTGAAGCCCTTCGTCGCGGAGCTGACTGCTTCCTTTGGTCCTTTGGTGCTTTGGGTGAACCCATCCTTTTGTTCACCCAAAGCACCAAAGGACCAAAGGGACTGCACTGTTTCCGCAAGGATCGACCGGTCTTGGAGGTCAAGGCCGGTTGAGTTTCTGCGTTCGCCGAAAAGGTCGGCGGGGAGCGGAATGCTCGGGTGCCGCGCGCCACCCACCGCTACGATTTTCGCCACCGGGTCGGCCAGCAAATCTGCGTCCGACAAATTCTCGTCCGCCAGCTGATGCACGAAACTCGAATTCGCGCCATTCTCCAGCAACCGCCGCACGAGATAGGCCAGCAAATCGCGGTGCCCGCCGACCGGCGCGTAGATGCGGCAGTGGTAGCCGTCCTCTCGCACCAGCCGTTCGTACAGCCCCTCACCCATGCCGTGCAGCCGCTGAAACTCGAAGTCGCGCGCATCCCCTGCCCATTCGAGGATCGTCGCCACCGTCAGCGCATTGTGCGTCGCGAACGCTGGATAAATGTGCTTCGCATCGAGCATGTCGCGCGCCACCGCCATGTACGACACGTCGGTCGCCGCCTTTCGCGTGAACAGCGGGTAGTCAGGCAGCCCGGCCTCCTGCGTCCGCTTGATCTCGCTGTCCCAATAGGCGCCCTTGACCAACCGCGCCGCGATCCGCCGCCCCGTCCGCGCGCCGAGGTCGTCGGCCCAACCGATCACCGATCGAGCGCGCTTGCCATAGGCCTGCACCGCCATGCCGAAACCGTCCCAGCCCTTGAGCGCGGGCAGCGTCGCTATATTCTCAATAATCGCCAGACTCATTTCGAGCCGCTCGGATTCCTCTGCATCGACAGTGAGCGCGATGCCCGAGTTCGCAGCCTGCACCGCCAACCCTTCGAGCATTTCGGTCAACGCGGGGACACACATATCCCAATGCGAGACCTCGTAACGCGGGTGCAGCGCCGACAGCTTGACCGAAATCGAATGCCCCGCAGCCGGGTTCGCGCCGACTGCCACGATCGCATCGGCATAGGATTTCAGATAGCGTTCACCGTCGGGATAGGTCCGTGCGGCCTCCCCCAGCATGTCGAAACTCGCGGTGAAGCCCTTGTTCTCGGGTTTCGCCATCCGCTTGGTCGCTTCGTCGATGGTGCAGCCCATGACGAAGATTTCGCCCATCATCTTCATCGCCGCGCCGACCGCCTGCCGCACGAACGGCTCACCAGCGCGCGAAATCAGGCGGCGGAGGACGCCCGCCTCTTCCTTTTCGCTGACCAGCGCCCGCCCGATGACCAACCCCCAAGTGCCGACGTTGACGAGACTTGATGCAGACTTGCCTGTGTGCGCTTTCCAGTCCGCATCGCCCAGCTTGTCGGCGATCAGCGCATCCGCCGTTTCGGGATCGGGCACGCGCAGGAACGCCTCGGCCAGCGAGAGCAGCGCTACCCCTTCGGACGTATTCAGCCGGTACTCTTGCAGGAACTGGTTCACCCAGCCGGTCGATTGCGCCGCGCGCAGATCGGCAAGCAGCCCCGACGCTCGTGCCACAACGCCCTGCCGTTCGCCCTCGCCCAGTTTCGCCCGCTCCAACAAAGGAGCCAGAACCGCCGGCTCGGGCGCACGGTGCAAGGCGCGCATGGCGGTAGCGAAATCGGACGTAACGGCATCCATGGCTTTTGACTGCCTTTTGACTCTGGGGTTTACGCGGACGTAAAGCGCCGCGACAGGGACTCGCATCCTTGTAATAAAATTACGCGAGGAATGCACCATGGGCGTCGTCACGCAGGACGAATTAAAGGCACTCGTCGGCAGCAACATCGGTACGTCCGACTGGCTGACCATCGATCAGGCCATGATCGACAAGTTCGCCGAGGCGACGGGCGATCACCAGTTCATCCATGTCGATGTTGAAAAGGCGAAACTCACCCAGTTCGGTGGTACCATCGCGCACGGGTTTCTGTCGCTGTCGATCATGCCGGTGCTGACCGCGATGACCGACATGCCGCGCCTCGATAACATCAAGATGGGCGTCAATTACGGGGGTAACAAAACGCGGTTTCTGGCCCCTGTCCGCTCGGGCAAGCGCGTGCGCGGCCATTTCAAATTGCTCGAGATCGACGAGAAGCGCCCCGGCCAGTGGCAACAGACCGTCGAATACACGCTGGAAATCGAAGGCGAGGACAAGCCCGCGCTGATCGCCGAGTGGATCAGCCAGTTCTTTATCTGAGAGACGTCGATGTTACGGATCGCTCCCCTCGCTAAGCCGTACCCCGCCCCGTTCGAGGCGGCTATGAAAGTATTGATGAGAGGTGCCGATCCGCTCGTCCTCTTCACGACACTTGCAACGAACGATCGTGCGTGGAGCAAGTTTACAGCTGGGTCGTTACTCGACAAAGCCAGTCCGCTGTCGATGCGCGCGCGAGAGATCGTCATCGACCGCACGACCGCAAAATGTGGCTGCGAGTATGAATGGGGCGTCCATGTTGCCGGCTTTGCGGCGAATGTCGGCCTAGATGACGCACAGATTGCGGCCATCGTCGGTGCCTCGAGCGAAGACATTATTTGGTCACCTGACGAGCAAGCGCTTATTGCCACAGTCGATGCCTTGCTCGATCGCAAGCGCCTGACCGATATTGAATGGACACGCTTACGCGACCATTTTGACGAGCCGCAGATCATCGAGATTGTTCAGCTTGTCGCTTTTTACCACGGCGTGTCGCTTATCTGCGGCGCGCTCGACCTCCCCCTCGAACCCAACGCGGCGCGTTTCTCTGCCGCACTAGGAGATTAAGCCATGCGCGACGCGCTCATCGTTTCCACTGCCCGCACCCCCATCGGCCGCGCCTATCGCGGCGCGTTCAACAACCTGCCCTCGCCGACCTTGGCAGGCCACGCGATCAAGGCCGCCATCGAGCGCGCCGGGATCGATGGCGCCGAAGTCGAGGACGTCGTATTCGGCGCGGCGCTGCAACAGGGGCATCAGGCCGGTAACATTGCGCGCAATTCGCTGCTCCGTGCAGGCTTGCCGGTCAGTGTGTCGGGCATGTCGCTCGACCGCCAGTGCGCCTCGGGCCTCATGGCCATCGCAACCGCCGCCAAGCAGGTCATCGTCGACGGCATGGACGTGGCCATCGGTGGCGGCGTCGAGAGCATCAGCCTCGTCCAGACGCCGCAGATGCGCGTCGCGCCCGACCCCGAATTGCTCGCGATGCACGCCAATATCTATATGCCGATGCTGCAAACCGCCGAAGTCGTTGCCAAGCGGTACGGCATCAGCCGCGACCGGATGGACGATTACGCGCTCCAGTCGCAGCAGCGCACCGCCGCTGCCCAAGCCGCCGGCAAGTTCGACGACGAAATCGTGCCCGTCACGGCAACAATGGCCGTCGTGAACAAGGAAACCAAGGAAGTGACCCACAAGGAGGTCACGCTGGCGAAGGACGAGGGCAACCGCGCCGACACGACGCTGGACGGCCTGAAGTCGCTCCAGCCCGTCCTCGGCCCCGACATGACAATCACGGCGGGCAATGCGTCGCAGCTCAGCGACGGTGCGTCGGCCTCGGTGCTGATGGAGGCGTCGCTTGCCGCCAAGAAGAGCCTCACCCCGCTCGGTCGCTATGTCGGCATGGCCGTCGCAGGCACCGAACCCGACGAAATGGGCATCGGCCCGGTGTTTGCGATCCCCAAACTGCTGAAAGCCAACGGCCTGACGATGGACGACATCGGCCTATGGGAACTGAACGAGGCGTTCGCCGTGCAAGTGCTCTACTGCGCCGACAAGCTCGGCATCCCTATGGACCTCCTCAACGTCAACGGCGGCGCGATCTCGGTCGGGCACCCCTATGGCATGAGCGGCGCACGCATGACCGGCCATGCGCTGATCGAGGGCAAAAGGCGCGGCGCGAAATACGTTGTCGTCACGATGTGCGTCGGCGGCGGCATGGGCGCGGCGGGGCTGTTCGAGGTTCTGTAACCTTGACATTCGTGCGAAAATCTCGCACATTGTTATCGTCTGTAGACTTCATGTCTTCTTTCCTGAGCCTCGGTTGTGTCAGCAGCCGAGGCTCAAACATATTCGGGGTCCGGCTGTCAGACCGGACCCCTCGTCCGTCACTTGGACCGCGACACCTCGACAACCTTGAGAATCAAGGTCGCGAAAGCAATCAACAGTCCGAGCAGCAGAACGATATCTGCAAACTCCATTTTTTCTCCTTTCCATCTGACGGCTGAATTGCCGTCGTCGATTGGATTTCATGGCCCTAGTCAGTGTGACTACGGGACATTTGTCCCGTTACAGGTGCGGAACCCTAGCGGCCCCGGTCCGTTTCGTCTCCACCCCGAGTTTGGAGACGAAACGATGGCCGACAACGCCGAAATTAAAGCGAAATTCTGGAAAGCCCTGAAGTCAGACCGGACGATGTTCCTCGGCCTTGCCGAAGGTGACGACGGCCATGCCCGGCCGATGACCGCGCAGGTCGAGGACGATCCCGAGGACGGCGAGAGCGCCGGGCCGATCTGGTTCTTCACCTCGACCGACAACGCGCTCTACGGCCAGATCGGCGCGCACAGCCGCGCGATGGCGCATTTCGTGTCGAAGGGGCACGACGTCTGGGCCACCGTCCACGGCGATCTGTCGACGACCCAGGACCGCGCAGTCATCGACCGCCTGTGGAACCCGTTCGTAGCCGCTTGGTACGAGAGCAAGAACGACCCGAAGATCGCGCTGATCCGGCTGGACGCAGAACAGGCACAAATCTGGATCGACGCATCGAGCATCGTCGCGGGCATCAAGATGCTGATCGGCATCGATCCGAAGGAAGACTATAAGGACAAGGTGGCCGAGGTCGCACTTTAGCCGCTGCGCCATCTAAACAGTGACTTCCTCGATATCGGCTGCCCTGTCGCCCATGAGATAGCGTGCCCCCGCACCGCGCGACGCCGCTTTGTCATGTGCATTGTAGAGCGCGCATTTTTTGAGCGACAGGCAGCCGCAGCCGATGCACCCGTCGAGCAGTTCGCGTGTGCGTGTGAGCGCATTGATGCGGGCATCGAGCTGCCCCCGCAACTCGGCGCTGATCCGCCCCCAATCTGCGGCGGTTGGCGTTCGTCCCTGCGGCAAGCGGTTGAGTTCGCGCCCGATAGCCTCGATCGTCAAGCCGAGATGCTGGGCAATGAGGATGAACGAGATCCGACGAATGTCCGAACGGAAAAACCGCCGCTGTCCGCCGCGATTACGCATCGGTGCGAGCAGTCCCTTTTGCTCGTAGAACCGGATGGCCGATACCGATGCACCGGTACGCCCTGCCAGATCGCCGATGGTCAAAAGGTCGCTGCTGTGCATGACAAACGGTATCATAAAAATTGCTTGACCTCAACTTAGGTTGAGGTTGCATCGACTGGCCCGGCGCAGCGAATCCGCTGTCAGCTAGGAGATTAAACGATGTCGGAAGCATTTCTCGAACACGCAAACCTAACCGTGAGCAACCCGGCGGCCACGTCGGCGACACTTGAGGCCATTTTCGGCTGGAAAAAGCGGTGGAGCGGGCCTGCGCGCGACGGTGGCACCACGATCCATTGCGGCGGCACCAGCAGCTATCTGGCGCTCTACACCGGTGCCAACGGCCTTCACGCGAATGCCCGATTCCAGAAGGGTGCGCCGCTTAACCACGTCGCGGTGGTCGTTGACGATCTCGACGATACCGAACGACGCGTGATCGCCAACGGCCTGATTCCGTTCAGCCACGACGATTATGAGCCAGGCCGGCGCTTCTATTTCTTCGATACCGACAACATCGAATTTGAAGTGGTCAGCTATGAATGACCGATGGCTCTACTCGTGCGCCGCGATCCATTCCTCGACCACCGGCGCGATCAGCGTGCGCCAGCGTGAGCCGTTGAAAATGCCGTAATGCCC
>ENA-OBLH01000315-OBLH01000315.1-metagenomes-genome-assembly--contig:-NODE-315-length-17090-cov-3.32398_pt1 | contig 17090 bp, 17 predicted proteins | sample MGYA00153382_OBLH01 | MGnify analysis MGYA00153382
CTACCATAGAATTGCCTTAAATTCCAAAGGGCTATAGGTTATTATAATTTTAATCCGTAGTTGCGGATACCCCTAAAAAGTCATCCCAAGTTCTAGAGGGCTATGGGTTATGATGGAAACATACAGAGTTGGAGGTATCAAGACTATGCCACGTTTTCTACTAACTTGGTTGCTTACCGCAGCCGCCTTAATCCTGACATCAAAAATAGTCCCCGGATTTGTTCTTGATAGTTTTACTGCCGCTGCGATCGCCGCCGTCATTATGGGATTAATGAATGCGATCGTCCGTCCCATTTTAGTGCTTTTGACCTTGCCTTTGACCCTACTGACCTTAGGATTATTCCTGTTAGTCATCAATGGGCTTTCCCTATTGTTAGTGGCTTATTTCACTCCCGGTTTTACTATTACTGGCTTCCTGCCTGCCATTATTGGATCGATCGTTCTTTCCTTTGTATCTGGAATTTTAGATAGAATTTTCCAACCTCAGGAAGTCTAGAAGCAGGTATAGGGCTTGCTAGTTACTCGATTTTTCTCAAGGACACAGTACTGCTGTGTCCTTTATTTATTGATTTGTGGCTAATTTTGGAGCAAACTTCTCTATTTGCCAGAAAGAATTTTTGCTGCCACAGCGATCGCTCCTCCCGGATTCGGTACACTATGGTCTAGTTCTTGCAGAGTGGCTTCGAGGGCAGCAATAGCCGTGAGAATATCTCGATCGCTCACATAGCCCAGATGCCCAACACGGAACATTTTCCCCTTCATAGCATCCTGGCCATCGGCAAGGACAATATTAAATCTTTTCTTCATCACAGAGCGGATTTGTTGAGCGTCCACACTCACAGGAACCACGGCGGTAATAGCTGGACTACCGCAATTATCTGCTGTATATAAAGGTAAACCCAAAACTTTCATTGCTTCCCGTGTTGCGGTCATCTGCCGATGATGGCGTTGAAAAATATTTTGTAAGCCTTCCTGTTCCATCATGGTCAGGGCAGTGTGCAAGGCCACAATCATATTTACCGAAGAAGTAAAAGGGGTACTGTTTTTGGCAGATTCCTTACTATACTTACCTAGATCTAAGTAATACTTAGGCAACTTAGCAGTCTTGTAAGCTTCCCACGCCTTGGGACTAACCGCTACAAAACCTAAGCCCGGAGGAATCATATAGCCCTTCTGGGAACCGGAAGCAATCACATCAATTCCCCATTCATCCATAGGCAAATTCACTGCTCCCAGACTAGTTACTGCATCAACGATCGCTAGGGCAGAACCATGAGCCTTGATATGCCGATTAATAGTTTCTAGATCGTTGAGTACCCCAGTAGAAGTTTCGCTGTAGGTGACAATTACGCCCTTATAAGTTTTGGTGGTATCAGCCTCTAGTTTTTGGCGAAACTCTTCTGGATCTAGGGGTTTGCCCCACTCAGCCTTGACTTCATCCACCTGTAATCCGTAGGCTTGACACACTTCTACCCAGCGCTCACCAAATTTGCCATTGGAACCCACTAGGACACGATCGCCCGGACTGAAGAAATTGATAATCCCGGCTTCTACTGCTCCTGTGCCGCTAACTGTTAGGATCAGGACATCATGCTGGGTTTGGTGGAGCCACTTTAATTTTTGGGTAACAACCCCAATAACTTCCATAAATTCTTTGCTCCGATGCCCCACGGGATGCTTTGCCATATCTAGCAATACCTGCTCTGGTACTGGAGTAGGCCCCGGAATCATTAACATTAATTTGGCATCCATAATTCTTTCCTATATATTCATTAATTTAATGTTTATTCAGTCTAGCGCCTATTATTAATCTAGCTTTGATTGATCAAAATATGATTCAGAAAGAAATCATAAAGGACTAGAGCATAGGATTAATCAGTGGATAGAATTAACCACAAACTACTAAATTTGAGATGCCCTAAATATGATTCTTAACTCCCTTAATTCCCTTAACTTTCTTAGTTGCCCTCCGCCTCTGCTGGCGATGCACATCCCTGATGGCTTTTTGAACCCGCCAGTGACGGCCATGACTTGGATTATTGCCTTGAGTTTAGTTGGCGTGTCTCTGCAAAAAGCTCAGGCAGAATACAAAGAAAGGGTAGTACCTCTAATGGGCGTATGTGCCGCTTTTATTTTTGCTGGCCAGATGATTAACTTCCCGATTCCGGGGGGAACTTCGGGACATCTGCTGGGGGGAACCTTAGCCGGTATGTTACTTGGGCCTTGGGCTGGTTCCTTAGTTATGGCAGTGGTGTTTATTGTCCAAGGAACTGTATTTCAAGATGGGGGCTTGACTGTGCTGGGGGCAAATATTGTCAATATGGGCTTGATCGGCACTTTTGGGGGCTATTACATCTATAAAATTATCAGAATGGTGATCGGCCGGCAGAAACTTGGGGGGATGGTGGTAGGAGTAGCGATCGCCGCTTGGTTGAGTGTAGTGATTGGCTCCCTTTCCTGCGCTATCCAGTTGGCTCTCTCTGATACGGTTCCCTTGGCTGTGGCCCTGACGGCGATGTTCTCTTGGCATATTTTTATCGGCATTGGTGAAGCGCTGATTTCCGTAGCTGTGGGAACTTTTGTCTGGCGGACTCGCCCCGAACTATTCTACGATCCACCCCTCCGCCGAAAATTAGTTGTCTAGGCAGGATTTCTCTAAATGCTCAGATCGGTTCGACTTCGCTCACCGAACGTATTCGCTCACCGAGCGTAGCCGAGGTGAATACTCTCTCAGGACTTACGCACAGAGTCTATAGGTAGGGTGGGCATTGCCCACCTTACCCCTACCAATAGCAGATGAAACCTTATTTTGCGTAAGTCCTATCTCACTTCTTTTTTCAGGGTAGCGGCTTGTTAGCGCAGGGACTGGGAAGGATCAAAAATTAGTAACCTAGACAGAAAAATACTAGTTTGTTGTATGTACTCTGCCATTTTGGTAAGGTAATTAACCTAGACCTTAAATTATTTAATTTTCTACAATTAATCATAAATCGTAACTAGTATGGCTAAAGTTCTTGTCTCCGATGCGATTGATCAAGCAGGCATTGATATTCTTTCTCAAGTTGCCCAAGTTGATATCAAAACTGACCTCACCCCAGACCAACTCAAAAATATTATTGGGGATTATGATGCCTTGATGATTCGATCGAGCACCCGTGTCACCCAAGAAATTATTACTGCGGGAACCAATCTCAAAATTATCGGTAGAGCCGGGGTGGGGGTAGATAACGTCGATGTCCCCGCAGCCACCAAGCAGGGAATTTTGGTGGTTAATTCTCCCGAAGGCAATACGATCGCTGCGGCGGAACACGCCCTAGCGATGATGATGTCCATGTCTCGTTATATTCCAGAGGCTGATCGATCGGTCAAAGACAACAAATGGGAACGGCAGAAATTTGTCGGGGTAGAAGTTTATAAAAAAACCCTAGGTATTGTGGGCTTAGGAAAAATTGGTTCCCATGTAGCCACCGTGGCTAGGGCAATGGGTATGAAACTCCTTGCTTTTGACCCTTTTATTTCTATGGAACGGGCTGAGGAGTTGGGCTGTCGGGTAGTGGAAATGGATCTGTTACTCCAAGAATCGGACTATATTACCCTGCATATTCCCAAAACCCCCGAAACTACCCATTTAATCAACGCTGCTGCCTTAGCAAAAATGAAACCCACTGCCCGGATTATCAACTGTGCGAGAGGGGGAATTATTGATGAAATAGCTCTAGCTGCTGCTCTGAAAGCAGGAAAAATTGGCGGTGCAGCGCTAGATGTTTATGAACAGGAGCCTTTGAGGGAATCACCTCTGCGAGCTTTGACTACCGAAGTAGTTCTTACTCCCCACCTAGGAGCTTCTACTGCCGAGGCTCAGGTGAATGTAGCGATCGATGTGGCAGAACAAATTCGGGATGTAATCTTGGGTCTGCCTGCTCGATCGGCCGTGAATATCCCCGGTCTCTCGCCTAATGTGATGGAAAAACTCCGCCCCTACCTCCGCCTTGCCGAAACCCTAGGCCATATGGTCAGCCAACTAGCAGGAGGCAGAATTGAATCTTTTAATGTGGGCTTGTACGGAGAATTAGCGACAAATGAAGCTAAACCCCTAGTAGTTGCTGCCCTGAAAGGTTTGCTTTCTGATGCTCTGCGGGAGCGGGTGAACTACGTCAACGCCAGTATTGAGGCCAAAGAACGGGGCATCCGAGTGATAGAAACTAGAGATGCGTCCCTGCGGGATTATTCTGGCTCTCTACAACTATCGGCCCGGGGAACCCTAGGAGAACATTCCGTAACCGGGGCATTAATGGGCGATGGCGAGATTCATATTACAGCGATCGATGGCTTCCCCATCAATGTACCTCCCACTAACTATATGTTGTTTACCTTGCACCGAGATATGCCGGGCTTAATTGGCAATATTGGTTCGCTGTTAGGGAAATTCAATGTCAACATTGCCAGTATGCAAGTAGGCCGGAAAATTGTCCGGGGAGACGCTGTAATGGTGATTAGCATCGATGATCCTTTGCCTGAAGGTATCGTAGAGGAAATCAAAAAAGTATCAGGGATTAGGGATGCCTACACCGTAACCCTAACTTAGTAGATTCATGTCTATAGTAGAAAGGGCGCAAAGCCTTGCGCCCCTACCCATAAAGATTTATGCAAGATTTAGCTATTTCTAGGTGCTGCGATAATCTACGATCAAAGTCCCGGCTTGGAGCATTTCTGCTTCATGGCTAGTTTCTCGCCAAGATTCTTGTAGGCCGGCAGCTTCCCAGTTACGCATAGAGGGAAGAGATAGGAGATGTTTAACGTAGGCGATCGCTTGCTTTGGCATAGGCAGATCGTAGGTCTGGACTCGAAATGCTACAGGGGCAAAGAAGGCATCAACGGCAGTGAATTTATCCCCGGCAAGGAAGGAACCACCAAAGCGATCGATCCCTTCCCTCCATAGTTCACTAAGGCGATCGATATCCTGCTGCAAAGGGGCAGAGATTTCATGGAGTTGAATTCGGCAGCCACAGTTCATGGAACATTGCTGCCGTAGGGAACTAAAACCAGAGTGCATTTCGGCAGCAGCCGATCGAGACCAAGCTCTAGCTACAGGGTCTTCAGCCCAAACGCCCGGATGAGATTCTGCTAGATATTCAGCGATCGCTAGGGAATCCCAAACTATAATTTCTCCATCGTGCAAGCAGGGAACTTTCCCGGTAGGGGAGAAGGTTCTAAACTCTTGCCAATTTGATTCCTGAAAAGGAATTAGCTTTTCTTCAAAGGGAATTGATAGCTCTTGCATTAAGACCCAAGGACGTAGCGACCAAGAAGAATAGTTTTTATTAGCAATATAGAGAGTGTACATTCTGGTTTTAGTTTTTAGTTTTATCAGGCAAGGGGCTTAAGCCCCTTGTTATCAATTATCTTGAAATATATATTAAATTTTAAGTTTCAGTATCTTTCTGTAGCCAAGATGCGTACAAATCTGGACGGCGGGCTTTGGTGCGATCGATCTGTTGTTGCTTTCGCCATTTAGCAATTTCGCCATGATTGCCCGATCGTAATACCTCTGGAACTGGCCAACCCCGAAATTCTGGGGGACGAGTGTATTGGGGATAATCTAATAAATCGGTTTCAAAACTTTCTAGCTTTAAGGATTCTTCCTTCCCTACGGTTCCGGGTAGCAATCGAGTCACCCCATTAATCAAGGTCAGAGCCGGAATTTCTCCACAGGTGAGGACAAAATCCCCTAGGGAAATCTCTCTGGTAACTAGATTAACTACCCGTTCATCTACCCCTTCGTAGTGACCACAAATAATTACTAGTTGGTCATAATTTGCCACTAATTCTTTGAGTAGGGGTTGTTTCAGGGTTTCCCCACTGGGGGTCATGAGGATAATCTCCCGGCGCTCCAACATAGGCAGAGATTCTACCGCTGCAAAAATTGGCTCTGGCTTCATCAGCATTCCTACCCCGCCGCCGTAGGGTTCATCATCTACTTTGTGGTGGCGATCGGTGGTAAAGTCACGGGGATTAACTAAATTAACTTGGGCAATATTTTTGGCAAGGGCTTTACCTAATAAACCGGAACTCAGACTAGAACTAAAAAAATCTGGAAATAAAGTAACTACATCAAAACGCACAATTTTTCACCTCATTTCCGATTATATCCAGAAATCTTGTTAATTAAAATCACGGCTATAAATACAAATTAATCCTGCTGCCCCTACATTATGTTGTTTTCAAACCAAAAAGTATAGCCAATCCCCCAAAAAATATCTTTGCTGCAAAAAATAGATATGTATAGTATAATTAAAGATATAAAAATGATACCCAGAGGAGGTATAAAAATGAAAAATCTTCAAAACCCCGGAGAGAAGCCGAATAGTCCAGGAGAATTCATTGAGCGTGGCCCACGCGGTGGTCAGGTACCTAAGCCGCGTCAAGTGACTATAGAACCCGGAGATAATAAACTACCTCCAACGCAAGAACCAGGGAGAACTTGGCAAAAGATAAAGTAGCTAGAAATTTTGCAGTAGGACTATTAGACATTAATTTGTTAACTAACCGTGCTTAACAATAATGCTGCCATCTATTAGTCTTACTGCTTTTCTAGTGATTATAAGTAATAGATAATTAAGAATGTTGTACCTTGGGCAAGACTCCATTAATCCCCACTTGAGACGGGGAATGATGGAGAAGTTCGGGGTTGAATCGGTAGCCGACATTGCGAATGGTTTGAATTAGGCTAGGCTGGCGGGGATCGATTTCAATCTTTTTACGCAAGGAAAGAATGTGAGTATCGATCGTCCGGGGATTATCGATCGCATTAGGCCATGCCCGGCGTAATAGCTCAGACCTGCTCAGAGCATTACCATTTGCTTGGGTCAAGACGTATAACAAGCTAAACTCTTGGGGCGTGAGTTCGATTTGGTGTTTCTGAAAACAGACACTACGCTGGACTAGATCAATTTTTAAGTCCCCATACTCCAAAGATACCGGCGCATTCATCAGCCTACTACGTCTAGTCAGAGCCTCAATGCGTGCCAAAAATTCTTGCATCCCAAAGGGCTTGCGGAGGTAATCATCTGCTCCAGCCCTGAGACCCGTGACAATATCTAATTCAGTAGTTTTGGCCGATAGCATCAAGATCAAAGACTGCCCCTGTTGATGGAGCCAGCGACAAAATTCTACCCCATCTCCCTCTGGCAGATCGGAATCTAGAACCGTAACCCCGGGTTGGATCTGCTCAAATAAAATTTTGGCAGTAGATAGGTTAGATGCCTGCGATACTCCGTAGCCAGCTTGCTGTAGATGCCAACCCAAGAGCGATCGTAAATTAGCATTCCCTTCAATAATTAAAATCCCCACTGATTTCACAGGCTTGCCATTTTTTCTAATTTAGTAATCTGCACAATAACAAAACTATTGTTAAGGTTCTGTTAGATTTGCTACTCATCAGTTGGGAGTTGTCGGTAGTTATACATCTAGACCAGATCTTAAAAACCGATAGTGGAGGAAAATTTCTGACCCGATCGCCTTAGTTTCTACTAATTCCAACTCTAGTTTATTCGGCAAACCTAGACCATCTACTGGGGTAGGGGCAGATTTACCCCCCAGAATTACAGGACAGATGGTGAGCCAAAATTCATCAATCAGATTTTCTTGGATCAGGGCGGCTACTAATTCTCCGCCCCCTAAAATTACTAATTTTTTAATTCCCAAGGCGGCTAATTCGGTAAATACTGGTTTCCAGATAATTTCTGGGAATGTAGGCGCCATAATAACTTTGGCAAATAAGTGCTGATTAGTTGCGATCGATTCTTGGGTGGTAATTAGCCACCGGGGCATAGGTTGAGAGAAAAATTTTAGCTGAGGATCAAATTCCCCCCGGCGAGAAACTACAATCTGCACAGGTTGAGGGGGTTTACCTAGAACTTCTCGGAGCTTGAGGTTTGAGGGAGAAATCACTCTGATAGTTGTACCATAAGCCCGGAGAGTTCCGGCTCCAAAAATTACGGCATCGGCTAGGGCGACTTGGTTTTCTAGGTGGGCTTTATCTTGAGGGGAGCCAAAACGGGCGGGCGATCGCCTCGCATCAGCGATCTTGCCGTCAGCACTCATGGCTAATACTAAGGTTGTGTGGATTCCTGTTACTATTTCTGGGGGTATCTCCAATTTCTGTTTATCCTTAGCTACTAATTAGCTACTAATATTGATTAAGCAGAATTATAAGTTAGTTGAGGGCGGCTGGAGAGCAATGGTATGAGTGACGATATTACCCAATGGTTAGAAGAGATTAAATCTCTTAAGCAAAAGATTACAAATCTAGAGCAGGAAAGGGAAACAGCCCAAGCTAGTGCTGATAATTGGCGGCAGCTATACAACACAGAGGCGCAGCAGCGGCGGATTGAAGCTAAGGCGGCCCAGCAACAGCTAGAAAGCCTCAAGGAGCAGGTACGGCAATTACCGGGGGGCAGTTTATTGGTGAAATCAGATAATCAAGATACACCAGTTCGGGCAGAGGCGGCGGCTTTGTCTAGTATTGAGGAGTTGCGCTTACATTTAAGTGACATTTTGGAGGAGCGCGATCGCCTTTATAGTTCTCTAAAACTAGAGCAGGATAATCATGCCCAAACTCGCAAGAGTCTAACTGCTGTAATTGGGGATACGGTAGATCAATTAACTAGGGAGCGACGGCAGGTTAAGGAGTAGTGAGAGGAAGCAGGAAGGGAATTATCAACTCAATTGGCGATCGCTCTCCCCATTTCTGCTCTAGATGAAGCTCATTAGCTGTGTAATTAATCTAAATCTAGCGTACCTTGCTTGACTTCCATTTGTTTCTCGGCAGATTTCAAGACTTCCAAGGCTAATAAAATATCAAGACGTTTTTGGTCTTCAACAATTTCTTGGATAGTCACAAGCCGAATTTTATCCACAGGATTACTCATGTATTGACTACGATAAATTCCTGCTTCTTTTGCTTCTTTAACCATATCTTTTGTAGGCTTTTGCAAAGTAATAAACACACCCAAAACTGCATTTTCACGGGTCATTGTGCCTTGCAAATCTCGGATATCTCTAGAAGAAACTTTGCCAGATTTAACCTGTAAAATAATTTTTTCTGGTTCATCTCTTTCACTCCGAAAATAAGCAATTCCATCAATTCCTTTATCGGCTCCTTTCTTTTGATTAATAATAGCTCGATTATTAGAATAGGTAAGTACTGCCCATTTTTCAAATTCTTTGCGAGTTCGATCGTCCTTTTTGTTAGCTAATGCCTTGGCAGATTGCATATCTTTAGGAATCCCATTCAGCACCACATTTTCTAATACTCCTTGACCAAAAGCACTTTCTAATCTTCTTAAAATTAAACTAATACTTTGATAGGTAATATCAATCCCAATCCATTGCCGATCTAACCGTTGAGAAACCGCCACCGTAGTCCCACAACCACAATAAGCATCAAGCACCACATCTCCTTCATTACTACTTGCTTTGATGATTCTTTCTAATAGCCCCTCTGGTTTTTGAGTAGGATAACCTAAACGTTCTTTATGCCATGATCTTAAAGCCTCTACATCTGTCCAAGTATCCTGTACAGGCAGTCCTTGCATCTCATCTAAGTATCTTTTTAGGCGTGGAAACCCATTTTTTGTATAATAGATTCTTCCCTCATTATCTAATCTTTGCATAGTACCTGTAGGAACCCGCCAAATTCTTCTTATCCCTTTCCATTCATATTCATAACCACCTCCCGAAAGTCCTGCGGCTCCAATGTCTCCAGACATAAAACGACGACCATCGGGATCAGTATATTTATAATATTCATCTACATATTTTTGATCATAAGCTTGATACTCTTCATTCCATTTTACTTTTGAGCTTTTAGAGTAATAAAAAATTACATCATGGACTCGTCCATATCTACTCGAATCACTATGTCCAGATGTGCGTTTCCAAATAAGCTCGTTTAAATAATCCCCACCTTGAGAACAGAAAATTGCATCTAAGACCAGCTTTAGATAATGAGAAGCTGTGGGATCGCAATGCAGATAAAAGCTGCCTGTAGGTTTTAACACTCTATGAATCTCGGCTATTCGTAAAGTCATACTAATGAGATAGGCTAATAAACTTCCTTTGCCTAAAACCTTTACCAAACCAGAAATTAGATCAATACTTTGGGCTGTAAAACGACCTTGATAATTAGTTTGAATCTCCTCCAAACCTTGATTTGCGTAATCATCCCATGTCCATGTATCAATAAATGCTTGAGCTTGCGCCTGATCTTCCTTGCCTATATTGTTATAAATTTGATTGTAGTTACGCTTGGAATTAAAAGGCGGATCGATGTAGCACAAATCGACTGATTCATCCTTGATGTGTCGCCGCAAAACCTCAAGATTGTCACCATAGAAAAGTTGATTAGACATAGACTTATCGCTAGTAGAGATATTTTAATTGAGAGACTGGGAGATTTATATCTTAATCTGATTTGATCCTTTGGGCAAACTCTATCTTGATATTAATAACCATAAATTTTTTAGGGCGATATTTTACCAACTAAAAACCCCTAGTATTAACTATTTTTTGAGATCAAAGCAATTAACTCTGCCTCTGATAGACAGGGAATACCTAACTCCTCGGCCTTGGTAAGTTTGGAGCCAGCCTCCGCCCCCACTACTAGATAATTAGTCTTTTTGCTCACACTATCTGTAACTTTGCCTCCCTGAGCCTCAATCATGGCTTTTACCTCTGGGCGCGATCGGCTGGGCAGAGTTCCAGTGATGACAAAAATTTTCCCGGTAATGTTGGTGGTACTAGCAGGTAGCACAGCTACAGGTTCGGTGCTGCCTAGATTTAAGCCTAGTTGGGCTAGACGGCCGATTAGGGATTGGTTCGTAGGTAAGCTAAACCACGTATGGGTTGATTGGGCAATTTCTTCCCCAATACCGTAGATCCCCGCAATATCACTAATCCGGGCAGCCGCTAACTGGTCTAGGTGAGGAAATTTCTGGACGATCGCCTTGGCATTAACACTACCCACATGACGGATCCCCAAACCGTAGAGGACTCTTGCCCAAGGTTGAGATTTGGAGGCAATAATAGCCGCAATTAATTTCTGGGCAGATTTCTGTCCGAAGCGATCGAGACTAGCTAGTTGAGTCTCCGTAAGTTCATAGAGATCAGCGATCGACTCTACTAATTTTTGGCTGACTAGCTGCTGGACTAGCTTCTCTCCCAAACCATTAATATCCATCGCATCCCGGCTGGCCCAGTGGAGAATACTGCCTTGAATGATCGCCGGGCAACTGGAATTAACACAACGAGTCACCACTTCTGTCAAGGGTTTTACAACCATTGATCCACAGGCGGGGCAATGGTTCGGCATCACAAAGGGTTGGGTATCAGCCGGACGTAATTCTGGCAACACCTGCACAACTTCGGGAATAATTTCCCCAGCCTTACGGACAATCACCGTATCCCCCACCCGCAAATCTAGCTCGGCAATGCGATCGCCATTATGCAGAGTTGCCCGACTGACAGTAGTTCCGGCCAAAGCCACCGGAGTAAGTTCTGCCACGGGAGTTAAAGCCCCAGTTCTGCCTACTTGGATCGTAATACCCAGACAAATACTAGGAGCTTCTTCGGCCGGATATTTCAGAGCGATCGCCCACCGGGGAAACTTCTGGGTAAAGCCTAACTGGGTTTGTAAAGTAAAACTATCTAACTTCACCACCACCCCATCGGTCATATAAGCCAAATCTCGCCGCTTGCTATCCCACTGTTGGTAATACTCGGCCACAGCGGTTAAATCTGTACACAATTGGGCATGGGGATTAACCCGAAATCCTAGATTTTTCAAAAATTCTAGAGATTCCCACTGACTGAGTGGTTGGGGATCCACTGATGGATTGTTTGTGAGATTACTGGGGAGATTGCCGGATAAATCTTCCGGTAAATGTAGCGTATAGGCAAAGAAATCTAATCTGCGTTCTGCCACCGCCTGAGCATCTAGTTGCCGGAGGGTTCCTGCCGCTGCATTGCGAGGATTGGCAAATTGATATTCCCCCGTCTCTTGACGTTGTTGATTCAATTCTGCAAATACCTGCAACCCCAAAAACGCTTCCCCCCGGACTTCGACTACAGAGGGGAAATTGCCTTGTAACCTCAGGGGGATCGATCGAATAGTCCGTACATTCTGGGTAATATCTTCCCCCCGGATCCCATCTCCCCTAGTCACTCCCCGAACGAGAAGCCCATCTTCATAAGTCAAAGCGAGGGCAGAACCATCAATTTTTAGTTCACAAACATACTCTGAAGGATTAGAGATATCCAACTGGAGAGTTTTTGCCTGCCGTAACCACCGCTCCTGCCATTGCTGCAATTCAGGTATATCAAAGGCATTTTCCAGACTATAGAGGGGAATCCGATGTTCTATAGAATAAAACTGAGTAGCTGGACGTTCCCCGACTCTTTGGGTGGGGCTGTCGGGGGTGATTAATTCTGGATTTTGTGCCTCTAGGTCTTGGAGTTCCCGGTAGAAGCGATCGTATACCGGATCTTCTAAAGTAGGACTATCTAGGACATAATACTCATAACTAGCTTTCTGAAGTAGCTGCCGGAGTTCTTTGGCTTGTTGGGTTTGGGCTGATGACATAGCAGGATAATTTTGGATACAGTCAGTTTAGTTTAAGCACAACTACTAGTAATATTACCAAGGAATAATTATATGGATATTTTCAAAGGATTTACCCGTCAGCAAATTACGAAAACTATTATTTTTGTAGTATTATTTCTAGTCGCCTATGCAGCGTCGATCGGCCTCTATCGAATAGAATCAGCCAGAAACGCTGCCGACTTTACTTCTCCAGACCCCGGAGCAGATTATATCGAAGCATCTGTTAAGGTTTTAAGTATTGATCCTATTAAAGGTGACATAGCAGCTCGGATTCAATTTACTCCCCACGGTAGTTTTGATATGACAGGCAGCAATAAAGTTAGCCAAGAGGTGAAGTTTACTGTCAATAGCTCTACAGGCAAACCAGAACGGGTATTTGCTAAGGGGAAAATTATGGAACCAGCCGATGTAGTTGTTCCTGTATTTGAAGGGCAGGTAAGTGACTATCCCTTCGATCGCCATGAATCTTTCTTGGAATTAGAAATGAATAGCACAGCTAATCCACCTACGGAAGTTCCTCTCAAGGTTAATCTTTGGTCAGACATAGCCGGCTTTAATACAACTGCCACCCCCATACCAGAAAGCACTACTAGTTATATCGGGATTAATATTAGTGTCGAACGATCAATCACCACCACCCTATTTTCTCTATTCATTATGCTAGGTATGTGGATTGTGGGCATTATTGTCCTCATCCAATCCCAGATAGTCCGGGGCAAAGGCAAGATGGTAGAAATTGGGATGTTTACCTACATGGCTGCCTTAATTTTTGCCCTGCCAGCCGTGCGGAATATCCAGCCCGGCATTCCTCCTGTAGGAACCCTCAGTGATTTCTTAGCATTCTTCTGGGCAGAGGGTTTAGCAACAGTCTCCTTTATTACGATCGCCTACTGTTGGCTAACTCGCTACGGCAAATAATAGTCCCACAAAAACAGTTAGTAACAACGGCAATTGAACACCTGTTACTAACTATTCCTCTGACTTATGATTTTTTGAAATCTAAATATTATTGTTAAATTATTATTGAAAAAATTTGAATAGTTCTCAATCGAGGAATATAAACCTAAGGGGAACTCGGAACAACTTCAACAGCTTCAGCAACAGTTGCCTCCACCATTGCCAAACTCTCACAGGAAAGGGTGTCAGAGAGAATAGAACTAGCCATCATTCCTGTATTAATCTCTAGTTGTCCCTCCCTAGGCGCTTCAAATACTAATCTTTGTCCGGGAAAAACTACTCGCTCAAAGTACCAGTTAGGCACATTAGTAATCCGAGCAATCTGGATTTGACTAGTAGCGTTGACATAGAAACAAACTAAGTGGTCGCTGTGGTCTGGTGGCAGGGGATCAAGAATTTGAGCCATAGCTTTAAGGTAAATAAAATGTATATTTTTCTTAACTCCCCTAAATTAACACTAGGAATCTTCGTTAGCTGTAAAAAGTAATACCAATCTCTCTGCAATATTTTCTCTGATATTTACAATCCAGAATTTCTCTAGGTCTTATTCTTGAGTAGCTCCTTTGCATAAATAGCTGCAATCTCCCCCCGGAGTTGCTTCCCCCAAAGAATAAAAGTTAGGTTAAGCAAATCTAGGGAAATTTAGATAATACGGCCGGAAGTCTAGCGGAGTTTAGGATTTGACCCTAAATTCACCCTGTTCTTGGGTGTCTTCCCGTTTATGTCCCCTAGGATATACAGCACTTTTCTAGTTCATAGATGACAGAAAAGGGGCTTAAGCCCCTTGTGACCTAAGAAGAATGTGTCCCCCTCCACCTGCAAGATGCTGTACCTAAAATAAAATTGTTCCTTGGTTGAGAGAACTTCAATATTTTGTTAGAGTTAAGATGTGTAAACTCAGTTTTTGCATTATGGCTGTGGAGTAATTGATTGAAAATTAATTTCAGCAAATTAGGTAACTTAACCTAGGGGATCGTAATTATTACTTCAATCCTTGGAAACATTATAAAAACCTCTACAAAAGTAAAATTTTCATGTCAGAAAAAATTCTCTACGTCCGCCTCCCTTGTAACCCCATTTTCCCGATCGGGGTTGTGTACCTAGCTGATCATGTCCATAAATTATTTCCAGAGATTGAGCAAAGAATTTTTGATCTGGGGACAATTCCTCCCCTAGATTTTAATACGGCTCTAGATGCCTGTGTAGATGAGTTCCAGCCTACTCTTTTGGTATTTTCTTGGCGAGATATTCAGATCTACGCCCCAGTGGGCGGCCGGGGCGGAAATCCCCTCCAGAATGCCTTTGAGTTTTACTATGCTTTTAATCCTTTACTAAGATTGCGGGGAGCGATCGGCGGATTGCGTTTAGCTATATCTTATTACAATGAACTATGGCAAAATCGGCGGCTGATCGATCGAGGATGGCAACGGGCAAAGCGCTATCAACCCCAAGCACGGGTAGTAGTTGGCGGCGGGGCGGTGAGCGTCTTCTATGAACAGATGCAACACAAGCTCCCCTCTGGGACAATTCTCTCGGTAGGGGAAGGGGAAACCCTTTTGGAGAAACTTTTGCGGGGAGAAGATATCAGTAGTGAGCGCTGTTATATCGTGGGGGAAACTAAGCCTAGAGAGCGCATGATTCATGAGCAGCCTACACCTCTAGAAAAAAGTGCTTGTAACTATAATTATATCGAGAGCATTTGGACAGATTTTCCTTACTATCTGCAAGATCAGGATTTTTATATTGGGGTGCAAACTAAGCGGGGCTGTCCCCATAACTGCTGCTATTGTGTATATACCGTGGTAGAGGGTAAACAGGTCAGAATTAATCCGGCGGATGAAGTTGTGGCAGAAATTCGCCAGTTGTACGATCGAGGAGTCCGAAACTTTTGGTTCACCGATGCTCAATTTATCCCGGCCCGGAAATTCATTGATGATGCCGTGGAATTGCTCCAAAAAATTATTGATGCCGGGATGAAAGATATCCACTGGGCTGCCTATATCCGGGCTGATAATCTCACTCCTCAGTTGTGCGATCTGATGGTGCAAACGGGGATGAATTATTTTGAAATTGGGATTACTAGCGGTTCTCAGGAACTGGTTCGCAAAATGCGGATGGGCTACAATCTGCGGGTGGTGCTGGAAAATTGCCGAGACTTAAAGGCAGCGGGGTTTAATTCCTTGGTGTCGGTGAATTATTCTTTTAATGTGATGGATGAAACCCATGAAACGATCCGGCAAACGATCGCCTACCATCGAGAGTTAGAAAAAATCTTTGGGGTAGATAAGGTGGAACCAGCCATTTTCTTTATTGGTCTGCAACCCCACACCCATTTAGAAGATTACGCCCTAAAAAAGGAGATTCTCCAACCGGGTTATGACCCCATGAGCCTCATGCCTTGGACTGCCAAGAAACTCCTCTGGAACCCAGAACCCCTCGGCTCTTTCTTTGGGGAAGTATGTCTGCAAGCCTGGAACCAAAACCCCAACGACTTTGGGCGAGAAGTAATGAAGATCCTCGAAGAGCGTCTAGGTTGCGCTCCCCTAGAAGAGGCATTATCAGCGCCCTTAGAACCTAAAGGAAAAATAATGGCGATCGCTCCCTAAGCGAATACAGGCAAAATTATGGAAACTAGTTTGTATGAAACAGATTTTTATCGCTGGACGATCGAACAGTCTAGGCTTTTGGCCCTGGGTAAGTTGGAGGGTCTAGATTTAGCTAATTTAGTTGAGGAAATTGAGTCTTTGGGGAAGCAGCAACAGCAGGAACTAAGAAACCGATTGGGTATATTACTGGGACATATTTTGAAATGGGAATATCAGCCAGAAAAGCGCTCAAAAAGCTGGCGAGTAACAATTAGAGGACAACGCCGTGAAATTAAATTTCTGCTGGCTAAAAATCCTAGCCTGAAGTCCTATCTTGATGAAGCTATATCCCTTGCCTATATGCAAGGAGTAGATTTAGTGGTGGAGGAAACGCCTCTGGATGATCAGGACTTGCCCCAAGTCTGTCCTTACCAGATTGAACAGATATTTGATGCCAGTTTTCCTCAGGGTATTCTTGATATTTAACAAGGGGAATTACTTATCTCTAAAAAATAAGCAATTGGGTCAGAATCAATTCTAAATATAGTTTGAGGAGTAGGGGTATGAACTTGGGTCGATCGCTAATGCTCAGGAAGTTTTGGCACTTTTAATTGAAGATTATGAGGCAACTGGCAAACCCTTACCTATTCCCCAAACGCTTCAGGAAGTATAACCAAGCGCAGTATCCCAGAGCTAACATCAGCCATGCGGAGGTACAGTACAATCCGGGGGGAGTAACAGGAGTTATGGGTAAAGATTGGTTATTAACGGCGATAAATTGATTTATGTAGGGTTCTACAAAGTTCCCATGAGCATTTTCCAGTGCTTCCCGTTGCTTGACTTTCTCTTGTTGGTTGTCCATTGTTGACCTGCCTTCGTTTTAAGTG
>ENA-OBLH01000317-OBLH01000317.1-metagenomes-genome-assembly--contig:-NODE-317-length-17077-cov-3.80466_pt1 | contig 17077 bp, 14 predicted proteins | sample MGYA00153382_OBLH01 | MGnify analysis MGYA00153382
AAATTTGTTCAGGCTTTTTCAAAATATCAACAAGCTCTAAGGCTCTATCGTCAAAGTGGAGATACAACCAAGGCAACTGCAACTCGTCAGCGATTGGAAACAGTTCTTGCTGCCGCTTCACCATTAGCCGCAAAGTATGAACAGGAAATGGATCAAGATGAAGCGGCTTTCTTTCGACAATTCCCGAAGACGGAGAATAATCAAACAGCTAATCAATTAGAGGAATTAGCCAGAGGTCAGTTAGGCATTGGGTTAATTGGAAGACCCGGAGATTCTTGGACTTTTTCCCAGAGTCAACAAAAAGCCTTTCAAGATATTAAGGAAGAATTATCAAATTATCTAGATACTCAAGAAAGAAACCCTAGTAGCTCTTTTTATGAAGTTCCTTCAAAATTGCGTAATTATCTAAATCAGAATGCTGAAAAACTAAAAGCCATTCGTACCTTACTGTTAAATAATGAAAGCCCTCATTGGGCAACAGATATGTCTTGGATTTCTAAAGGAGACCCATCCTACCCATTGCCAAGCTATCTAGGATTAGCGGACTTACAAAGGCTATTTGCAATTGATATTCTCCATAAACAAGAGCAGGGAAAAACCCAAGAAGTGCAGGAAGCTCTGGAGGTTTCTTGGAAACTTAATCAATCCTTTAAAAACGATCCATTCTTAATTGGGCAATTGGTGAATATTATTTCAACTAGAGTTCAACTAGGCGTAATGCGGAAACTTGATGGTCTACCGACCGCTTGGCAACAGCGTTTGCTAGAACATGATTATCGTCAATCTTTATTACGGTCTTTAATTGGGGAATCTATAGATACCAAGGTTCGTTATCGACGGTTGATGAATAAGCCAGAAACTGCCCTAGAAGATTCTAATGAATATTTTAGTGAAGATTTTGCTGCTGGGTATGTAGCTTTGGGGTGGTCAGAATGGTCAGCATCAATACGGCAAAACTTTCTCCGTTGGGAGGCGATCGCTTCCTATCAAAGCGATACTGATAGGTATAAAGCTGCGGCTCAGGGGAATGCCTGTTTAACGGAAAATCCTTCCCCATCTAGTTTTTTGGCTAGAGCCGGAAGGATCATGGTGGATTTGGAATTGACCCAGAAAATTCTCCAGATGAAGGAAGTGGGAGCATCTCCTCAAAATATTCCCAACACCCAATCTACTATCTGTCCCAATGCTAACTGGGTTTATCAATCTACTGATGATGCGAGGTCAATTACCCTAGCTCCGCTACCTTGGTAGGCTGCCGATGTCCGGGGTTTACCTCTGATCTATACTCTTCCCTTGAACCGTAACTAGTCATACTCTAATCTAGAAAAGGACTGTATAGATAAAGAAACAGATACAGTACTTTGCAGCTTAGGGAAGCCGGATAAAACGGGATTTAATATTCTCCCCCCTAAAAAAAGGGGAACTGGGGAAATCAATCGGACTACAGCGCTAGTTTAACTGCTGTGCCACTGGCAGCCACCATTAACATACTGCCCCCACCACTAAGGCTAATGGTTTCATAGTCTAGATCAATCCCCACCACTGCATTAGCGCCCAAAGCCTTGGCCTGTTCCGTCATTTCCCGAAGTGCTGTATCCTTTGCTTCCCGGAGAGATTTCTCATAGGCGCCCGATCGCCCGCCGACAATATCCCGAATCCCGGCAAAGAAATCCTTAAATATATTTGCCCCCAAAATTGCTTCACCGCTGACAATTCCCAGATGGGCAATAATCCGTTGTTCACCAACACCATCCGTTGTAGTTAAGATCATAAAACTTCCTTAGTTGATTTTTTTGAGTCTTGATTATTAATATTATGATGATTTTTTTCTAGACTGCGGAAGCCGGCTACCTCTGACAAAATATACAACGGTCTGCCCTTAACCTGCTCATAAATTCTGCCCACATATTCCCCCAAAATTCCAATACTCACCAACTGTACTGCCCCCAAAAAGAAAATGCCAATCATGATCGTGGCAAACCCGGTCAGGGGAGAGCCGGGAATTTGGAGTCGCCAGTAGAGAATCAGGATACCCATGAATACGGCAGCGATCGATGCCAATAGACCCACATAGGTAGATAGGCGCAGGGGCACTCTAGAAAAAGAAACTAACCCGTTCACTGCTAAACCCAAGGACTTGCCAAAAGTATATTTCACCTCCCCAGCAAAGCGGGGATCTCGTTCGTAATACACCGCAGTTTGCCGAAATCCCACCCAAGAACGCAGCCCTCGTAAGTAGCGATCGCGCTCTGGCATTTCATTTAAGACATCTACCACCAAGCGATCGAGGAGACAAAAATCCCCCGTATCCGTGGGAATATCCACATCTGCTAATTGCTTGAGGACTCGATAGAAAACGTAAGCTGGCAAACGCTTTGACCACTTTTCCTTATGTCGCCTTGTCCGTTGAGCATAGACTACCTGATAACCTAGGCGCCATTTATCTATTAATTCTGGGATTAGTTCCGGTGGGTCTTGCAGATCTGCATCTAGAATTACTACCACCTGCCCACGGGCATAATTTAACCCCGCACTAACCGCCACCTGATGCCCAAAGTTTCGGGCAAAACTCAGATAACAAACTCGACTATCTTGAGTTTGGAGTTCTCGCAACATCTCTAGGGTACGATCGCTACTGCCATCATTCACCAAAATCAATTCCACTGTCTCTCCCAAGCTATCCATCACCTCTCCCATACGCCGATAAAGCTCTGGAATACTTTTCTCTTCATTAAAAACTGGAATAATCAAAGAATACTGGGGCGGAGCAACAAGATCAACACTTGAAGACCGTTCTAAATCTTGATGCAGTGGTTTATTATCCTGATTAGTTATTTGTTGAGGATAAGGGAGAAATTGAGAATTAGTCATGTACCTGAATTATTTAAAATCTGCTGCTTTATTTCTTAGTCCTCGAAGGTGGACTTTGCTCCTATAGATGCGGTTTCAACCGCCTGCCCCTATCTTAGTACTACTGAAGGATAAATTTATTGATCGCCTCGGCAACCCCATCTTCTTCTACACTAGGAGCAACCCAATTAGCGATCGCTTTCACCTCCTCCGGGGCATCTCCCATAGCTACCCCAATTCCCGCATACTGAAGCATCTCCACATCATTAAAATTATCCCCAATAGTCATCACTTCCTCTGGGGTAATATGCAGAAGTTTTTTTACTAAATAATCTACTGCTAAACCCTTATTTACTAAAGGATGCGCCATTTCAAAAAAGGTAGCTACAGACTTAGTTAAATACAACTCCTCTGGGTGGTATAACTGTCGCACCTTGACCAGTAACTCATCAATTAATTTAGTATCTTCACTCAGGGCCAATATTTTTGTGGGAGCTTGATCTAGTGCCGGGTCTAGGGTAACTCTCAAATCACCTACCGCATTGGGGGGAATGCCCGATCGCAGGGCATACTCTTTGGTATCACCAATAATCTCCCGCACGTACAACTCATCATTGATATAAAAATGGATTGAGAGCCGGGATTTGAATTCTGGTTTCTCTAGGTAATCCAATAGTTCAGCCGCAAGGGTTACGGAGACTGGTTGATGGAAATGCCGCTTGTTAGTAACAGTATCCTGAATCCATGCTCCTTGATAGGCAATTAGGGGCAGATTAGCTCCTACTTTTTCATGAAACCGAAGGGCAGAACGATACATCCGCCCCGTGGCGATCGCCACCAGCACCCCCTGAGCTTGGGCAGCTTTAATTGCTTCTAAAACAGGTTGCCGGACTTGATTAGATTGCCCAGCGATCGTGCCATCAATATCCAGAACTAATAATTTAATATTGCCTTTAGGGTTATTTTTCAGGTCATTCATGGGGAAGTCCGTAGGTAGATTCTTCAGCCATCACCATACCACAGAGGATTATCCAGCTATGTTATGGAAACGTTATGAATTCCGTAGGATTGTTATATTAAGCACAATGGTATGAATAAAAAAGAAGGTAAAGAAGCTAAAGGAGATTATTTTCTTCTAAACCATATTAATACTTCTAAAACTTTCTTCTATTTTCTACCTCCCCTTACCTTCCTTTAACTACTAACTAACCTATGCTTTCCCAGATAAAAGAATTAGCCGCCACCCTTGCTCCCCGTTTAATTGAAATTCGCCGCCATATCCATGCCCACCCGGAACTGAGCGGTCAAGAACAACAAACTGCCGCCTACGTTGCTGGGGTGCTTTCCTCCAGTGGGGTGAAGGTGCGGGAAGCGATCGGGAAAACTGGGGTAGTGGGAGAACTGGCTGGTCAAGGCATAGATAACCGGATTTTGGCAATTCGCACGGATATGGATGCCCTGCCAATTTTGGAAAAGACAGATCTAGATTTTGCTTCCCGGAATCCCGGAGTGATGCACGCCTGTGGTCATGATGTCCATACGACAGTTGGATTAGGAACAGCCATGGTTTTGGCACAGCTACAGGATGTTTTACCCGGCAAAATGAGGTTTTTGTTTCAACCAGCAGAGGAAATTGCCCAGGGCGCTGCTTGGATGGTGGCGGATGGGGTGATGCAGGATGTAGCGGGGGTTTTGGGAATCCATGTGTTTCCTTCGATTCCTGGAGGTTCCGTCGGCTTACGCTACGGGGCTTTGACAGCGGCAGCAGATGATCTGGAAATTATTATTAAGGGAGAATCAGGGCATGGAGCTAGACCCCATGAAGCGATCGATGCTATCTGGATTGCTGCCCAAGTAATTACGGCCCTGCAACAAGCCATTAGCCGGACTCAAAATCCCCTCAGACCAGTGGTTCTCACCATTGGCAAAATTATCGGCGGTCGAGCGCCCAATGTGATCGCTGATCAGGTGCAACTCGTGGGGACTGTCCGATCGCTCCATCCTGATACCCATGCTCACCTGCCCCAATGGATTGAAAATATTGTGCAGGGCATCTGTCAAACCTACGGTGCTACCTGTGTGGTGAACTACCAACGGGGTGTGCCTTCGGTCCAAAATGATATTTTCTTAACTAATATTCTGGAAAGTGCAGCACGGGAGGCTTGGGGAAGCGATCGAGTCCAAATTCTTTTAGAGCCTTCTTTGGGTGCCGAAGATTTCTCTATTTACTTAGACCATGCTCCGGGAACTATGTTTCGCCTAGGAGTCGGTTTTAGCGATCGCCCCAACTATCCCCTGCACCATCCCCAGTTTCAGGTAAATGAGAGTGCGATCGTCACTGGGGTAGTCACCCTTGCCTATGCTGCCTATAAGTATTGGCAACCGGGGGATTAAATTATGTTAGCGATCGATTGTGCGGACAAAATCAAAAATATGGTGTGCCAAATGCAGCTTACTACAGGGTAAAACTTGGAGTTGACGCTGGTGGCGATCGATTAATACCGCCTGATTATAATCTCCAGCAAAACCGCTGTGGGGCTGATCTACCGGATTAGCGGCGATCGCATCTAACTTTTTTCGACGCAATTTTTCTTGGGCTGGGGTGATAATATCCCCCGTCTGGGCAGCAAAACCTACTAGTTTTTGGTGAGGCTGCTTCCGGTTTCCTAAATCCGCCACAATATCTGCTACGGCTGACAGTTCTAGGGAAGAGTTTAATTTACTTTTAGGTAACTTATCGGCATAAACTTGGGCTGGTTTTAAGTCAGCTACGGCGGCGGCCATGATCGTAATATCCGCTTCTCCAAAGTAGTGCAGCATTTTGTGATGCATCTCTAAAGCTGTGACTACAGGGATCAACTCTAGCAGCGGCAAGGAGTCGAGCAAACTGGAGTCAATATTTCCCGCCACAAAAATCACCTCTGCTCCCCGGTGGTAGGCGGCCAACGCCAAGGCAATTCCCATTTTGCCGGTGGCAGGATTGCCGAGGAATCTTACTGCATCAAGATATTCCCGGGTGCTTCCCCCACTGATCAGAACTTTTTTGCCTCCTAGATCCCGCCGCCCCTGAGTATAAAGTAGAGAAGTAATATAACTATAAATTGCTTCTGGCTCCGCCATTCTCCCCTTACCTAAGCGATCGCAAGCCAAGAGACCAGAAATTGGTTCTAGGGCATGGTAGCGATGCTCCTCAGGAGAGGCTTTGCCCCGATCTCCGCAGATATTTATCCAGTTCCGCTGCACCACCTGCTGTTCCCACATATCTGTATTCATGGCAGGTACTATAAGAATTGGACAGGTAGAAGCCAGAACCGTATTAGTAAGGAGATTATCTGCTAAACCATAAGCTAATTTACCTAAGGTATGAGCAGTGAGGGGGGCAATGACTAATAAATCTGCCCATTCAGCCAACTGGATATGGAGAGGCTGCTGATGGATAGGTTGCCAAAAATGTTCATCTAAAGCTACAGGATAGCGACATAGGGTAGAGATACTCAGGGGGGTAATAAACTCCCGTGCTGCCTCTGTCATGACTCCCCGCACCGATGCCCCGGCCTGAATTAATTGAGAAATTACCTCGCAGACTTTGTAGGCAGCAATACCACCAGTGATGCCCACGAGGATTTTTTTACCTTGCAACTCCATGATTTTTCCCTTGCAGTAGCCTAGATTTAACTACTCAGCATTGGGGAGACGGCTAAATAAAGGTTTGGCAGTAGGATTTTCTAGAGCAATTACGAATTGTTCTAAGGCAAACTGGAGATGGGCTGTCGGATCTACAGCCACCCAGCCATTCTCCGTAACTACTCGCCATTCAAAGTGTAGATGAGGACCTGTAGAGTTGCCAGTACTGCCAACTAAGCCAATGACTGTGCCTTGAGTAACTTCTTCGCCGGGCTGGACAAGAATTTGGGACAAATGAGCGTAGAAGGATTCTTGGGTATTATTTTCATGGCGCAAGATAACTGCCAAACCATAACCCCCAAGGTAGTCGGCACTGGCGACTCTACCATCAGTGACGGCAATTACTGGGGTTCCTTGGTCAGCACCCAAGTCTGTTCCTGAGTGAATTCTATAGTTTCCAGAGATGGGGTGAACTCGCCAGCCAAAAATAGAAGTAATTACAGCCGGAATAGTTAAGGGAAACATGAAAGTTCCTCTGCCAGCACCGGGGCGACCTACAGGGCGATTCCGAGATAAGAAGTTACTAGAGGTTTTATTAGACGTAGAATTACTGGCTAACTGGAAACCACCTTGGCTCACTTCCATGCCTAGTACACTAACGGGTTGAATGCCACTGGGAAAACTGGCAACTGGGGGGGATGGCATTGCTAAAGGAGTGGAAGCTAGTTCGGTGACGGGGCAAATCTGATCAGGAACAGCACCATTGACCAAGACTTTGGCACAACCAGTCGATCTTTCATTGAGGACGATCGTATCTGGGCGAGATTCATTTAATTGATTGTTATGGGGACTATTACTATTTGGACGGCTATTTAGGCCATAGTCATTACTATCGGCAAAGTTATCTACAGGATTAAGCAGAACTGGCACTTCTTCCCTAGCGATCGAGGGACTAGAGCTATCCTGCATAGTTCTCAGAATTTGTTCACTGGCCACGGGTGCGACCGGGACAGTCAAAACTGGAGCAGCTAACTGTTCGGGAGAGTTAACTACAGGAGAGTCAGCGATCGGACTTTCTGGAACATTAATATCAGAATTGTTTTCTAGGAGTTGTTTTGCCTGAGCATTGGCTCCCTGTAAAGGAATTGCTAGACCACTGCCTAGCAAACTGATACCGCTGAATAAGATAATTAATTTTTGTCTTAGATGACGTTTGTGGCGATTACTCTCCATACCAATAACTCTCTCCGAGATAATGAGCAAATTTATAGTTGCTTAATTTAGTCTGGGTTAACTAGGTTAGGTTAACTTGAGCTTAATCTTAAGCATTGTTACGATAACAAGACTAACATAAACCTTATAAGTTTCTGAAAATGAGTTTTGGGTATCTTTGGCGATCGCTAATATCCCTCAATATCTTCAGGAAGCAATAATTTAGGAATCAGAAGTTCAATTATAAAGATTCTCAGTAATTAAGGCGCTCATTTATCTAAGTTATAAACAAATTCGATACAATAGATAGTGAAGCGGAGACATAAAGTTTCCGTTCACTCCTCACACCACAGGCCGCCCGGACAGAGTTCGGGCGGTTTTCCTATTTCCTAATAAATGCCATAGTCAATTTGGATCTAAATATATTATTGCTAAGTTATTAGGGGTAGTTTTAACTATGCTAGAATTGCGATACAATAAAAAATTGAAAATAAGCATATATATAAGGATTTTGAGGTAATGTCAGCAGCCGAACCAGTTACAGATTCCAGCTTTAAGCAAGAAGTGTTAGATAGCCCTACGCCCGTACTAGTGGACTTTTGGGCACCTTGGTGCGGCCCGTGCCGCATGGTAGCTCCCGTGGTTGATGCCATTGCTAAACAGTATGAGGGTCAACTTAAGGTAGTAAAAATTAATACTGATGAAAACCCTAGTGTTGCCAGCCAGTATGGTATTCGTAGTATTCCTACCCTAATGATTTTCAAAGGTGGTCAAAGAGTAGATATGGTAGTGGGTGCGGTTCCGCAAACTAACCTCGCTACTACCATCGAAAAACATCTTTAAAGCTATCTAAATTAGTAAGTTACAGCAGTTTTCAGTTATGTGAAAATAGGTGAAAACAGTCTTTACCTAGGGAACAAGGGGCTTAAGCCCCTTGTTTGTTATTTATGAACTAAAAAAGTAGCACTAAAAAAGAACTGTATTTCGTCGCCATTGAGCATCTTGTTGCCGATCGGTCGGAATTTCTAAAACCCTAACTCCTTGAGTAGGTAATACTTGTAACAGATTTTGTAATTGTAACCAAGAAGTAATTAACTGATATTCAATCCCATAAGTTTCTGCTAACTTAGCAAAATCTACAGATTGGGGAGTAGCAAAATATTCTTCAAAAGGTGGTTCAAACTTGCTAACGGGCAGGTTCTCAAAAATACCCCCGCCATGATTATTAATTAAGATAATAGTTAAGTATCCTTGAAGATTTTTAGTAATTAGAAATCCATTTGTATCATGGAGTAGAGCTAAATCTCCTGTTAATAACACACTAGTTTGATGGTTATGGGCTATGCCCAAGGCTGTGGAGAGAGTGCCATCAATACCGTTAGCTCCCCGACTGTAGTAGATTTGAGTCTGTCGATCGCTGGGTTTCCAGAAAGATTCTACATCCCGAATCGGCATACTATTAGCAATAAATACGGGAGTTTGAGGCGGGAGGATTTGAGAGATTAACCAAGCAATTTTAGGTTCCCTCAATTCTGCGATCGCTTCCATAGTTATATCTATATTTTTCCTAGTTTTCTGCTCCAAATTCAGCCATAGCTTTAGATAGGCACTAGGCTGATTAGGAGGCAGTATTTCTAAGTTAGATACTAATCCATGAATAGAAGTTAGTAAATGTTGACTAGGACCATGCAGGGGATCAAAGTTATCATAATCTGGGGTGACAATCCATCGGGGAGCAGCAGTTTTTTCTAACCATTGGCGCAACTGCTTACTAGTAGGTAATTCCCCAATTTGAATCACAACTTCTGGGGTTAATTCTGTTGCTAATTCTTGAGGACGTAAGAAAATATCGTAGGTAGAAATTAGGTAGGGATTTAGGCTGGCATAATTTCTGATGGGAGATAAACTTTCTCCTAATACAGGAAATTTTAAGACTTGAGAGAGGATAGCAATTGATCGACAATAATCTTCTGCATCTTGAGCATCTCCCGGCTGGGCTAGTCCGGCAATTATTATACCCTTAGTATTATTTTTAATATTGTTTTTAAGATAATCTTGCCATTGCTGAATAACTTCTGGATAACTAGATCGTTGATTAGACGGGAAGAATTGTTGACAGTTGGTAAAGAAAGTCTGAGGATTAATAATAGTCCGAAGTAATTCTGTGGCCGGTTGATTAATTGGGACTAGGGGTTCCCGAAAGGGAATATTTAGATGGACTACCCCCGGAGTTGGTAAGAGCGTAGTTTTATAGGCATGGATAATAGTATTACGTAAAGATTCTAGTTCTTTTACTACTAGAGAAGGAGTAACTAATTCGGCATCCCAGTTAGGATAATTACCAAATATTTTTACTTGATCGATCGTTTGTCCTGCATGGCAGTGGCGTAACTCTGGAGGGCGATCGGCGCTGAGAATTAAGAGGGGAATCTTACTTTCTTTTGCCTCAATAATTGCTGGAAAAAAGTTAGCTACTGCGGTTCCAGAAGTACAGATTAAAACTACTGGTTTATGGGTACTCCTAGCAATACCCAAGGCAAAAAAGGCAGCCGATCGCTCATCTAAAACTGGAATAGTTTCTATGCCCTGATGGCAAGCAAAAGCAATTGCTAAAGGAGCAGAACGAGAGCCGGGACAAATAATAGCTGTAGTCAAACCTAATCTGGATAAAGTCTCACTGATGATTGAAGTATAAAGAGTATTGACATTACGAAAATCTAGCATTACTTAAATAATTTGGGTATATTAGATTTTAAATTTTACGGTATAAAATCATTTTCTGATACTGCTAAAGCCTGTAATAAAGGCTGGAATTTTAAGGTAATTTCTGCTAATTCTTGATCGGGGTCAGAGCCAGTTATAATTCCTGCCCCAGCGTAAAGGGTGGCATGACAACCATGAATTAAGCAGGAGCGAATTGCCACAATAAATTCACTATTTCCTCTGGAATCTATCCAACCAATAGGGGCAGCATACAAACCCCGATCAAATTGTTCATATTTCCTAATTTCTGCACTGACAATTTCTTGGGGAGTTCCAGCTACAGCAGGAGTAGGATGGAGTTTAGCAATAATTTCTAAAGGGTGTAAATTATGATCTAATGGAGCAAAAATGGGTGTCCATAGATGTTGAATATTTGATAGTTTTAATAATTGAGGAAAAGTTGCTCTTTGAGGTTGGAGGTTTAGTTCTCGGAGGCTGCGATCGATAAAATCTACTACGGTTTGATGTTCATTTCTCTCCTTAGAATTATTTAACAAAGCCTCACCTATTTTGTGATCTAAGGATGAATTGCTATGCCTAGGAGCAGAACCTGCTAGAGCATCAGTAACTAACTTTTGCTGCTTGATACTAATTAATCTTTCTGGACTAGCACCTAAAAAAGTATAGCCTCTACCATTACTAATTGCAAAAGTATAACAATCTGGATATTGAGACCGGAGATTATGCAGAGATCTAACCATAGAAAGGGGATACTTTGCTACTAGTTCTCGTATCTGAGCGAGGACAATTTTTTGAAATTTACCTTGATTAATAGAATTAAGTGCAGAAATTACTGCTGATTTAAATTCCTGAGTATAGCTATCAATTTTTTGATTACTTTCTCTTTGATTACTTTCTTCTAGAGATAGTGATTGTATTGAACCAAGATAGGTAGAGTGACAAAGATATATTATTTTATTAGCCCCTTTAACTAAAGAATCGACTAAATAACTAATATTACTTTGATAAGTAATTCCTAAATTAGCAACTAATAAACAATACTCTGGTTGACGATGAATTTGCCATTTAGGGAGAAAAATAGTAGTAGAAGTAAAAGGAGAAGAGCTATTTTCTACATCAGAGAAAAAGCTAAATCCACAAAAGAAATGGGTTCCTGCTCCCTGTAAATGTAGATCTCCAACACTTGTAGTCCGGCTCTGACATTGGCTAATAAATTCTTGAGATTTCTGGAACCGATTAACTAGATTAATATTACCAACACTCACGGCTCCGATGCCAGCGATCGCTTGTCCTTGAACTGGATTTTCTAGATAAAAATAATGTTGCTCAGGAGTGGTCAGCAATTCTAAGGCTAGGAGGGGATCGATCGCCGAAATTTTTTGAGAGATACTAACAAAATGTTGATGACCTGTTTCCCTAGATTTTTGTTGACCAGCTAACAAGAGTTGTGTTAAATATTCTTTATCCTGAAAAAGATTAATAGAGCATGGTGTGACTGACATGGAAATTGAGTTTTATTAAGAAATCTTGACATTTTAGAAAGGCTTGAGTTTTCGATCACCATAGCTGATAGTGTAATCTATCCCTAATATCCAATCTACCCTGTGTCTTGGGATTCATCAATACCCTAGAAATATATGACAACTAAATCTATTCCTATAATAGCCAATAAAACTAACTCTCAACTATGGATGGCAGCCATCAAACCCCCCATGTATACTGTGGCAATTATTCCTATCTCTGTAGGCACTGCCACTGCTTTTACCGAGACAGGAATTATTAATTGGCAAATTTTTATAACTTTTTTACTATCAGCAATTTTTATTATTGCTTGGCTAAATTCTAGTAATGATGTCTTTGATGCCGATACCGGAATTGATATTAATAAACAGCACTCTTTAGTTAATTTAACTGGCAATAAACCCCTGATTTTCTGGTTAAGTAATTTATTTCTTGGTTTAGGGCTACTAGGAGTTGGCTTAATTACTTACTGGCAACAAGACTGGATGGTGATTAAATTAATTGCCCTTGCTTGCTTTTTTGGTTATACCTACCAAGGACCTCCTTTTCGCTTGGGTTATCAAGGTTTAGGCGAAATCCTTTGCTTTTTCACCTTTGGCCCTTTAACCGTAAGTGCGGCCTACTATTCCCAAGCTCAAACTTGGTCTAGAGCTGCCTTGATCATCAGTGTAATTATTGGCATTACTACTAGTATCATTCTATTTTGTTCCCATTTTCATCAAGTTACAGATGATCTAGCAGCAGGGAAGCGATCGCCCATCGTCCGCCTAGGTACGGAATGGGGGGTAAAATGGCTAGGATTCTTTTGTGCTGTAGTTTATGGACTTTCTTTAATATTTGTAATTTTGGGTATTCTGCCCTGGCCAGCCTTGGCAATTTTCCTCAGTTTACCCTTGGCGATTCAACTTTATCGTCATGTTTGGCAGTACCATAATCAGCCAGACAAAGTTAGTAATTCCAAATTTATTGCCGTGAATTTACATTTTTTTAGTGGCTTATTATTAGGCTTGGGATTAATTATTAATAGACTATTCTAGATTTAATTAATAATCAACATCAAAGTAAAGAACATAAATTAATTAAGGGCGCAAGACTTTGCGCCCCTACGTATAACCGTTAATATAAAATTTGTAGGAGTTAGTGACTTGCTGCACTCCGATTTTTTGCTATGGGAATCACAAAATATAACTCTAAGACTTAAATTTTAAATTAATTTAATAGCCCGCAATCCAAATAATAAGACTAGGGCCACAGTGGTGGCGGCTCCAAGAAAACCAATGTAGGCGATCGCTCCAGAAAGTTCCATAATTATTAACCGTGACTTTTACTAAGGATTTTTACTGAAAAATTACTATAGACTATTAAAGCATAGTCAAAGCATAGTCAAAGCATTTAGGTGGTGCTAGAGAGACAAAGCTATGCTGGTTGGTACATCTTCTGGGGACAAATCCTTACCCCAATACTACCAACAAGTACATTAAAGCGTAGATAAATTTATGGAAGTAGTGATCAAAGTAGAAATCCCTGACCAGAGCTATGATATTGCGATCGCTCCCCAAATTCTTGATCAAATTGGCCACCGCCTCAGCCAACTTTCCTTAGGGCAAAAGCTAGGGCAGAAGGTCTTAGTAGTTTCTAATCCTGCTATCTTCCGCCTCTACGGTCAGCGAGTAACCGATTCTCTCCATCAAGCCGGATTCCTGACCCATAGCTGTATCCTCCCTGCTGGGGAAAGATACAAAAATCTCAATTCTATTCAAAAGATTTATCAGGTTGCCCTAGAAAATAAATTGGAGCGCTCTTCTACTATTCTTGCCCTCGGTGGTGGGGTGGTGGGGGATATGGCAGGGTTTGCGGCGGCAACTTGGCTCCGGGGGATTAACTTTGTTCAAGTACCGACGACGCTTTTGGCTATGGTAGATGCGGCGATCGGCGGCAAAACTGGGGTTAATCATCCCCAAGGTAAAAACCTGATTGGGGCATTTCATCAACCCCGCTTAGTGTTGATTGATCCTGAAGTTTTAGCTAGTTTACCGAAGCGAGAATTAAGAGCAGCTATGGCAGAAGTAATTAAGTATGGAGTGATCTGGGATGATGAATTGTTTTATGACCTCGAAGGTTTACAACGCCTAGATATTTTACCGATTGAATTACTCCAGAGTATTATTATCCGTTCTTGTCAAGCAAAAGCAGATGTCGTAGGTAAAGATGAAAAAGAATCTGGTTTACGGGCTATCCTTAACTATGGTCATACCATCGGTCATGCGGTGGAGAGCCTGACAGGATATAAGGTAATTAATCATGGGGAAGGGGTGGCGATCGGCATGGTAGCAGCAGGAGCGATCGCCGTCAAACTCAATCTCTGGCAAAATTCTTCCCAATATCGGCAGTTGGAACTCATCAAAAAAGTGGGACTACCTACAGCTTTACCCCCTGGTTTGGCAATTCCAGATATCATTGACCTACTACAAAGCGATAAAAAAGTCAAAAATGGGCGGGTCAGATTTGTCCTCCCCACGGAGATCGGTACAGCTACAGTCACAGATCAAGTAGCACCAGAAGTTATTACCCAAGTACTAGAGGCTATGTACTCCTAGCTTTTGGGGATTATAATTAACGTATCCCTGGCAATTCAAATAGGGCAGTCTAAATTTAGCAATTTATATGTGGCAAAAATTCCTTAAATCAACCTATCGCCGAGAACCAATTACTAGTTTTGTGATCACTATGGCGTTAATGGAATTAATGATTGGTGGTTTTGAACAGGAATGGTCACTGCTGGGTTTGGCCGGAGTAATGGTAGTAGGAGCAATTGTAATCCGCTATCGACAGGGGAATCGTCAAGGAATGCGATCGCCAGACCTGAACCAACGTACTGAATACTATCTGCCCCCAGCATCTCCCCGCCCCATCCTGCCCCACCTCACAGATAAAATGCCCTAACCTAGTAGCAGATTACCCCTAGGTAGATTATGATTGTCTAGCGCATTAAATTAAATTAAATATCTAGAGAGAAATTATTATGTCTCGTAAATGTACTATGACTGGCAAAAGGGCAAACAATGCCTGTAGTGTCTCCCATTCCAACCGCCATACCAAAAGACTCCAACAGGTCAATCTCCAATACAAACGTCTCTGGTGGGCCGAGGGCGATCGCTGGGTGAAGATTAAAATTTCCACAAAAGCTCTCAAAACTATCGATAAAATTGGCTTGGTCGCTATGGCTAAACGTCATGGCATCAACCTCAACGATTTTTAATTGATGCTTCCTTGGAGGCATTGCCTCGACTCAACTGCCAGATTTCTGCCCTGCTTTGCTAGTTTTAGCTATAGAGCATTCAGAATATCTGGCTTTTAGGTTTTTTAGGATTAAAAAACGCCATTTTGTAATTGATAGTGACCTGTAGTGGCCTATAGTTTAGAAGGAAAGTGGGCTGGGCATCAACAAAAATAGTAGATTTAATGAAAGCAATTACCTTACTTGGTTCTACGGGTTCTATTGGCACCCAAACTCTAGATATTGTGGCCAGTTATCCAGATAAATTTCGGATTGTGGGTCTAGCGGCCGGGCAAAATATTACTCTGTTGGCAGCCCAGATTCGGCAGTTTCATCCAGAGATTGTCTCGATCGCTGAAGAAGCCCTATTATCAAAACTCAAAGATGCGATCGCTGATATCAGCCCCCAGCCCATAATTGTTATTGGTAAACAAGGAATCATCGATGTCGCCCAGTATGGAGATGCTGAAACCGTAGTCACCGGGATTGTGGGTTGTGCTGGTTTACTGCCGACCATAGCCGCCATTAGAGCCGGGAAGAATATTGCCCTAGCCAATAAGGAAACCCTCATTGCTGGGGCGCCCGTAGTGCTGCCCCTACTTCAGGAATACGGAGTGAAAATGTTTCCGGCAGATTCTGAACATTCTGCAATTTTCCAATGCCTCCAAGGTATCCCAGAGGGCAGCCTAAGGCGAATTATCCTCACTGCCTCTGGGGGAGCTTTTCGAGATTTACCCGTAGCCAAACTTTCGGAAGTCACGGTCAAAGATGCCCTGAAACATCCCAATTGGTCGATGGGTAAAAAAATTACCATTGACTCTGCCACCTTGATGAATAAGGGCTTAGAAGTAATTGAAGCTCATTATTTATTTGGCTTAGACTACGACCACATTGAAATTGTGATCCATCCCCAGAGTATTATTCACTCCCTGATTGAACTAGAAGACACTTCTGTATTGGCGCAGTTGGGGCTGCCAGATATGCGTCTGCCCCTATTGTATGCCCTATCCTATCCCGATCGTATTTCTACCGACTGGGAAAGACTAGACCTCGTAAAATCTGGTAATCTTACCTTCCAAGCGCCAGACCACCACAAATATCCCTGTATGCAGTTAGCCTACGCTGCTGGAAGAGCCGGGGGAACCATGCCAGCGGTCTTAAATGCGGCTAATGAACAGGTAGTAGAATTATTTTTGAAGAACAAGATTAGCTTCTTAGAAATTGCCATCATTATTGAGAAAATCTGCGATCGGCACACCAAATCCCACACCTCCACTCCGAGTTTAGAAGATATCCTCCACGCCGATCAGTGGGCAAGGGAAACCGTAGTAGCGATGGTCGGCTCCCCAGACCTAGCCTTTTAGGTTCTTCTGATCCCCAGATTGTAATAGTTAGACAAGAGGTTTAAGCCCCTTATCAAGGCATCAAAGCCTAAACTAGCAGTCTATAAGGCTGTGGTAGGATGTTAAAGCAGGATACCTCTGTATCTAAGGTTCATTGCTGGAGCGCCAATGAAAGATCTAAGTCATTATTATAGAGTGCTGGGGCTAGAGCCGGGCGCTTCCCTAGAAGAGGTTAACCAAGCTTATAAAGACTTGGTATTTATTTGGCATCCCGATCGCATTCCCCAAGATAACGAACGTCTCCACAAAAAAGCCCAAGAAAAAATCAAAGAAATTAACCACGCAAGGGATCAACTGCGATCGGCAAAGGGACAAACCCACACCACTAGAGCGAAGACCAATTCTTCTGCTGCTTCAAGCGCAGCCTCTAGAACTCCTCGAACTCCCCCGACTTCTCCTCCTCCTCCTCCTTCTCAACCTCCCACCTCTAGCTATCAGCCCCCCCCACCCCGTAATTCCCAACCCC
>ENA-OBLH01000318-OBLH01000318.1-metagenomes-genome-assembly--contig:-NODE-318-length-17074-cov-3.49656_pt1 | contig 17074 bp, 19 predicted proteins | sample MGYA00153382_OBLH01 | MGnify analysis MGYA00153382
GCCGCCACCGGGCTTGACTTCTTATCCAGCCTAGTTAACTGGGACTTCGCTGCGTCTAACCTAGCGGCCGCTTAGGTTTTAGAGATATCATTTCCAAGAGGGGTAGTGGAAACTACTCCTCTTTTTTATTTGTATAAAATTACATTATTTTTACGCTTTTTGTATTAGGGTAATCATGCATAGGAAGGATTACTTTGCATTACTACCTTTATTAGTTCTCCATAAGTTAACAGGTGGTTAAATTATTCATGGATAGTGACAGTTTAGGTAAATATATTACTAGTACCAATGGGGCTACCAAGTCTTGGCTCTTGGTACAGTTACGACTTAGCAAACTTCAGGAGCGGAAGTCTAGTATTTCCTCAGAAGATTACGTCCAAGAATTAGCCGATATCCATAAAGACCTAATGAATTTGGGGGAGTGGTGGGTCGGTCAAGAGCAAGAAGTATTTTATTAGTGACAGGAAAATCTTGGGCAAAATTCTATGACTCAATCCCAGAAAGTAGCAACAAAGATTAATCTCCGGCATCCAGAATACTATTTCAATCGGGAAATTAGCTGGCTTCAGTTTAATAGCCGTGTCCTCCAAGAATCTCTTGATCCCCGGACTCCCTTGTTAGAAAGAGTTAAATTTCTGGCTATCTTTAGTAATAATCTTGATGAATTTTTCATGGTGCGAGTTGCTGTGATCAAGGAACAGATTGAAGCAGGAGTTACCCAATTAAGTGCCGATGGCTTAACTCCGATCGAGCAATTAGAAGCTCTGAGCCAACATCTACGCCCCTTAGTCCAAACTCAGCATCAACACTTTGAAATGGAATTACGGCAGTTACTTTTTAAGGAAGGTATCCGTATTCTTAACTATATGGATCTAAACCAAGAGCAGCGGGTTTATCTCCATAATTATTTTCAAGAGCAGGTCTTCCCTGTCCTGACTCCCTTGGCTGTGGATCATTCCCATCCTTTCCCTCACATTTCTAATTTGAGTTTAAATCTCGCAGTAGTGGTCAAGGATCCGGAAACTGGTAAGGAAATGTTTGCCCGGATCAAAGTTCCTAGTAAATCTTTGCCCCGTTTTGTCAAGCTGCCCACAGAGCTGGATGGAGCTAAAAAATCTAAGGCGGAGGTGTTTAACTATGTGCCCCTAGAGCAGGTGATGGCTCATAATCTTGATTCTTTGTTTCCGGGGATGAATATTCAGGAGTACCATATATTTCGGATTACCCGCAATGCTGATCTAGAAGTGGAAGAAGACGAGGCAGATGATCTTTTAGAGGCGATCGAGCAGGAACTCCGCAAACGCCGCATGGGAGGTTCCGCCGTGCGCCTAGAACTTTATGCTTCTACCCCAGAAGCAGTGCGATCGATGCTCCAGAGGGAACTAGAACTAGAAACTCAGGATGTCTATGAAGTTGAAGGGCTGATGGGCATGGGGGATTTAATGTCTCTGATGGGATTACCCTTACCAGATTTGAAAGACCCTTACTGGAATGCCGTAGTTCCGCCCCGGTTGCGGGGTGAGAAGGGGAAAAGTGAGGAGTTGACTGGAAATTACAGATTAATGACGGATCTGGCAACCGACGGGGTGGATATATTTAAGGTCATCCGTCAAGGAGACTTACTCCTCCACCATCCTTACCATTCTTTTTCGGCCACAGTGCAGCGTTTTATTGTTCAAGCTGCCCAAGACCCAGATGTATTAGCAATCAAAATGACTCTCTACCGGACTTCTGGAGATTCCCCCATTCTCCAAGCCCTGATGACCGCTGCCGAAAATGGGAAGCAAGTGGCTGTTCTAGTGGAACTCAAGGCTAGATTTGACGAGGAAAATAATATTACTTGGGCCAGAAAGTTAGAGCAAACTGGAGTTCATGTGGTCTATGGTTTGGCTGGGCTGAAAACCCATTCCAAAGTAGTATTAGTAGTCCGCCGGGAGCAACAAAAAATTCTTCGCTACATGCACATCGGCACGGGAAATTACAATCCTAAAACGGCAAAGTTATATACAGACCTAGGAATTCTTACTTGCAAAGAAGAAATAGGTGCGGATCTGTCAGACTTGTTTAATTTCCTGACTGGACATTCTCGCCAAAAATCCTACCGGAAATTAATGGTAGCTCCCGTAAGTCTGCGCGATCGCATGATTGGTTTGATCCGTCGGGAAACGGAACATAGTCGTCAGGGGGGAGCAGGGCGGATCGTTGCCAAAATGAATGCCCTAGTAGATCAAGAAATTATTGTCCATCTTTATGAAGCTTCCTTAGCCGGGGTAAAAATTGACCTAATTATTCGGGGGGTATGTTGCTTGCGTCCGGGGGTGAAGGGTTTGAGTGAAAATATTAAGGTGATGAGTGTGGTGGGGCGCTATCTAGAGCATTCCCGGATCTTTTATTTTCACAATATGGGGCAAGATGAAGTTTATATTGGCAGTGCCGACTGGATGACTCGGAACCTCGATCGCCGAGTAGAAGTAATTACTCCGGTAGAAGATCCGGCGATCGCCAAAGACCTCCAAGAAATTCTCGGCATCATGCTCTCAGATAACCGTCAGGGCTGGGATCTCAACCCCAAGGGTTCCTACACCCAGCGCCGCCCTAGTTCGGAGGATCAGGAGCGTAGTAGTCAAAATCTATTAATGGAAATGGCTCTGGATACTAATTAATGTAAGTTTGGGATAAGTCAGAATTTGGAGAACTTGTAGGGTGGGCATTGCTCACCTGATCAAGAATTTAGTAGGGGAGATGGAAGATGGGGATCGGTGGTAAAGCCGGAATTCCTATGCTCACCGAAGGATCTACCGAAAGTAACTTTGAAATCCAAGTAGAATGCAAATTCCCACCTAAACCGATAGCTAGTACGATCTCCAGTCCCTAGTACCTACAAATAAAGCTATGATTTTCCCTACCCTGTGAGCAAGAAAACCATAGCCGTTAATTGAGAATGCCCTTCAAGGTAAAGGACATTCTCTTAATGAAAGACTCGGTTATTTGTCTTTACCAGCCTTTTCCCAAGCACCACGCTGAGTTTCTTTCTCATCGTAGCCGCTATGACTGTAGGTTTTTCCAGTCAAGCTGTCATGAACTTCAGTAGTATACGTCTTTGATGCAAACAAAATTTTTCCGTTGTCGGTTGTTTTCGATTCGCAGCGAGAATCATCGTTATTATTAGACATTGATTTATCCTCCTTGGGATTTTTTACTTTGTCTAGGATTTTAGTGCCTTGACAATAATATTATAGTTTTTTTTTTAAGTGCTTGTGTGTAGTTGTTTTCACAGCAGCTAATTTCTAATGCTCACCATCAACCGTCCCTTCTTTGGGGATTTACCTGTCACGGAATGGTTTAATGCTACTGTACCGAAGATTAAATCCAAGGAGATTCCTGCTTAACTGGATTTAGACACAGCCCTGAAATTAATGATCTCAGATCCGTTGTTGATTCGCCGTCCTCGATCGCATCCGCAATAGAAAACTGCACCACAAAATATTTCCCCGTCTGCGTCATCTGGTCTCGAAACTCCGCCAGCAGAGTAGATTTGCCACAGCCCCGATGCCCCGTAAATACAATCTTGTTATTTTGCGGCGTACAATCTTCCACTGCCTGCTCTAGCTCATCAATCAAATCCACCTGATATTCCACCCAAAACCGCTCCAAATCCTTCTTGGTCAATAGAGGCTGGAGTTCTAGATTATCACTGGCGGTTTTGAAATCCCTAAGACGTTGCTGGAGAGCGGCTAAATCTGGCATAAATCACTGCAAATTACTACACTTCTATCCTAGTACAACCTTAATCCCTAGTACCTACTAATTAATAAAGCTATGATTTTCCGTACTCTGTAAGCAAGAAAAACCATAGCTTCTTCCCCCTTTTTGAAGGGGGGCTGGGGGGATCCTTTGGGAACCTACATCATTCCCATGCCGCCCATACCGCCCATACCACCCATACCACCCATACCACCCATATCAGGGGCAGCGGCAGCTTTTTCAGGTCTTTCTACTACGAGCGCTTCAGTAGTGAGAACCATCCCAGCGATCGAAGCAGCATTTTGCAGAGCCGATCGTACCACTTTTGCAGGGTCAATAATCCCCGCCGCAATCAGGTCTTCATAGACATCAGTGGCCGCATTGTAGCCGATCGCAAAATCAGTTTCTCGGACTTTTTCTACCACTACTGCCCCTTCAGCCCCGGCATTGTCAGCCATCTGCCGCAAGGGAGCTTCGAGGGATTTAGCAATAATCGTTGCTCCTAGCTGCTCATCTGGTTCTAGGCTCGACTTGAAGGCCTCAATCTGCTTGCTCAGGTGAATTAAGGTCGTGCCGCCACCGGGGACAATCCCTTCTTCTACGGCAGCTTTGGTAGCATTGAGGGCATCTTCAATGCGGAGTTTCCGGTCTTTGAGTTCGGTTTCTGTAGCAGCCCCGACTTTGATCACTGCCACACCGCCTGCAAGTTTAGCAATCCGCTCTTGGAGTTTTTCCTTGTCGTAGTCAGAATCCGTTGCTTCTAGGGCTTTACGAATTTGGACAATTCTTTTTTGGACATCACTAGTTTGTTCATCACTAGAGACAATTATGGTGCTATCTTTGTCGATCGTAATTTTCTTAGCTACACCCATCATTTCTAGGGTGACTGCATCAAGAGTCAAGCCAACATCTTCAGTAATTAGTTGTCCGCCTGTCAGCACAGCAATATCTTCCAGCATGGCCTTCCGGCGCTCACCAAAACCGGGAGCCTTGATGGCCGCAGCATTGAGGACTCCCCTAGCTTTATTCACGACTAAAGTAGCAAGTGCTTCTCCTTCAACATCTTCAGCAATAATTACTAAGGCAGTACCTGCTTTAGCAACTTTTTCGAGGACAGGAATTAAATCTTGGATAGAATTGATTTTTTTATCAGTGATTAACAAGCGAGCATTGTCATACTCCACCACATTCCGATCGCCATCGGTGACAAAATAAGGAGAAATATAACCCCGATCGATCTGCATCCCTTCTACTACTTCTAGTTCGGTATAAAGAGATTTTGATTCTTCAACGGTGATTACGCCATCTTTAGTAACTCTTGCCATAGCCTCAGCAATCATCTTACCGACTTCTTCATCGTTGCCCGCCGAAACTGTAGCAACTTGAGCGATCGCACTCCCTTCCACTGGCTTGGCAACTCTGGCAATTTCTTCTACTAAGAAAGTTACAGTCTTGTCAATTCCCCGCTTCAGTGCCACAGGATTAACACCCGCCGCCACACTTTTTAGCCCTTCCCGGATAATTTCTTGAGCTAAAACTGTAGCCGTAGTTGTGCCATCTCCAGCAATATCTTTAGTTCTGGAAGCTACTTCTTGGATTAATCTAGCTCCAGTATTTTCGAGGGGATCTTCTAGTTCAATTTCTTTAGCGACGGTGATCCCATCATTAACAATCTGGGGTGCGCCAAATTTCTTTTCTAGAAGGACATTCCGTCCCTTGGGTCCTAGAGTGATTTTTACTGCATCTGCTAGGGCATTGATCCCTTTTTCTAGCGCTCGACGGGATTCTTCCTTAAAGGCAATAATTTTTGACATAATTTTTGTTGATTTTAAATACTCCACTAACCAATTTAGCACTCTCTGGGTTGGAGTGCTAAGTTTACTAAGGGGGCGGATATCCGTAATTTTCACCCCTCGCGCCTCTACCAAACATTGTATATTTGCTAAAGGCCCAAGGCTTTGCGCCCTGCCCATAGGGGTTAATAAAGAGAGCTTTATCAGTTCTGTTATCTAGTGATGGTGATGATGGTGATGTTGGTGACTTGTAGTAGCTACAGGTTGAGGGCCAGGAGTCGCAGCGGCTAGAAGATCGGCAATTTGCTGGTCTGCCCACTTAGCTGCCATACGTAAAAATTCTGGTTGATCATTGACACAATCCATCTGGACATAACGCACTTGGGGATTTTTGTGTTGCAAGTCATGAATAATATGGTGGACATCCAACAGGGTTTCATGGTTCTCGGTGGCAAAACCAATGGGCATAAATACTAAGGCTGTAGCCCCCAGATCAATCAGGTTCTGCCCGGCTAATTCTGCTGTGGGCTGAGTCCATTTAATTAGCGGGGTTTGATGATTTAGCCAACCTACAGAAATTAGGGGATACTTATTAATTAATTTCAGCCGGACTAGCTCATACATGGCTTGGCTTTCATCAATCCCAGAAGTGAACCCTTTAGCCTCATGGGGACAGCCGTGATTCATCAAGACAATCCCGGTTTGACTAGGCAGATGAGCTACTGCTAATTCCTGAAGGATTTTACTTTCTACTAAGTCTGCTAGTAGCTGGATATAGTCTGGTTCGTTATAAAAAGAAGGAATGTATCTTTGTGCCTGAACCCATTGTTGGGAAAGGTCTGCACTATCAGCTATTTTGACCAAAGCTTGGTTAACCTGCTCGATCGCAATCCCACTCGTAAAAATTGAATCAACAACTAGGAGGGGATAGATTAATAATTTATCAAAACCTTGAGCCTTAATTTCTGGAATTACCTGTTCTGGCAGGAAAGGAGCGCAGAAGTTAAATGCTTTGAAGACAGTGATGCGATCGCCCCAAGTTGCCCGGAGATTTGACTCAATGCCTGCCCGTTGTCGCTCAAAAATAGCATTGTGGGGAGAAATAAAATTATTGTGTTGATGACTCCACTCATGAAGATCAAACATTGCTAATAACTTAGCCAAAGGAGGATAAACCCAAGTAGGAACTGGAGCAAACTTAGCAGTCAGGAGATGCAAAGCCTGTTCATTATAATTAGCAAAATCTTCGTAACTTTCTACTTCTCCGTAACCCATAAGCAGTACAGCTACTCGGTCTTGATTTCCAGATTCTGCCACTACGGTTGGTTTTTCTATTGATGCCACCATGAATTTTCCCTCCTAGAAGTAATCCTTGCAAATATTGGAGGGAATAGAAATTTAGCCCTCTACTCTTGAAACATAACACAATAACCTCCCCTGGGGGATGGGGTTAAAGAAGTCTTCATGGTTTCAGGCAAGGTTGTAGGTACAAAAATTATAGAAAACGCCGTAAAACCCATGCGCTTTAGCCGTGGGATATAAGGACATTCGACTACGCTCAGTCGAACCACGGGTTAGCGTAGGTACGTAGTTAATCAATCTTGTGATGAATAGGCTATCATAAGAGCACGATAACACTTGAGTTCAAAACTTACGGGAAGCTCCCCCAATTCAATGCCATTGACGAGGCAATTCGTACAGCCCAGTTTGTACGGAACAAATGCTTGCGTCTATGGATGGATGGGGGTGCTAAAACCTGTTTTGACCTCAACAAATACACCAAGGTTATTGCTGATGAGTTTGATTTTGCTGACAAGCTCAACTCTACCGCCCGGCAAGCTAGTGCTGAAAGAACGTGGGCTGCTATTACTAGATTCTACGAAAACTGTAAAAGGAAGGTATCCGGCAAAAAAGGATATCCCCAATTTCAGAAAGATTGTAGATCGGTGGAGTACAAAACTTCTGGATGGAAACTAGCTCCTGACAGAAAATCCATCGCCTTTACCGATAAGCACGGGATTGGCAGATTGAAGATGAAGGGAACCCGTGATCTTAATTTTTACCAGCCTGAGCAAATCAAGCGGGTGAGGTTAATTAAACGGGCTGACGGGTATTATGCCCAGTTTTGTATTCAGGTAGATTTGATATCGGACGGCTTGGGGTAACTTTCTGCGGCACGACCAGAAAGTTTGAGGATGATATCCATAGTTTCTTGATCAGCTTGTTGCCAATTACCTTCAGCCAGCAGATTCTCTAGTCGGGAATACTCTGTGCCTACTTGCAGTTCTTGTTGTATAAACACTGCTGCACCTTCCGAAATATTCTTGTTTATCTGTATTCAGTAAGTGTAATCGATCAAAGTTTAATCTCGACATAGTGTTTTTACGTAACTTTCCCTTCAGATTTGCCAAATATTTACAAAGCTTGGGCACGCAGAAAGGCAATGGGCAGAGTTAGCATTTTTTTTGCCTTAGGGACGTAGGCACGCTTGGTAAATACGTCATAATCATTCTGTTCGATCGCCCCCAAAATTCCTTGATAGAGCATGAGGGCAGCCCACACGGGCAGACGAGAATCAGCACTAAGGCAACGAATTCCTTTTTCTGCTTGGGTATAAAATTTACGCGATCGATTAATCTCAAATTTCATTAATTCGCGCCAGCGATCGTCCACCACCCCATTAAATAAATCTGCTTCCGTATAATCAAATAGAGCTAAATCTTCTAGGGGAAGATAGATCCTACCCCGTTGAGCATCTTCTCCTACATCTCTTAAAATGTTAGTTAACTGGTTGGCAATTCCTAGGGCGATCGCTGCTTCTTGACTATTTATCACTACCTTGTCCCCATCCCAAGGAGCAGGGCTACTTTCGGCCTCAATCCCTAAAATATCGCTAGACATTAAGCCCACGGTTCCAGCTACTCGATAACAGTAGAGTTCCAACTCCTCAAAGGTTTCGTAGCGACTCCGGTAGAGATCCATCTGCTGCCCGGCGATCATATCCCGAAACGGCTGGATATCCAGCGGAAATCGTTCTAGAGCATCCACCAAAGCCACATCAGGATTATCAAGGGGATGACCTGCAAAGACAGACTCGAGTTGCTGTTCCCAGCGATCGAGGGTTTCTGGGGTAGTTAATTGAGCATCGGGACCATCTACCAATTCATCGGTACGACGACACCATACATAGATTGCCCAAATTGCTTCCCGTTTAGCCTTAGGCATCAAGAGGGAACCAAGATAGAAAGTCTTAGAATACTGCGCTGTAATTTGCCGGCAGTATTCGTAGGCTTCTGCTTTAGAGGCAAGCTGTCGCTGGTCAGAAATTTTGGGCAGTTGCAACATTAGTCATTAGTCATGGATCAAGGATCATTGGTGGCGCAGCGATCGGAGGTTAATTACTATCCTCTGATTTTTAGTTGGAGGTGGTCACTAGGGTTTTGGTAGCAACTACAGGCAACAGTTACTACGCAGAGTCAGCACCAACAACAATGGTTTGTGATGTTAGTTTACCAGAAAGTACCGCCCCCTCCATGCTGGCTAGGTAGCGTTGCATGGTGTAATCACCAGTTAAGTAAAAATTAGCGATCGGGGTTTTCTGGCTTGGTCTATGCTGTTGTCGTCCCGGCGTTGCCTTATAAACAGAGCGGGGAGTTTTTACCACATGGTATTTTAGCAGTTTTGTGGGAGTTTCGCCGATAAAGTGTTGGGGAAAGAGTTGTTCTAGTTCCTTAATAGTGGCTGCTACAATATCGGCATCAGACCTACCGATCCAGTCTTTGGCTGGAGCTAAGACCAATTCCAGCATGGATTTATCAGGATCGGCATACTCTTTGCAGGTAATGCTCATATCCGCATAGACACTCAATAAAGGAGAACGGGAAAATAGTAGGTGGTCAATATCAGTAAGTTTGCGATCGAACCACAGATGAACATTAATTACAGGTACACCTTCCAAACCATCTAACTGCTTAAAGTAGGGCTGTTCTTGCCAAGGGGTGGGCAGCAACAATTTCAAAATATCCACTGGCATCGCCGAAACGTAGGCATCGGCTGTTAATACTTCTCCATGGGGAAGTTGGAAACCCTTGACTAACCCTTGCTCATCTAGCAAAAATTCTTTGATGGGGGAATTTAGGCGGACTTTTCCACCCCCCTCGGTAATGTAATCTACCAAGGGTTGACACAACCTTTCCGTGGGCGAGCCATCCAGAAATGCCATCTTTGACCCATTTTTTTCTTGGAGAAACCGATTCAGAGCTGTGAGAATTACTGTGGCGGAAATTTCATCGGGATTAATAAAATTCAACGCCTTTGACATGGCAATAAAAACTTCCTTCTCTACCCTAGGTGGTACATTTTGTTTCTTTAGCCATTCGGAGAAAGAATACTTATCCATCTCTTCCACATATTTCTGCCCTTGTAAAATAGCCGGAATTAACCCCAAGCCAAAGGTAATTTTCTCACCCCAAGTCAGCATGTCGTTATTCCGCAGAATGGCAATCATCCCGTTCACTGGGGCAGGAAGATCGGGAAAGTCAAATCGAGAATAGGTACCCGGTTTTTCGGGCTGGTTGAAGATCATGGAATGTTCTTTCCATTGCAGTCGGTCTTCGATATCTAGTTCCTTAAATAGTTGCAGCATATTGGGGTATGCCCCGAAGAAAATATGCAATCCGGTTTCATACCAATCACCATCAGCATCTTTCCAAGCGGCAACCTTGCCCCCCAGCACATCCCGTGCTTCTAAAACTATGGGAGTATGCCCAGCATCCGTTAAGTATTTAGCGCAGGAAAGCCCTGCTAAACCTGCTCCTGCGATCGCAACTCTCATTTTGGTACTCTTGCTTTACTATTTATAAAATATTCATTTCTGATTATAAGTTACAAGTCGTTACATTTCACTAGAGCCAATTATTTTTTTGGTTTGTAACCACTATCTATGGGCAAGTTTGATCCATTGGCAGCCTTGACAGCTAGGCGATCGCAATACTCATTCTCTGGATGCCCTGCATGACCCCGCACCCAATGGAAATTCACCTTATGTTCTCCACAGAGGTCTAATATTTTCTGCCACAGGTCGGGATTTTCTGCCATATCTTTGGCATTCCGTTTCCAATTATTAGCCTGCCAACGTTTTGCCCAGCCCTTAGTCATGGCATTAACTATGTATTGAGAATCTGTATACAGATCCACATTACAAGGCATATCTAGGTATTCTAGGGCGGCGATCGCTCCCATCATCTCCATCCGATTATTAGTAGTTAAGCGAAACCCCCCAGATAGCTCCTGTTTATGTTCCCCGTAGACCAACAAAGCCCCATAACCCCCAGCACCGGGATTTCCTAAGCAAGAACCATCGGTGTAAATTTGCACTTTTTTTAATATATTAGTCATAGCTTTAGTCCTAGAGTAAACATCAATATTACTAATTGATTTGATTAGTATCGACCTTATCAAATCAAAATAGTCCAAGTATAGTAGGCTAACATTGCCTAGAAAGCTTTATCCTTAAAAAGTACAAATCCCCAAGGCAGCCCTACGGCGTTCCTAACCTGTACCTCAATTAGCCCAGAGATTCCCTAGTACGTCAACTCTTGATGGTGTGACAAAGTGAAACATGGGGCGATCGGCACAACATTCTTACCAACCAATTCCCTTCAACAAAAATGACTGAATTAGACAAACTAGAAGTAAATTTTATTGATGATTTGCCACGGGAAACCAGAGTTTTGCAACTCCGCCATCTGATAGAAACCCTAGAAGTAGCTGATAAAATTGCCCACCGAGGCTATCTCATTACTAGTTCTGAGTTAGCTGACTTGATGGATATTAATGCTAGTGCTGTCACCAGTCGAGGCAATGAATGGTCTTGGCGCAATTGGATTGTCTCCCGTGTCCGCCGGGAAGGAAATCAAATTCTCTGGCAGTTAGAGCGGACAGAGCAAGTCAATCTCGTGGATGAGTAAAAATATTATTTTTTAGGAGTTGGGGGGAGCACGATATCTCGCTGATTGGGCAAAACTAGATGAGTTTGTTCTTGCATTACCTCTGCTCCTGTTGCCGGATCGAAATAACGAGATAGATCATCGTTTAATTTGTTGACTCTGACTTGACTTTTTCCAACTTCAGTCTGAATTTCTTGTAATTTAGCTTCTTGTTGTTTTTGCTGGGGAATTTGTTGCAAAAGAGTAACGATCGCTACGCTTGCCAGTAATATATTTACCCCAATTTTGGTTAGGGTTTCCACAGTAAGGGCTTGATTAGGGCTAGTCTTAGACTTAGTTCTAGTACGTTTGCGCTTCCTAGGCAGGGGTTGGACAGGAAATCTTAGCTCTTCGTTTCTAACTACTCTTGCTGCCTTCATAATTTCATTTATTCCTCACCATCGATCGTTCCCATTGCTCACAGTCTAAATGATATCTAATATCATGTTAACCAACAAATAACTAACGGCTATATAGTACATTTGTTCTGTGAATCTAAGCCTTATTTAACTCTAATTCAATAAAGAGTAATTGTAACTAAATAGGGGGCAGTTGAATATGAGGGGTCTGGCAATTGCCTCCAGAAAATTCTTGATAAAAAAGTTGCAAGTGCTAGTTTAGGGGGAAAAACACTTACAACTTTTGGGAGTTATTATATCTAAAAATTATCCCTAGAAACGCTCAGTCTAAGCTATTTATAGAGTTCGGTAGATAAGCGGAAGGCTAAGACTCCGGGAAGGAGAGCAACCATAAGAGCGATGAAAATTTGGGTATCTGATAGGGACATAGTAATGAGTTTCCTCCAGTATGTAGATTAGTCATGTTAAATTTTCCACAAAATTGGTACAAGCTGGGCTTCTTTTTAACAAGTTGCAACATTTCCCCGCATTATTAAATTATTGACATTCTTTTGGGGGGATTAGCGATCGAGTAGCTCATCATTTATTAATAGCTAACTATTCCCTCCTCTTACTATGACTAAAGATTTATTTAAAGGGATTGCTCTTTTTACTCCCGGTGGAGACTTAATTTATACTATTGATGCTACTAAACAAGAACGTTGGCATCTAGACCTCTGCACAGCCCTGCAAGAAATACTTGACCTGCCAGAGCCGCCCCACTTTTTGATTCCCGGCTACACGGCGACGATCGATCGCTGGCTTGATACCCATACCAAGCAAATTCACACTGCTGCCGAACTACATCTTCCTGTCCGCCGCTATCAACCCCTCCTCAATGAGATATTTGAGACGCGTAATCTCCTTTGGCAGGTAGCTCCGTGGCAAGAAAAATTTTGCGATCCTGTAATCCTGGAAACTTATCGCCCCCAATTCCCTCAACTTTGGCAAGATCATGATTTAATTGTTCACTACCAAGCTAATAGAGCCAGCCAAATTTCCCTCCGCCAAGCTCTCCGCCCCCAATTTCCTCTGGTTCAAAGCTATGTTCTACGCCTATTTGTTTCTGGTCATAGTACTAATACTGAGCGGATTCTCCACGAACTCCATGAACTCCTCGAAAAATCTCTCCGCCACCCCTACACCCTGAAGGTTATAGATATTTTTAAGCACCCAGACCAGGCAGAACTAAATCATATTTCTGCCACTCCTACCCTAGTCAGAGTTACTCCAACTCCAGTCCGGCGGATTGTGGGGGATTTGTCAGATAGCGATCGAGTTTTGCAACTATTGATTGCCCCGGAGGAGCGTTAGGATGACAAATTCTTCAGGATTTACAATAAATTTGATAGATGCTAAATCTATTTTGAATAAGGCATCAGGGTTTATAAGTGATTATGATTTTACGCTTAATCCTTATCGGGGTTGTCAGTATGCTTGTAGTTATTGCTATGCTGCGGCTTTTAGTCCTAATAAAAAGTTAAGAGAAGATTGGGGTAATTGGGTAATTATCAAACAAAATGCGGCGGAATTATTAGAGAAAGAATTAGCTGCATGGACAAGAAAGAATCCTGAACAATCTGCCAGAATTTATATGAGTAGTGTGACGGATCCCTATCAACCTGTTGAGGCTAAACAGCAACTAACTCAGCGATTATTACAAATAATGCTGCCTTACCAACCAACTCTGGTCATCCAAACTCGTAGCCCGATGATTTTTAGGGATTTGGAAATTTTACAGGAGTTTGAAAGACTACGAATTAATATGAGTATTCCTACGGGCAGTGAAAGGGTTAAACGAGATTTTGAACCTCAATCTCCTAGTATTAAATCTAGGTTACAAGCGATCGCTAAACTCCGCTATGGGATTAAAAATTGGACTGGTTATCATACAAAATTTTCTATTACAATCACGCCTTTGTTGCCAACTTTCCTAGAGGAGCAGGATGAATTTATTGCTAAGTTGGGGATAGTCGATCGCCTAGTTATTCAAGATTTTCATTCTAGTACTGGCAGATCTCTTGTGGCATCTACCCCTAGTGCAGCTATAAACCTGAAGCAGAAATACAACTGGTGGTATGATGATCATCAAGCAAGTTATCAGGGATTTAGACAAAAGCTAGTAACTTTACTGCCAGATATAGAAATTAAAGAAGGAAAAGCTGGATTCGGCTATGAGTAATATTTTGAGTAATTGGTGGCAGTCTTACCAATTTTCGAGAGCTTTGCGGCGGGGGGAACAGAAACAAGTTCATAAATTATGGGGGGCGATCGAATCATCGGGAGCCAAGCTGAATTGGCTGGAGAAGCTATTCAAAAGTAACCGGGAGGCCGCTAAAAAGTATAGGGCAACCCAAGAGGAGTTATCGAGTTTAAGGCTACAGATCACAGAATCATCCCAGCAGGTTCGAGAGCTAGAATTATCCCGAACAGAGTCATCTCAACAGATTCAAGAATTAGAGTTGGCGATCGTAGCAGCATCTCAGCAAGTTCAACAATCAGAATTATTATTAACAAATTCATTCCAACAAGTTCAGCAATTAGAGTCAGTACTACAAGCTGCCACAGCTAAATCTCTTGTCTCCCAAAAATCTAACCTCCTAGTTCCTAATCCAGATTTTATAGATTTTATTTCCAAGACTTTCAAGTTTGTTGAACATGATGAGCATTTTCTCCAAGTCACGGGATTAGATCATCAAGTATTTGATAAATTTGAAGCAAGTTTAGCTAAGTTTATCCAAGATGATTTTGCTGCAATAGCTAAACATCCTAATTTCCAAGAAGATGTGTTCAAACTAGATTTAGCTCAAGCTACTGATGATCTACATAAATTAAAACTTGGTCGTGATCCTAGATATAATCTCAAACTAAGTCCTCATATCTACTTACTTACCTACTTTCTGGAAGGTGTTTATTCTAGCTATTTATCTTGGTTTCTCATTTACCAATCAGGCTTATTACCAGCTAAAAATAATATTCTAGACATAGCGGCTGGCTTTAGTGCGGTGTCATTTGGATTAGATCTATTTCTAGAAAGTGGTAGTGATCACATTGATACAAAAATAATGCACACTTCCTATTGTTCTGTGGAGCAGCAGGGCATATTTCAAGATAAAGGGTTAGAGTTTGGGCGAAGATACCTAGAAGCAGAAAAACAAAATACTTACCTAAGATTTGATACAGCTAGTATTTTTGATGATGGCTTAGTAGATAAACTTCCTAAACAATTCTTCGACTTTATCGTTATATCTCATTGTTTTTTCAAGGATGAGAAAAATAGAAAAAAATCGGAAATAGTATACAAGAATATTTTTGATACGTGTCTAACTGATTCTGGACATGTTTTACTAATTATTCAGAATAAATTACTGCTAAGAATCAATGGTAGTAATCAAATTAATAATGTAAAACAAGAAGAAGATATTTTAGAAAGATTTCTAAGTAATTTTGGGTTAAGTTTAATCTGGTATAAATATTTTTCATCTACACCTATAAGGGGTTCTCTACCTGACTTTGCAACTTTTGCTAAAAATAATTTATTACCACAAAAATTTATTAGTCCTTTATTACGTCGATATGCTAATCAAAAATATATAAGTCATTACACATTAGATGATTATGTAATCTTAGCTAGGAAATAGTTTATCTTTGTATTTGTATGGTTGATGTTGTTAATTGAAAAATCATGATTGAAAACTTGCGAGATGCCCAAGTAGCTGGGGGAGCAGAACTACAGGAAATTGATGGAATTACTCTGCCTGTAAGCTTTGGGAATGATGCTGAGGTTTTAGAAAATTGGGAAGATAGAGTTTTGCTGGTCGATCGCACCCATTGGGGCAAAATCTTGGTTGAAGATAGCGATCGCCTCCCCTTCCTCCATAACCAGAGTAGCAATGATCTAAAAATTCTTAAACCCGGTCAAGGCTGTGATACCGTATTTTTGACTTCTACGGCTAGAATGATCGATCTGACCACCGCCTACGTCTTTGAAGATGCGGTGCTTCTCTTCACCTCCCCCAACCGTTGCCAGCAATTACTTACCAATCTTGATAAATATATTTTCTTTGCTGATAAAGTCCAGCTAACCGATGCTAGTAATGATTACGCCGTTTTTAGCCTAATTGGTAAAGCTAGTAATCAAGTTTTAGAAAAACTAGGCATTAACTTTTCCCTTGAGCAGCCCCACGGTACTCATCAAGAATTTACGATTGAAGATATTACCCTCAGAGTTGCGATCGGCTCCGGTCTGGCCACCCCCGGTTATACCCTGATTATCTCGATCGACCAAGCAGCCCAACTCTGGCAACAATTAGTTAATCTTGGTATTACTTCCATTGGTACAAATCTCTGGGAAACCCTGCGCATCCTCCAAGGCAGACCCGCCGCCGATGCCGAACTTACCGAAGATTACAATCCCCTCGAAGCCGGACTTTGGCATACTATCTCCTTCAACAAAGGCTGCTACATTGGGCAAGAAACGATCGCCCGGCTCGATACCTACAAAGGTGTAAAACAAAACCTCTGGGGAATTAGTCTGGCTGCCCCAGCTACTCCCGGTGATCCCCTGATGCTCGATGGAGAAAAAGTCGGCAAACTAACCAGTTATACTAAAACAAGCCAAGGTTACTACGGTCTTGCTTACCTGCGGACTAAAGCTGGCGGTGTGGGGCTACAAGTCCAAGTTGGCAATACTACTGGAGAAGTTATCGATGTCCCTTTTCTGACTCGTTTAGCCCTAGGTAGCAATCTATCGTAGTACTAACCTACTCTTTGACTATTAAACTTCGATCCCCCTAGCCCCCCTTAAAAAGGGAGGGGATAAAAGACCAACAACTGATAACCCATGTTGACCCTAGGCGTAAATATTGACCACGTAGTACTATTAGACAAGCAAGAAAAGCGATCGAACCAGACCCAGTTGCTGCTGCTGTCCTAGCAGAATTGGGTGGCGCCGATGGCATTACCGTGCATCTCCGAGAAGACCGCCGCCATATCCAGTACCGAGATGTGCGCCTGCTGCGGGAAACTGTCCAAACCCATCTCAACCTAGAAATGGCAGCCACGGAGGAAATGCTGGGTATTGCCCTTTCTATCAAGCCAGATTACGTCACCCTTGTACCTGAGAAGCGGCAGGAAGTAACCACAGAAGGAG
>ENA-OBLH01000319-OBLH01000319.1-metagenomes-genome-assembly--contig:-NODE-319-length-17062-cov-3.36644_pt1 | contig 17062 bp, 15 predicted proteins | sample MGYA00153382_OBLH01 | MGnify analysis MGYA00153382
TTTCACTATGCAGGTTGGCATTTCCCTGCATTCAACATCGCTGACAGCGCTATCAGTATTGGGGCGGTTTGTCTGATTCTTGACGAATTGCTCAGGGTTCGCAAAAGCCGTTAAGCCTCTGAGCCGACTTAGAGCAGCTTTAACATAGCCGCCGTAATCAGCGCCGCCTCCAGTGTGAAGTCTCCGCGCTGCATGGCTGCCAGCAGCTGAGCCTCATCCATCAATGCAAACTGCACCACCTCGCCGTCCTGATTGTTGGGTATTAGGCCGTCTGGAACAGTAGCCACATACCATTCAATAAACTCCTGCATGTAGCCCGCTGCACCGTCGCTGGATGGGCGGCAGTTGCTCTGCAGGCCACCGTAATGCAACTCTTTCAACTCGGTGATGTGCAGCCCAGCCTCTTCCCAAGTCTCCCGTTTCAAGGCAGTTTCAACCGTGTCGCCAGCGCTGACCATGCCGCCCATCAGCGTGTCCCATTTGCCGGGGTCGTTCGGTTTGTTCAACGCACGTTGCTGCACCCAAAAACGTCCATCTGTTGTCTGACCAACCAGATGCACTGCCAGTGTGGCAATACCCAGAGGCCTCACTGCACCGCGCTCAATCGTGCCGACTTGGTTGCCCAATTCATCCCGCACCGCCAATTGCTCGTTGCGCCATGCACCTGCCAAACCCGCATTCCTGAGCAGGTTCGCCAGCTTGTTCAAAGAGGTTGTCACGTCGCTCTGCCCCAGCATCAGATGCCAGCCTGATTGCTCTTCTTTCAGTAGCTGCTCAAACCTGTATTTGTTGGACTGGAGTGCTAAATGATGCATAAAAACAGGCTCCACAGAGCCGATTTTTATGTTTTGGGCGTAAAAAGGAATTCTGGCAAGCGCCGGCTGTTGGTTAGCCTCAGCCTGCAAACTTTTGATCCAATCCTGCATCTCTAGAGTGTCAAGATCGTGCAGCCTGTGGTTTTGCGCGACTCCAGCGCGCGATGTGCATCGGCTACATCCGCAAGCGCAAAGGTCTGGTCGATCGGTATATTGATTTTGCCGCTCGCCACCATGGCAAACAAGTCATCAGCCATTGCCTGCGTCGATTCGCGAGTTGCGATGTGAGTGAACAAAGTGGGCCGGGACACATACAGCGAGCCTTTGGCGGCCAGCAGCCCAAGGTCTACCGCCTCGACTTTACCCGATGCGTTGCCAAAGCTGGCAGCCAAACCAAACGGGCTCAGGCAGTCAAGTGACTTTAAAAATGTGTCTTTACCGACAGAGTCGTAAACCACACTCACGCCTTTGCCCGCCGTGATGTCTTTGACGCGAGCTACAAAATCTTCAGTGGTGTAGTTGATAGCATGTGACGCGCCGTTGGCAATGGCCAGCACACATTTGGCATCAGAGCCTGCCGTGCCGATCAATTTCAAACCGAGTGCCTTGGCCCACTGGCAGGCAATCAGCCCTACGCCGCCAGCAGCGGCGTGAAACAGCACAAAGTCGCCCGCCTTCAGACCGGACTGCGGCAATGTTTTGCGCAGCAGGTATTGCGCTGTCAAGCCTTTCAGCATCATGGCTGCACCGGTTTCAAAACTGATGGCATCGGGCAACTTGCACACGCACTTGGCGGGCATCACACGCAGCTCGCAGTAGCTACCCGGTGGCTGGCTGGCGTAGGCCGCGCGGTCGCCGACCTTGAGGTGCGTCACACCTTCGCCCACTGCTTCAATCACGCCGGAAGCCTCCATGCCCATGCTCAGCGGCATCGGCAGGCTATACATACCGGCGCGCTGGTAAATATCGATGTAGTTCAGACCGATCGCTTTGTGGCGAATGCGAACTTCACCCGGGCCGGGATCGCCAACCAACACACTGCCCAATTGCAGTACCTCGGGTCCACCATGCTGGGCAATCGCTACGGTTCTGGATTCTTGAGCAGACATGTTCAACTTTCAAATTTAAGAGTAACAAAATGACTTTAGCGAAATAGATACAGGCGCGAGCAGCTATAAATTAGGTAGCATTTAATTTATGCAATCGCCATGCGCAGTCGCCGTGCGTCGTCTTCGCTTTGCGCATCGTCAATCTCGCGCATGATCGCACGCAGATCTACTGCAGAATTTTTTTGCTCAAAATTTCCGCTCAGGATGGTGTCTGGGTGCAACAGGCCACGTTGGTACAAGTCCCACATTTCGGGGCCGAACTGGCTGGCCAGCAACGCGGGCGCAAACTGCCCGAAAAAATTGCGCAGATTTGCCACATCGCGCAGCAACATGCGTGCGGCGTGGTTGTTGCCGGCGGCATCAATGGCTTGTGGCAAATCGATGATGACTGGCGCATCTTCATCGTCCGTAGACCCCAGCAAAATATTGAATTCCGACAAGTCGCCATGCACCACACCTGCACACAACATGCGCTGCACCTCGGTGATCAATGCTGCATGGTGCTTGCATGCGTCGCTGGCCGTGAACGCCACATCGTTCAGACGCGGGGCAGCAGCACCATGCGCATCGGTCACCAGCTCCATCAAGAGCACACCATCGCAAAAGTTGTACGGCTTGGGCACCCGCACGCCCGCAGCGGCGAGTCTGTAAAGCGCGTCGACTTCGGCGCTTTGCCACGCGGCTTCTTGCGACTCACGGCCAAATTTTGTACCCTTGGCCATGGCCCGCGCCTGACGTGAATTTTTAACCTTGCGGTTTTCTGTGTAGTCAACCGCCTGCCGGAAGCTGCGCTCATTGGCCGCCTTGTAGACCTTTGCACAAAGCGTTTTGTCGCCAAGCTGAACCACATATACCGAAGCTTCTTTTCCACTCATCAGCTGGCGCGAAACGCCGTCGATCAGGCCTTCTTCTATCAGCGAAAGCAAACGTTTTGGCGGCTTCATCGCGCGCTTCTAGAAAGTGCCTGCGTAAGCACCACCGTCGGCCAACACGTTTTGGCCAGTCATGTAGCCGGCATGCGTGCTGCACAAAAACGCACAGATCGCGCCGAACTCCTGCGGGTGGCCAAAACGCTGTGCCGGAATCGTTTTGCGGCGTGCGTCCATCACGGCCTCAATCGGTTGGCCCGACTTTTCAGCCGCGCCCTTCATGGTGGTTTTCAGGCGGTCGGTGTCAAACGCGCCAGGCAGCAGGTTATTGATCGTCACGCCTTGTGCAGCAAGTTTGCTGCGCGACACGCCCGCCACAAAACCCGTCAGCCCGCTGCGTGCGCCGTTGCTCAAGCCCAAAATATCAATGGGTGCTTTCACGGCACTTGAAGTGATGTTGATGATGCGGCCAAAACCCCGCGCAGCCATGCCGTCAACGACTGCTTTGATGAGCTCGATTGGCGTGAGCATATTGGCGTCAATGGCTTTGATCCACGCATCCCGGTCCCAGCTGCGAAAGTCCCCCGGTGGCGGACCACCGGCATTGGTGACGACGATGTCGAAATCCCTGCGCACCGCAAATACCGCCGCACGCCCTTCGGTTGTAGTGATGTCTGCAGCAACAAACAGCACACTCGCGCCCGAACCATGTACGCCAGCAGCTATTAAATGAGTAGCGGCGTCTTTCAGCGCATCGGCACCACGCGCAACGATCAATACGTTTACGCCCTCTTTCACCAGCGCCTCGGCGCAGCCTAACCCCAAACCCTTGCTGGCCCCGCAAACCAGCGCCCATTTGCCTGCAATTCCTAAATCCATCGGTGACTTTCTATTTTTTCTTAGTGTTTAACCAGTGACGTGAACGTCTTGCGAAACTTGGCCACCTTTGGCCCGGCCACCGCAACGCAGTAACCCTGGTTGGGATTCTTCTCAAAGTAGTCTTGGTGGTAGTCCTCGGCGGGCCAATAGTTGGCCAGCGGCTCAACTTCAGTCACGATGGGCTTGCCAAAAAGTTTGTCCTGGCTCATTTGGCGAATCATGTCGTCGGCAAATGCTTTTTGCTCCAGCGTCGAGAAATAAATACCACTGCGGTACTGCGTGCCGCTGTCGTTGCCTTGCCGGTTGAGCGTGGTGGGGTCGTGAATGACGTAGAAGATTTCCAGGATTTGGCCAAGCGAAATTTGGGCCGGATCGAACTGAAGTTTGACCACTTCGTTACACCCAGTGCGGCCGCTACAGACTTCTTCGTAGCTGGGACGTGCAACTTGACCATTGCTGTAGCCCGACTCGACATCGGTAATACCGCGCACGCCTACAAATACGGCTTCGGTGCACCAAAAGCAGCCGCCGCCCAAGGTAATCGTCTCAGTTTGAATATCGCTCATACCGGTAAAGTCCTTAGTCCTGATCGTTGTTGGGGATTGCTTGACGCGACACGCTATCGCGTCAGCTATCGCTATACTTTAAACGCAAAGCCTCTGCAGCGATTAATCCAAGGACAACATCATGAAAACCAACGTCAAACCGCGCTTCGTCTGGGAAGACCCCTTCATGCTGCAAGACCAGCTCAGCGACGACGAGCGCGCCATACAAGAAGCTGCGCACCAGTTTTGCCAGGACAAGCTGCAAACCCGCGTGCTGATGGCAGCGCGGCATGAAAAGTTTGACCGTGAAATCATGAATGAGGCTGGCGCGATGGGTTTTTTGGGATCCAGCATTGAAGGCTACGGCTGCGCAGGCCTGAGCTATGTGGCCTACGGGCTGATTGCACGTGAGGTCGAGCGGGTCGACAGTGGTTACCGCAGCGCGATCAGCGTGCAGTCGTCACTGGTTATGCACCCGATCAACGCCTACGGCAGCGAGGCGCAAAAACAAAAATACCTGCCAAAGTTAGCGACTGGCGAATGGGTTGGCTGCTTTGGCTTGACGGAACCGAACCACGGCTCTGACCCAGCCAGCATGCTCAGCCGTGCCAAGCCTGCTACCCAGGATGGGGTCCCCGGCTTCATCATGAACGGCGCCAAGATGTGGATCACCAATTCACCGATTGCCGATGTGTTTGTGGTCTGGGCCAAACTGACGGATCCGGATGGCAACACCGGTGGCCAGGAAAGCATTCGCGGCTTCATTCTTGAAAAAGGCATGAAAGGCCTGACCGCGCCCAAAATCGAAGGCAAGATGAGCCTGCGCGCTTCGATTACCGGTGAGATCGTGATGGACGGCGTGTTTGTGCCTGAAGCCAACCTGCTGCCCAATGTGAGCGGCCTCAAGGGCCCGTTTGGCTGCCTGAACAAGGCGCGTTACGGCATTGCCTGGGGAGCACTTGGCGCGGCTGAGGACTGCTGGCACCGCGCCCGCCAGTACACGATGGACAGGATCCAGTTTGGCCGCCCATTGGCACAAAACCAGCTCATCCAGAAAAAGCTGGCCGACATGCAAACTGAAATTGCGCTCGGCCTGCAAGGCTGCCTGCGCGTCGGCCGCCTGATGGACGAAGGCAAAGACGTGCCAGAAATGATCAGTCTGATCAAACGCAACAGCTGCGGCAAGGCACTGGACGTCGCCCGCATGGCGCGTGACATGCACGGCGGCAACGGCATTCATGACGAGTACCACGTGATTCGCCACATGATCAATCTGGAAACCGTGAACACCTATGAAGGCACGCACGATGTGCATGCGCTGATTCTGGGTCGGGCGCAAACGGGTTTGCAGGCGTTTTATTGATTTAAAAGCCATCCAAGGGTATTTGGGCCCTTTTTTGAGCATCATTTAATGCTGTAGCCCAATATATTTGGGCGCAAGCAGCTACAAAAATAATAGTGACTGCAGCAATGGCCATGGAATTGGGAAGCCTTAAACCTGTACTTTCCAGTTTGGCGATGCCTCTGGCCTTTCTACCTCTGCTAGGTTTGCTGGGCCTGGTATTGATTGCAGGGCGCAAACGCCTGGGTTGGTTTGTCTGCACCGCGGTGTTTGTCACGTTGTGGCTGTTGAGCTGTCAGGGCACCGCGGTATGGCTGTCGCAAAACACTGTGCCGCAATATTCGCCCGTTGCGGTATCTCAATTAAAAGCCGGCCAGGTGCAAGCCATTGTGGTGCTGGGCGGAGGCGTTTTACCGAAGGCGCCTGAATACGGCACTGCTCAACCCGGCCCCGCTACCCTGGCACGGCTGCGCTACGGTATCTGGCTGTCCAGACAGACAGGATTGCCTGTTGCATTCAGTGGCGGTAGCGGTTGGGCTGCTGGCACAGCTGTCCCGAGCCCAGAAGCGGACGTTGCAGCACGGGTAGCTCAGGAAGATTACGGTTTTACCCTGCGCTGGCTGGAAGGTCAATCGCGGGATACAGCTGAGAATGCGCAACTCATCGCGCTCTTGCTCAAGCGCGATGGTGTTGCGCGCATAGCGCTGGTCACTGATGCCCTTCACATGCCACGTGCGATGGTTGAATTTGAGCGCACTGGGTTGACTATCACCCCCGCGCCTACCGGTTTCGTTTTACCCACCAAATCTGGCTTATTGCAGTGGCTGCCTTCCACGGACGGACTGCGGGATTCATCTCGCCTGATGCATGAATTGCTCGGGCTGGCCGCCGCCAAATTGCGTTCCTGATCTGAAAACCACACTCTGTTAACGCTACTGATTTATGCGTTACATTAATAACCAGTCAGTCAGTAACTATGCCTTTGTCCAAACTGTTTTGCCCCATCAATGCAGCGCTCACCGTCAAACGCGAGCGCCGCAAAGAGGCGCGTCCGGGTGAACTTCTCGACGCCGCGCTCGATTTGTTCGTTGAAAAAGGCTTTGCTGCCACCCGGGCCGAAGAAGTTGCAGCGCGCGCCGGCGTTTCCAAGGGCACACTTTTTTTGTATTTTCAAAGCAAAGAAGGGCTGCTCAAGGCGGTGGTGAAACAAAACATCTCAAACCATTTCAAGGAATGGAACCAGACTTTTGAATCGTTTGAAGGCGACAGCGCCAGCATGGTCAGCCTGTGCATGAATTTATGGTGGAAGCGCGTTGGCGCTACCAAAGCATCAGGCATTGCCAAACTGATGATGAGCGAAGCCAAAAACTTTCCTGCGATTGCATCCTATTACCAGCAGGAAGTTATTGAACCGGGGCAGACGCTGATCAGGCGCATCTTGCAGCGCGGAATCGACCGCGGCGAATTCCGCAGCATGGACCTGGACTATGCGGTTTATTCCATCATCGCGCCGGTCATCTTTCTCATGATTGCCAAGCATTCTGAAGGCGTTTGTTGCAGCCGCCTGATTGAATTGGACCCGGAAAAATACATTGCTTCGCAACTCGATACCATTTTGTACGGGCTTTCAATAGCGCCAGCACACAGCCCAAACCCCAACGGACACCACCAGCATGCTCTTGAGTAAGAAAAATGCCCTCAAATGGGCGGTCGGCGTGCTGGTACTGGTGCTGATTGGTTTTGCCGTTGCCCGAACGCTGGCTGCACGTCAGGCACAAAGCCAAGCGCTTGCTGCGGCAAACGCCACCAAAAGTGTGGGTTTGGCCGAGTTGGCCGCAACCGATGTCGTGGCTGTGCAGAGCATGGAAATCAGCCAGGGTGTAGCGGTTTCAGGCGCGCTGCGCGCCGTTAACTCTGCAATTGTCAAAGCGCGTGTTCCGGGTGAGTTGCAAGGTCTGCAGGTGCGTGAAGGTGATTTTGTAAAAGCTGGGCAGCTGCTGGGCCGCGTGGACGCCAGCGAGCTGCAACTGCGTGTGAACCAGGCGCGCGAACAGGCGCAGTCTGCCAAAGCGCAGGTTGATGTCGCCCAACGCCAGTTCGACAACAACAGGGCGCTGGTAGACCAGGGTTTCATTTCAAAAACCGCGCTCGATACTTCGCAAGCCAACTTGAATGCCGCCCGATCGACCTACAACGCAGCTCGCTCCGCAACGGAGGTTGCTGCAAAATCAGTAGCCGACACTGCCCTGAAAGCGCCTATTTCAGGCCAGGTAGCTCAGCGCATGGCACAAAATGGTGAGCGTGTAGGTATCGACACGCGCATCGTTGAAATTGTTGATTTAAGCCGGCTGGAGCTCGACGCAACGCTCAGCGCGCTTGAAGCCAGTCAGGCCCGGGTTGGGCAAACTGCTGAGCTGTTGGTTGAAGGCTCGTCCCTTCCAGTTACCGCAGAAATTGCGCGCATCAACCCTTCTGCGCAGGCTGGCAGCCGCGGCGTGCTGGTGTATTTGAGCATCAACAACAGTGAGGTGGCCAGCGACAAGCTTGCGCTGCGCCAGGGGCTGTTTGCACAGGGCACGCTGGGGCTGTCAAAGCAAACGCTGCTGGCGCTGCCGGTGAGCGCGGTACGCATTGACAAGCCCGCCCCGTACGTGCAAGCCATTGAAGACAACCGCGTGGTCCATAAAACGGTGGTACTCGGCCTGCGCGGCACCAGCAATGGCGAAGCAGTTGTCGCGGTTACCGGTATCGCTGAGCGTGCGCAAGTGATTCGAGCCAATGTGGGCGCATTGCGCGACGGCACACCCATCAAGTTCACGCAGGTACCGATGGTTACTTCAGGGACTACAGGCTCGTCGTCAGCCGCCACAGCCGCCAAAGCACCTTAAGGGTTACTTTTCATGTGGTTTACCCAAGTCAGTTTAAAAAACCCGGTGTTCGCCACCATGATGATGCTCGCCATCGTCGTGCTGGGGTTGTTTTCATACCAGCGCATGCAGGTCGACCAGTTCCCCAACATCGATCTGCCAGTGGTGGTGGTCACCGCCGAATATCCTGGCGCAGCACCTGAAATTGTTGAGAGTGAAGTCACAAAAAAAATCGAAGAGGGCGTCAACACCATCGCCGGTGTGAGCGCACTGACGTCGCGCAGCTACGAAGGCCAGGCAGTCGTCATTATTGAATTTCAGCTGTACGTTGATGGCCGAAAAGCCGCCGAAGACGTGCGTGAAAAGCTGGGCGTTATCAGGCCGCTTTTCAGGGCGGAAGTCAAAGAGCCACGCGTGCTGCGCTTTGACCCTGCAAGCCGGGCGATTTGGTCGGTGGCGGTGGTGCCGACCGTAAAAGACGAACGCAGCGCCGGGCCGCCCCAAGCAATTTCCGCCCCTCTTAACAGTGAAAGGGGTAGCGCACCGCCGAAGGCTCGCGAAGCGACGAGCGTGGGGGCAGCAGCAGTCATGTCCCCGGTTGAGTTGACAAACTGGGCCGATCAAGTTCTGAAAAAGCGCCTTGAAAACGTGCGCGGCGCTGGTGCAGTGACGCTGGTCGGCGGCACGCGCCGGGAAATCAATCTGTATTTGAACCCGCAGGCGATGGAGTCGCTTGGCGTAACGGCTGAACAGGTGGTCAATGCTGTGCGCAGTGAAAACCAGGATCTGCCGATTGGCGCCATTCGATCGTTGACACAGGAGCGTGTTGTGAAAATCGACGCCCGTATCAAACGGCCTGAAGATTTCGGCAACATCATCGTGGCAAGAAAAATGGGCGCGAATGGCGCTGCGAACAACAGCACCGCTATTACGCTCGATCAGGTCGCCCGTATCAGCGATGGTGCGCAGGAAGTCGACAGCCTGGCGCTTTACAACGGCCAGCGCACGCTGCTGCTGTCGGTGCAAAAAGCGCAAGCTGAAAACACCATCGCCGTGGTCGACAGCTTGAACAAAGCCATCGTGGACATCACGCCCAACCTGCCGCCTGGCTTGAAGCTGGAGTTGGTCACAGATGGCTCCCGCCCAATTCGTGTCGGTGTTGAAAACGTACGCCGCACACTGATCGAAGGTGCGCTGCTGACCGTTCTGATCGTATTTTTATTTTTAAACTCGTGGCGATCCACCGTGATCACCGGGCTCACGCTGCCAATTTCAATCATTGGCACGTTTTTATTCATGAACTTGTTTGGCTTCACCATCAACATGATTACGCTGATGGCGTTGTCGCTGTGCGTGGGGCTGCTGATTGACGACGCGATTGTGGTGCGTGAGAACATCGTGCGGCACGTACAGATGGGCAAAGCCCCGTACCAGGCGTCGCTCGACGGTACCAAGGAGATTGGGCTGGCGGTACTTGCCACCACGTTCTCCATCGTTGCGGTTTTTTTACCGATTGGTTTCATGGGCGGAATCATTGGGAAGTTCTTTCACGAATTCGGCATCACCATCGTTGCGGCGGTGCTCATCTCGATGTTCGTCAGCTTCACGCTTGACCCGATGCTGTCAAGCATTTGGCACGACCCAGCCATTGACTCTCACGGCAAGCGCGGCGCGCCAGTGACGCTGTACGACAAGACGATTGGCAGGGTGACGGGCTGGTTTGACAGCGCCACGGAATCGTTAAGCAATGGTTACCAGGTCATTCTGCGCTGGGCGCTGGTGCATAGAATCAAAACGCTGCTGGCGGCGATTGCCATTTTTGTCACCAGTATTTTTATGGTGCCGCTGCTGGGGACAGAGTTTGTACCCAAGGCGGACTTTTCTGAAACATCACTCGCCTTTTACACGCCAGTGGGCTCTTCGCTCGAAGCAACGGAGGCTAAAGCGCGGCAGGTCGAAACCATCGTGCGAGAGTTTCCTGAAGTTCGTTATACGCTGGCCACACTCAACACTGGCAACGCGCAGGGAAAAATCTACGCCAATGTGTATGTTCGTCTGGTTGACCGCAAAGCACGCAAACGCAGCGTAGATGACTTATCAAGCGTGCTGCGCCAGCGATTGGCACAGGTACCCGGTATCACCGTCACGCACGTGGGCTTGACGGACTCGGTCGGCGGCAACAAGCAGGTGGAGTTTTCACTGCAGGGCCCTGATCTGAAAGAGCTGGACCGTTTGGCGCGTTTCGTGCAAGACAAAATTCGTACCACTCCCGGCCTGGTGGATCTTGACTCGAGTGTGAAGGCCGACAAGCCAGTGATACAGGTGGATGTTCGTGCCGATGCAGCCAGCGATCTGGGCCTGTCGGTATCAAGTATTGCGAACGCGCTGCGCACGCTGGTTGCCGGGCAAACGGTGGGTAACTGGCGGGCGCCTGATGATCAAACCTACGACGTGAACGTTCGCCTCGCGCCGGACGCGCGCAACGCACCCGCTGACCTCGAGCGGTTGCCATTTACCAGTGTGGCAATGGGCAACAACGCCGATGGTTCGGCCCGCGTGGTGCGGCTGGGGCAAGTCGCCACCATCAAGGAAACCACGGGCCCAAATCAAATCAACCGGCGCGACCTGGCGCGTGAAGTGGCCATCAATGGCAATGTGCAGAACCGCTCAGCCGGAGAAGTATCCAATGACATCAAAGTCGCGCTTGAAGCCATCAGTTTTCCGCCCGGTTACAGTTATAAATTTGGCGGCTCGACTAAAAACATGGCCGAGTCTTTTGGCTACGCCATCTCGGCACTGGTGCTAGCCATCTTGTTTATTTACATGATTTTGGCCAGCCAGTTCAAGAGCTTTTTGCAGCCTCTGGCGCTGATGACATCTTTGCCACTTACCCTTATTGGCGTGGTGCTGGCACTGCTCATGTTTGGCTCAACGCTGTCGATGTTTTCAGTGATCGGTGTGGTGATGCTGATGGGGCTTGTTACCAAAAATGCCATCTTGCTGGTGGACTTTGCTATTCGAATGCGCGAGCCCAGTATTGACGCCACAGGGCGCCACATTCCGGGGATGGAACGCAGCGAGGCCTTGCTGGTTGCCGCAAAGGTCAGGCTGCGCCCAATTTTGATGACTACGTTGGCAATGATTTTCGGCATGATTCCACTGGCCTTTGCGCTCACTGAGGGTTCGGAACAGCGCGCGCCCATGGGCCAGGCGGTGATTGGCGGCGTAATTACTTCGTCACTTCTTACGCTGGTCGTGGTGCCGGTCGTGTATTGTTTTATGGACGATTTGTCCGAGTGGTTGAAGCGCAAATTAGGTGCCCGCCCTACTGCTGCTCAAATGGCGAGCGCTGAATAAATTTATCTGCACACCTACGAGTCAATTCATCGTCCTATCCTTCGCAAAAAAAGAAATGCAAAAACCATGAACTACGAACAAGCCCGCTTCAACATGATTGAGCAGCAAATCCGACCTTGGGAAGTGCTGGACAACCAGGTGCTGGGTTTACTGGCGCTCGTCAAGCGCGAGGATTTTGTGCCGCGAGGTCATGAGGCCTTAGCCTTTGCCGATCTCGAAATTCCACTCACCACGAACCTGGACAGGTTCCCGGGGCAATGCATGCTGTCGCCCAAGGTTGAGGCGCGCACGCTACAAGACCTCGCGGTACAAAAATATGAAACCGTACTTGAAATAGGAACAGGTTCTGGCTACATGGCGGCATTGTTGGGCCACCGTGCGCAGCAAGTCACAACGCTGGAGATAGATGCCGGTCTGGCTCAAACCGCCAGGGCCAATTTGCAGCGCGCTGGCCTGTACAACGTCGAAGTTCGAACCGCTGACGGCTCTGAACTTTTGTCGCAGCAGGCGGGCGGCGCTGGCGCAATCAACGGTCTATTTGATGTCATTGCGCTGAGCGGCTCTGTGGCATCGGTGCCGCCCCAATTACTTGCACATCTCAAAATAGGTGGCCGCCTGAGCGCCATTGTGGGCGATAAGCCCGTGATGCGCGCCGCCCTCATTACGCGGGTAGCCGAAGCCGCCTGGCACACCACGCAGGCTTGGGACACCGTCGCTCCGCGACTGCTGAATTTTCCTGAACCGTCAAAGTTTACGTTTTAAAGCATCGCAGACTACAGAGCGCCGGCATGATCACGCAACTTAACCTGGACCATTTCGACAAGTGGCGCGAAAGCGCGATCGCGCGACCTGCAGTGCCGCTCGTAATCGACGTGCGCGAACCATGGGAGCTACAAACCGCGTCCGTGACGGAAAAAGACTTTAAGCTGCTGCACATACCAATGCAGAGCATTCCCAAAAGCATTGAAGCGCTCAAACAGAACTACGGCACAGACCACCCGACAGCAGTTCTTTGCCACCACGGCGTACGCAGCATGCAGGTGGCCAACTTTTTAGCCCACCATGGCTTTACAAACTTGGTAAATCTGCAAGGTGGTATCGACGCGTGGTCTCACCAAGTCGATGCAGGCGTTGTCCAATATTGAGATTGAACTTACCTTTTTTCTGGAAGCCAAAGACAACCATGACAACAAAAAACCCTTCCTCGACGATTGCAATTGCAGTAGCCGCTGCGGTGATGGCGCTGGCTGCACCAGCAAGAGCGCAAAGCCTGGTTGATATCTACGAGTCGGCTCGCGCCTTCGATGCCAATTTCCAGTCGGCCAAGCTACAGTATGAAGCCAACCTTGCCCGGGCAGACCAGGCACGTGCAGGCCTGCTGCCATCGGCCGGCCTCAGTGCTGGCGCATCGCGCAGCGCATTTGAAAATACCAACCCCGCCATTGACCGCGGCTTTACTTCGCAAACTGCCACACTGAGCGCCAGCCAGCCGCTGTACCGCCCCGCTAACCGCGCCACTTACGAGCAAGGGTTCAAGCAGGTTGATGCGGCCAAAGCGCAGCTTGAAATCGCCCAGCAAGACTTGCTGGTACGAACCAGCCAGGCGTACTTCGACGCGCTGGCTGCGCTTGACTCTTTGACTTTTGTGCAAGCCCAGAAAGCTGCGGTCGCCGAGCAATTGGCGTCAGCCAAACGCAACTTTGAAGTCGGCACGTCCACCATCACTGATACGCGCGAGGCGCAGGCGCGGTTTGACCTGGTGACTGCACAGGAAATTGCTGCCGAAAATGATCTGCGGGTAAAAAGACTGGCACTTGATACCGTCGCAGGAATTACCGGCGCACAGCCTAACGGCTTGAATGTCCCGGTAACGCTGCCATCAGTCGTGCCGCAAGATGTGAATGTTTGGGTGCAGCAATCTGAGCTGGTGCACCCCAACATTCGGGCAGCCCAATCGGCGCTGGATGTCGCCGCGCTTGAGATCACCAAGGCGGAAGCGGGCCACAAACCCACACTGGATTTGAACGCCAGCTACAACTTGAACCGCAGCCCGTCAGGCAACGCCCAAAGCGCACTGGGCGGGCGCAACAACACGGCAACCATTGGCTTGGCATTTAACCTGCCGCTGTTCGCCGGCTTTGCCACGCAAAATCGGATCAGGGAAACGCTGTCGCTAAAAGACAAAGCGCAGAGCGACCTTGAAGGCGCTCGCCGCAGCGTTGCGCTGGCCACGCGCACGGCCTATTTTGGGGTGCAATCAGGTCAGGGCCAGGTCAAAGCACTTGAAGCCGCAGAGGCCTCCAGCCAGAGTGCACTTGACGCCAACAAGCTGGGCTACCAGGTCGGCGTGCGCATCAATATCGACGTGCTCAACTCACAAAGCCAGCTGTTCCAGACCAAGCGTGACCTCGCGCAAGCCCGCTACAACGTGCTGCTGGGCGGACTGCGCCTGCGCCAGGCCAACGGCACGCTGGTTCCCGATGATTTGCTCATCATCAACTCCTTGCTGGCGAAGTAACGCAAGCGCCAGCAAAGCTCCGTTCGCGTTACCTGCCGTTGTGGTCATGGCTGGTGCCGCTGGCAGGCTGCGCGCTGGCGGGCAGGATGTGGACAGGCGGGACAGAGGTAGTGGTCAAAGGACTCCAACGCCGCCTGTCTTGACGGCTCTGCCGGGCTGGGCATCTACCGCATGACCGCCGTGCCTTAAACGTTGAGTCCCATTGCACCTAAAAAAGGACGCGTCGGTGCTCTGCTGTTTATTCAGACTGCAGTCGCACAAGGCGATGCGCTGGGCACCCAAGGTGGGTTTTTTCCTTTGCCCGTGGTAGCCAAGGCCGTTACAAGCGCAGCGCGCTGATTTCTCCTCAAGTCAGTGAACCCTTGGGCGCAAAGTAAACAGCGAGTGCTTGCGCATGCCGCTGGGCGGCCCCCTGGTGGCGCGCCGCAAACGCCATGCCAGCAAGGGAAGCGCGCGTGTGCGCCTGCTCATCCGACACCAATTGAGTAGCGGCATCAACTGCGCTGCCCATGTCAGCACAGCTAAAAGCCGCGCCGCTTGCTTCAGCCAACTGCGCAGCTTCGGCAAAGTTGAAGATGTGCGGACCCATCATCACGGGGCACCCGGCGCTGGCGGCTTCAATCAGGTTTTGACCACCCAGCGGGGCAAAACTGCCTCCAAGCAAAGCAACACGGCTGAGAGCGTAATACAGCGCCATTTCGCCCAACGAGTCGCCCAGCCAGACATCGGCCTGCATGGCCTCAATGCTTTCCAAAGGGCTGCATCGCCAATTCGAACGCCGGGAAAACGTGAGCCCGCTTTGAACTACCAACGCCGCCACATCGTCAAAACGTTGCGGATGGCGCGGTACGATCAGCCACTGAATTGCTATATTATTAATAGCTGCTTGCGCCCGTTTTTGTTGGGCTACAGCACCTATTTTCTCAAGAAACAGGGCCTCTTCACCCTCTCGCGAGCTGGCAAACATCACCACTGGACGGGCAATGGCTTGGCGCCACGCTTTGCCGGTAGCCTGCTGGCTTGCGTCAAGCGCAGCGTCAAACTTCAGGTTGCCAAAAACTTGAACACTGGCCACACCTAATTTGCGATAGCGGTCGGCGTCGGCCTCGGTTTGTGCATAAACAGCGGTGAGCGCAGCGTACGCGGGCAAAGCCAGCGGGGACAGTGTCAACGCTTGCTGCAAAGACTTTTCAGACAGGCGGCCATTGCACAGCACCAACCGCATGCCGTGCTTTGCAGCAGCAGCGACAGCGCACGGCCAGACTTCGGTTTCCATCAGCAAACCCAGGCGCGGCTTGAAATGCGCAAAGAACCGCTCAACCACCGCCCGCGTATCCCATGGCTGCCAAACCTGCACATCACCCGGGCGCAGCAGTGCTTGCCCTTCAGCGCGGCCAGTGGCGGTGCCGTGCGTGAGCAGTACGCGCAGCCCAGGGTGGTCTGCTCGCAGGCGTTCAAGCAATACGCTGGCTGCCCGTGTTTCACCCAGCGACACGGCATGCAGCCAGACCAATTGCGATTGTGTTTCAGCCGGTTGGGCGTAGTGGCCAAAACGTTCGGCAATGGCTTGCCCGTATCCAGGCTCCAAAACGGAACGGCTGGCCATTTTTCGGCGCAGCAGGGGCTGCGCCAAGCGCATCATGGCTGAATACACGCCCAGCGCGATGTTGCTCAATGCAAAGCGCCTGCGTTTTGGCAATGGCAGCGTTGCCACGCCTGCCAAACAGCGTCAACGCTTGGGCTGGGTTGCGCAAACACGCTGACCTGGTGGCCGTTTAAAACTGGCCCGGTGCGCCAAGCAGTATCGAAGTTATAAATCTGCACATGCGGCAGGCCCAAGGCAACCGCAATGTGGCTTACGCCGCTGTCAACGCCAATCGCGCCGGAGCACTGCCCCAGCTCGCGCGTCAAAGCGTCCAGAGCCAGCATGGGCCAGACCGCAGCGTCAATTTGCGCGGCAATGGCACGGCTGGTGGCCAGTTCTTTGGCGCTGCCGTGCACCATCGCCACCTGGTAGCCAGCAGCGTTGAAGCGCTTGCCCAATTCGAGCCAGTTTTGCAATGGCCACTCTTTGTCTGCCCTTGACGTGCCATGAACAAATACTATTGTTTTAGTAGCTGCTTGCGCCCATATCGATTGGGCTACAGGCACTTTTAATCCATAAAATACGCCCGCAGGCGCTTGGTAGCCCAGCGAAATCGCCGCCAAGTCGCGGCCGCGCTGCACCGCGTGCTGGTGCGGCTGCAAGGCAATCGCCACATCGGCAACCCAACGCGTCGGCGCTTCGTACGCCGAACCATCGGTTCGGTTCGCCATCGCATAGCGTTTGCCTTGCGGCGCCAGCCTTGCCAAGCGCGCTACCAGGGCAGACTTCGTCAAACCTTGCAAATCAATCACTGCGTCGTAGCTGTCTTGCTGCAAGTCGGCTTTAAATTTGGCCCACGCGGCGTGCGTGGCAGCAGCGAACGGGGATTTGCGCCAGGCACGTAATTCACAGGTAATAGTGCGGTGCAGTCCTTGCACCTGAGCCAGGACAGGCGCAAAAGATTTTTCAACGGCCCAATCAATCTTTGCATCGGGCATGGCCGTCAAGATGTCTTGCACCACAGGCAAAGTGTGAACTACGTCGCCGAGAGAAGAAAGTTTGACGAGCAGGATTTTCACAGCGCGGGTTCACGCCGGCCGCCGAGCCGGAGCACCCCATCTGGGGAGCCGCGAGGAAAACACAATGACGAGCGGAGGGGCTCCGTCTTTACCAACA
>ENA-OBLH01000321-OBLH01000321.1-metagenomes-genome-assembly--contig:-NODE-321-length-16910-cov-3.92293_pt1 | contig 16910 bp, 19 predicted proteins | sample MGYA00153382_OBLH01 | MGnify analysis MGYA00153382
ACCCTTACGGGAAGCAAGCTACATCCCCCTTTCTTGAATGCCCCTTGGGCTATACGCCTTCTCCCACAAGGGGCAGTAGGCGTAAGACTTCCCGATTTTTCTGCGATAAGCAGTAGGGTAGGGGAGTAAGACAAATTTTTCTTGTTCCCTCTCCCGTTCTGGGAGAGGGTTAGGGTGTAGCTTGCTTCTCGTAGAGTGGGTCTTAGTCTGGTATAAAGCCAAAATTCTGTTGCACCAGTTTAGCTAAGTCATTCCACTACTGGACTAATTGAAAAATACTATAAATCTATGATGATTAATGAAACTCAATGTGTAATTCCTGTCATTCAATCTCCCAAAGATTATCGAGTATTTCGGATTAGTCCCCAAGATACCAATCGATTAGCGATCGTATTTGAACCCACCACGGCCAATATATCCCTAACTTTCTGTGTCGAAATTTTTGATGTGGGGGGAAAAACTCCCCCTAATCGTCATCAGTTAGCTGTAGAAATGTTTTTTGTGCTTAAGGGAGAAGGCCTAGCAACCTGCGATGGAAAAACAGTCAAGATCAAGGCAGGGGATAGTATGCTAGTGCCACCGACGGGGATTCATGTAATTGAAAATATTGGCAAAGATCGTCTCTATGCTCTATGTATTATGGTTCCCAATGAAGATTTTGCCGAACTAATTAAAAGTGGTATTCCAGAAAGTTTTGATGCTGAAGATTTGGCAGTACTAGGCAGGTTAGATACTCTAGTTCCTTGTTGAATTTAGGTGGAATAATCTTCGGCTGAACGCTTTAATTTTTGCCAGAGTAAAATTCCTTGGTAATGATTCGCAATGCCAGCGATCGCTGATAGCAATAACCAGCCTAATAGGTTTACTCGGATATCAAATAAACTTACATCTAGCAGATTAAATAAAACACAACTACTAAAGGCAATTAAGTAAGTGAAGATAATTAAATGATCGTCTAATTTGTTAGAAAGATTAGGTGTTAATTGCTGACTAGATTCAAGATGAATTTCTGGAGATTCAGAGGATTTTTCTAGTCTAAAAATCTGTGGCCAAACTTGCAGAATTAGGATAGTTTTATACATAATCCAGCCTACTAGCCCAGCAAATAATAAGGTAGTAGGAATCCCGGTTTCGGCGGTCAGCATTAAAAATAAATTGTGGGGATGTCCTAGCCAAAATTGAGTTTTTGCTTGGTAGAGTTGAGTAAAATTTCTTAGTCCCCAGCCAACGATCGGTCGATCGCCCGTAAGCTGAATTGCAAACTGCCATTGGGTTTCCCGCAGGTCTGCCGTGGGACGGTTGGGGTTCATCTCATCAGAAAGTCTGGCCCAAATAAAGCGGGGAATGATGCCTCGGAGCCATTGCTTACTGGGGTTCACTCCATAAGCTGACCAGAGAATTACCCCGACAAAACCCATAATTCCAGCTACCAATAGTTTCCAGCCTTGATAAAGAGCAAAGGCAAGGATGGCCAAGAAAGCGATCGCCCAGCTATTCCGAGTACTAGTCATCACTAAAGCTCCCCCGGTAGTTAATACTAATAAGCTCAGAGAAATTAATCTTAATTTGGGTAAATTAGTCTGATTAAAAGGTAAATGCTGTTTTAGTTCTTCTAAGCAGAAACCTAGAGACAAAATAAAAATTACTTGAAGGTAGATGGCCAAAATATTGGCATACATAAAAATAGAAGCCATGCGTCCGGGGGGATTACCGTAGGGTTTGACGATCGTCCCTAATATTGCTTCTAAAAACACTGGACTAGTGATCCCCAACAACATTTGTCCATAGCCAAAAATCAGGATAGGTATGGCTCCGAGGAATAGTAAATTGCCTAATTGGCGTAACTGGGCGGGGGTTTGAATTAACTGACTATAGGCAGCAAAAAATAGGAAAAGGGGTAATAAATTAGCTAGTCCTAATAGGGCAGAGAGGCGATCGCTAGCAAACAAATTCACCACAATTAAGCAAATACTTAAGAGGAGAAATCCCCGATTAATCCAGCGGTAGTTAATAATTTTATATTGCCGAGTATAGGTGATCACCAGAGCTAGAGCCATGCTGACAATACCTAAAATCGGTAAAAAGGCTAGTAGGAGTGTCCCAACTTGAGCTAGGTTCCAAGGTAGTTGGAGTATAGGATCAGGATGCTTTGTGATAAGCCAGTTAACTTTATTTTTATTTATCATTAGTTATTTACAATTCATTTTAGAATTATCCTTAAGAGTGAGAAGTCATTTATAAAGTGTCTAGAGGGTAAGATTTTGCGCTCCCGCCGGTGGCGTAAAACCTTACTTTATAAATAGCCTTTGATTAAATTTTATAGGATTTTATGGGATTAAAAATAGTAGAAAGTTTTGATAATAGTTTTAGCCTAGAACCAGAAGTGAAGGTTATTCTATTTAATCTCTTGCAAGGAGAGAGTTTCTTGCACCAAGTGAGCCAACAGGGACAATGCTCTCATGTGGAATTTACGGAGTTATTATTCCAACCAGTTCCCTATAGTAGTACTACACCTAAAGGAATGCCGATCGAATACCATCCCTATCAAGAATCGGCAGATTATATTATTATTAATGTCCCGCCCAACTTTATGTTTACAGCTAAAATATTCAAACCAAGCCGCCTTTGTGCTATCTATCGAAAAGTTGGTTAATCTTCTACTAACAAATACTAGTCTTTGGCTAGCGCAAGTTAAGCAGCATTAATTTGAGGTTAGGTTAAATAATTAACGATAGTTAACTTCGGTATTAAAAAATTATGAGCCAAATTAACGATATTACTACTTTAGCGGAACTACCCTATATTCCCTATCTTGATAATCAGGGATATTTACCTCTAGATATGGAAGGAAAAATAGGAGTGTATGCAGTCTTTGATTCCTTAAAAGTTCTGCAATTTATTGGCTATTCCCGTGATATCTTCTTAAGTATTAAACAACATTTAGCCCGTTGTCCGCAACATTGTTATTGGCTGAAGGTAGAAGTTATTTCTAAGCCTAGCCGGACTATCTTAGAAAATATTAAAACAGCTTGGATTGAAGAGAATGGTACTATGCCTGAGGGGAATTTGGAGGAGGCAAAATGGCAAGATCCCATTGATACTAAACCTGCCATGACTGAAGCAGAGCGGGAACAGTATAAAAAAAGTGATGGACTAGGCCAACTAAAATTAATTAAAAATGTGGCACGGCGAGTAGAAGCAGAAATTCTCCTGCAATTACAAACACGGGGAGTTAAGGAAGAAATACGATTTAATCCTAAGTTAAAGGAAAATGGTTTATTAGACTTAAAGTAGTAACTTTATTTGATATATGACAATAATTAATAGTTTTGCTCAAGATAGTAAAATAGCTGGCTCTCTCAAAATCTTTAATCCTAGGCGTATTCCCCTAAGATTAGTATTAATTGTTCCCTTTGTGGCACTAATTACTGGAGCCGTAAGTTTAGTTGGGTATCTATCTTACCAGAGCGGGCAGGAAGCAGTTACAAACTTAGCTGATCAATTAATGGATCAGGCATCAAGCCGAGTGAGCGATCACCTTGATACTTCTGTAAAAGTTCAACAACAAATATTAACCTTTGGTCACAGAGCTTTTCAGCAAGGCAGCCTCCAAACGAAAGATTCCCCTCAGCTACGTAGCTACCTTTGGCAGCAGGTAAATTTATCTTCTATAAATATAGTCTTTGGTAATGAGCAGGGAGAATTTATTAGTTATGGACGATTACTCAGCCAAGAAAGAGTTGATAAAGCTAATAAAATCACGTCAGAAAATTTAAATATTGGGAGTATTGTTTTAGGTGAAGTTATGGCTACCCAGCCTAATCAACGGAATCATTTTCTAGTTGATGATCAAGGCAAAGCTAGGAAAAAGATTTTTACTACAACTATTGATACCCAGACTACAGACTGGTATCTTGCTGCCAAAAATGCTCAATCTCAAACATGGTCACCTGTCTATGTTTTTAAAGCTATGCCATTATTAGGAATTAGTGCTGTAGTGCCTATCTATGACTCCAATAAACAGTTACAAGGGGTTTTAGCTAGTACTTTTTCTTTGTCAGAAATTAGCACTTTTTTAGATAAGTTAAAGTTTTCTCCTAAGGGACAGATTTTTATTATGGAGCGTGATGGTAATTTATTAGCTACCTCTACCTTAGAACTATCCTACCTTCAGCAAGATAAGGAAAAGCCTAGGCGATTACTAGCTACTCAAAGTCAGGATCCCCAAACTAGAGCGATCGCTACCCATCTCCAACAAAAGTATGGCAGTCTAAACAAAATTAATGATAGTCAACGTTTTCAGGTAGCAGTTTCTGGCACAAATATCTTTGCTCGGGTGGAACCTTATCAAGATGAATATGGATTAGATTGGTTATTGATAACGGCAATTCCCGAATCTGATTTTATGGGAGATATTCAATCTAATACCTATCGGACATTTTGGTTGTGTAGCATGACTTTATTAGTGGCAATAGGAATGGGAATTTTTAATGCCCGTTGGATTAGTAAACCTATTAATCAGTTGAGTCGATCGAGCCAAGCGATCGCCCAAGGAAATTGGCAGAGTTCTACCCCGATAAACATCGAAATTGAAGAACCAATTACCCAGAATCATCCCATTCTAGAAATTGAAATTCTTGCAGATTCTTTTAACCAAATGTTGCTCCAACTTCAAGATAATCATCGGCAAATTACTAAGGATTTACATCAAAAAACCTTAGAAACTAAAGGTCTCCTGTCAGTGATTCCTGATTTAATGTTTATTCATGATTCTGAGGGAATATTTATCAAACAACTCCAAACTAATTGTGATGAAGATGTCAATATTTTAGAAATAGGTATAACTGGTAAACATTTAGAGGATTTTTTGCCAGAAAATATAGTGAAATTGCGATTATATTATACTAATCAAGCATTGCAAACTGGAGAAATTCAGACCTATGAGCAGCAAGTTGAAGTTAGAGGGAAAATTCAGGACGAGGAAGTAAGAGTTATTAAGATTAGCGAGCAAGAAGTTTTGACAATGATTCGGAATATTAGCGATCGAAAACTAGCGGAGAGGGAATTAACCAAGACAAAAGAAGCAGCAGAAGCAGCCAACCTTGCTAAGAGTATATTTTTGGCAAATATGAGCCATGAATTACGCACACCTCTCAATGCCATTATGGGCTTCTCCCAAGTAATGCAGCGTGCTCCCGGTTTGCCAGAAGAGCATTATAAAAATGCAGAGATTATCTATCGCAGTGGCGACTATCTCCTTAATTTAATTAATAATATTCTCGATCTATCTAAAATTGAAGCAAACAAAACCACCCTAAATATTCAAGCATTTAACTTAAATAACTTACTTTATGATCTAGAAGAAATGATGAACCTACGGGCAAAAAAATCCGGTTTGTCTTTAGTGTTTGAGAATAGTTCTGAGATTCCTCTATATATTTGTACCGATGAAATTAAACTTAAACAAGTATTAATCAATCTCCTGACTAATGCCATAAAATTTACTCAGCAAGGAACGATTATTCTCAGAGTAAATTGTTTACCCCTATCTAATTTTCAGCAAATACCCAAAGATTCATCTAGACTAATTTTAGACTTTAGTGTTGAGGATACTGGAGTAGGAATTGCTCCAGAGGAGTTGTCCAAAATATTCGAGGCATTTAACCAAGCGGAAGCAGGGCGAGACGGACAAGAAGGGACAGGTTTAGGCTTAACTATCAGTCGCCAATTTGTGCAGCTTATGGGCGGAGAAATGACCGTCACCAGTGAACTAGGAAAAGGTACAACTTTCCAGTTTCAAATTCCAGTCCAGAAAGGGCTAGAATTAGTTCAGCCTAAAATTGAGCATCAAAGAATATTGGCTTTAGCTCCCGGTCAAACCCAGTATAAAATTCTGGTAGTTGATGATATTGAAGTTAATCGACTATTGTTGGTCAATATCCTTAGTCCTTTGGGTTTTCAAGTACAAGAAGCAAAAAATGGCCAAGAAGCGATCAATCTCTGGGAGTCATGGCAGCCCCATTTGATCTGGATGGATTTACGAATGCCAGTCATGGATGGTTATACTGCCACAAAACATATCAAAGCCCAAGGTGGCAATACTATCATCCTTGCCCTCACTGCTAATGTCCGCCAAGATGATAGAAACGTAGTTCTGAATGCTGGGTGTGATGATTTTTATACTAAACCCTTTGATGAACAAACCATTTTTGATGCCTTGAGCAAATATTTAGGGGTGAGCTACATCTATGCCGAGAAACCAATAGTAAACCTAGATATAGAAAGGGTTTTAACTACCAAAGATTTTGCTTCCATGCCCCCACAATGGCTAGAAAAATTATATAATGCTTGTATGATCGGAGATTTTGATATTCTAGGGCAACTAATTAGAGAAATTCCCTCGACTGCATCATCCTTTGCTAAATCCCTAGAAAAACTTACTGATGAGTTTCAATCAGAGACAATTATAGAAATTATTCAACCCCTAATAGATAATAGACTTCCTAAGTAACAAGTTATAGTTAAAGTATGTCTAAGCAAGTTATTTTATGTGTTGATGATGAAAGGATGGTTTTAGATAGCCTGTACAATAAACTTAAACAGCATCTAGGTAATGAGTATCTGATTGAAATAGCAGAAAGCGGTGAAGAGGCGATCGACCTTTTTCAAGAATTACAACAAGACCAAATAGAAATACCCCTAATTATTTCCGATCAAATTATGCCGGGCTTAAAAGGTGATGAATTATTAATTCAAATTCATGCCCAATCTGCGGCAACTATTAAAATATTACTTACAGGACAATCGAGTGTAGAAACCGTAGCCAATGCAGTTAATCATGCTAATCTTTATCGCTACCTTACAAAACCTTTGGATGACGTAGATTTATGCCTAACTGTAACAGAGGCCTTGCGTAGTTATGACCAGAGCAAACAATTGGTAGTGCAGCATGAAGTATTGAAAATCTTAAATTCCTCCCTAGAACAGAAAGTTATTGATCGCACCCAAGAACTCACCGTAACTAATACCCAACTCCAAGCAGAAATTAAAGACCGCCAACTCCAAACCGAAAAACTCCGCACCTCCGAAGCCAAAATTCGGGCAATCTTTGAGGCAATGACGGATATTGTTTTGGTGATTGATGAAGCGGGAAATATAGAAGTAGCTCCCACGAATCCTCGTGGTTTTGATGGTGCTAGTGAACTTTTAGATACCACAATTAAACAATTTTTCACGGAAGAAACTAACCCTACTTGGGAGCAAATAGTACAGCAAGTACGAGATAGCCAGCAAATGCTAAATTTTGACTACAGTCTCCAGCTTAGCGATCGCCAGACTTGGTTTACTGCTAGTGTCTCCCTAATACCTAATAATGGAGTTATTTGGGTAGCTCGCAACATTGATGTTCGTAAGCAAGCAGAGGCAGCTATGCAGGCAGCAAAAGAAGCAGCAGAGGCAGCAAATCTGGCCAAAAGTAGATTTTTAGCTAACATGAGTCATGAATTGCGATCGCCCCTCAATGCCATCCTCGGATTTTCCCAAGTGATGCTTCGCAACCCTAATATCTCTGCCGAACAAATAAGCAATATTAATATTATTTATCGCAGTGGTGAACACCTGCTGAATTTAATTAACCAAGTCCTAAATCTTTCAAAAATCGAAGCTGGTAAAACTACCCTCTACCTAGACAATGTGAACCTGTACCACCTCCTAGAAGACCTAGAAAATATGTTTCGCCTACAAGCTACCAATGGGGGCTTAAAATTGATTTTTGAATACAAAGAATTAATCCCCCGGCATATCTATAGTGATGGGGTTAAGCTCCGCCAAGTGTTGGTTAATTTACTCAGTAATGCCTTGAAATTTACCCCAACTGGAACCATTAAACTTCAAGTAACTTCTTACCTACCAGAAGATAACTCAACTCTGCCCAACTCTTTAACTCTCAACTTTAAGATTCAAGACACTGGGGTGGGGATGGCTCTAGAAGAATTACCCTACATCTTCGATGCCTTTAACCAAGCCCAAGCAGGAAGAGAAATACAGGAAGGAACCGGATTAGGTCTGGCAATTAGCCGCAAGTTTATTCAACTTATGGGCGGGGATATTGGGGTTACTAGCGAACTAGGAAAAGGCACAACTTTTGAGTTTCAGATTCAGTCATCTCTAGGAGCAGAAAATATTCACCATAACGCCACTACTTCTAGGCAAGTAATTGGTTTAGCCCCCGGTCAACCTAGTTATAAAATATTAATTGTCGATGACAAACTGGTTAATCGCCAACTTTTGAAGAAGTTCTTAGAACCCCTAAATTTTGAACTTAAGGAAGCAAGTAATGGTCAAGAAGCGATCGACCTCTGGGCAGTATGGTTCCCGCACCTAATTTTGATGGATATGCGGATGCCTATTATGGATGGGTATGAAGCTATAACCCAGATTAAAGCTACTCTCCAAGGACAAGCCACTGCCGTAATTGCCCTGACTGCCAGCGTTCTCGAAGAAGAAAAAACTATAATTCTTTCTACTGGCTGTGATGATTTTATCCGTAAACCTTTTCGAGAACAAACTATTTTTGATGCCCTAGAAAAGCATTTAGGTATTAGTTATCTGTATGCAGATTCAGAAGTTATTTCTGATTCAGATTTATCATTCCCAGAGATGACATCTCAAGATTTACATTGTATGCCAAAATCTTGGATTAATGATTTACATAATGCTGCCCTAGAAGCCGATCACAATCTTGTTCTAGAACTTATTAAAATAATCCCCCCGACAGAAACTAATTTAGTCCAATCTTTAGCTAAACTAACCCGACAATTTCAGTTTGAACAAATCCTAGAATTGTGTTTATAGGTTATTAATTGCCTCTAATAATCCCTTGGCTTTGTTGAGGGTTTCTTGGTATTCCGTAGCTGGGTCAGAATCTGCCACTAAGCCTGCTCCTGCTTGGACTATAACTTGATGGCTACCACTATTTATGCCCTTATTTAAGGGACGAACAACCATAGTCCGAATGGCGATCGCTGTATTTAATTGCCCTTCAAAATCGTACAAACCATAGACCCCAGAATAAACTCCCCTTCGTTCTGTTTCCAGTTCATGGATAATTTCCATCGCCCGGATCTTCGGCGCTCCACTCACGGTTCCCGCCGGGAAACAGGCTTTGAGTAAGTCCCAAGCAGTTTTACTCAATTCCCCCACCACATTACTCACAATATGCATCACGTGAGAATAGCGCTCAATCGACATCAGTTCATCTACCCGCACTGTTCCCCCCCGGCACACCCGTCCTAGGTCATTCCGTCCCAAATCTACTAACATGATATGCTCGGCAATTTCCTTGGGGTCTGCCAAAAGGTCTTTTTCTAGGGCTAGATCTTCGCTGGCAGTTTTGCCCCGGCCACGAGTCCCGGCGATCGGGCGGAGGGTTGCCAGCATTGTCCCATCGGCCTGGCGATCGGCCTTCACCATCACCTCTGGGCTAGAGCCAATAATCTGCCAATCTCCCAGATTAAAATAGGCCATGTAGGGGGAAGGATTGACGGATCTCAGCGATCGATACAAGGTAAAAGGCTCTCCTGTATAGGTTGTGGATAGTTTCTGAGAGATAACTACTTGGAAAATGTCTCCCGCTTTGATGTATTCCTTGGCTTTTTCCACCTTGGCAAGAAATTCTTCCGGGGTAGTATTGCTGGTGTATTGAGCGATCGAGCTAGTTTCCTTTTGAGGATTATCTTCTAGGGGCTGACACTGGCTGGGCAGGGGTAATTGGAATTTTTGGACGAGTTCATGGCTAACCCGATCGCAAGCTTTCTGGTAGGCAGTTTCTAGGTCTACTTCAGGATCCCGGAGGTCTGCATAGGCGATCGCCCAGATTTTGCGCTTCACCTGATCAAAAATCACAATCTTATCTACCTGCATCCACAACCCATCGGGCAAATCCCCCTCCTGAAGCGGGTAAACTGGCACACGGGGTTCGCAGAATTTAATCAATTCATAGCCCCAAAATCCAAATAATCCGCCAATTCCCGGTGGTAACTGGGGCAGCTTCACTGGTTTATAGGGTTCTAAACATTGAGCCAGAATCTGGAAGGGATCCCCTTGATATTCTGTTATTTGGCCATCTCGGTAGGTCTGAGTTAGGCGATCGCCCCGTACCTCAAGCACCCACTGGGGGTCTGCCCCCAAAAAGCTATAGCGCCCAATATTTTCTCCCCCTTCGACAGATTCCAACAAAAAACTGTAGGGTTCTCCAGCACAGAGCTTATACCAAGCTGACACGGGGGTTTCTAAATCTGCCACCCATGACTGATACACAGGGACAAAATTACCTTGGGTTGCCAACTGGGAAAACTGCTGAAAATCTGGATAAATCATGATTTTAATGATACCTTAAAAAAATTCGGGATGTAGCGCAGCTTGGTAGCGCACCGCGGGCGAAGGATGCCGCAGGTTCAAATCCTGTCATCCCGATCGCTTATCCTATCATTGTTCCAGCCTATTTATTATTTGCTAGAAATTTTCTGTTATTCTCCCAAAGTAATTCTAGAAGTAAGAAAAAGTCTAGTCTCTGCCCCTATAATCAATTCTATAAACTACATTTTAAGGGAAGATTCTATGCAGATTTCTATGTATCAAGCCACAATACCAGTACTTGTTCGTTCTTTAAGTAATCTGGTGGCTATTTTGGAGAAGGGCGCTGCCCATGCAGAAGCTAAGAAAATCGATCCTGCGGTACTTATTAGTAGCCGACTATATCCCGATATGTTCCCCTTGGGGACACAAGTTCAAATTGCCAGTGATGTTGCTAAAAGAGGGGCGGCAAGACTAGCAGATGTGGAGCCTCCAGCCTTTGCAGATACGGAAACAACTTTCCCAGAATTGATCGATCGCCTCCAGAAAACGATCGCCTACCTAAATACTCTAACTCCTGAACAATTTGATGGATCGGAAGAGAAAGCGATCGATCTTCCCGTCGGGGCTGAAACCATGACCTTTCAGGGAATGCCTTTTCTTCTCTACTTTATCCATCCCAATCTCTATTTTCATGTCACGACTGCCTACGATATTCTGCGGCATAACGGAGTAGAGCTAGGCAAAATGGATTTTCTAGGCAAACCTAGTTAAAACTTCTAATTACTAGCAATCAAAAATCAAACACTAGAAACACAGAATTTTAGTTCCTCAATCCAACAAATTCTGTGTTTTTTTATGGGAATTTATACTTAAAGAAATAACTATTTCTAAAATGTTGAAGTCACTATGAATAAGCCTGAGATATACAGTGCCTTTTCATAGTGAATAGATTTACTATCTTGTACTAGAATTATTGCCCCGATTGCTTACGTGCATATTCTACCCCTTTATAAAGTCCGTAACCTAATAATCCTGCGGCTCCTATAACACCTGCTACGGGAAGAGCAACAAGAGTAGTAGCAGTTGTCGTAAAGCCTAAAAAACCTGCAATTCCTAGTGCTGCAACAGTAGATGTGACAGAGGCAACTACTAGAGACTCTGCTCCAATCACTGCCGCCGCTGTACTAGTCAAGGCTCTAAAAGCATTTAATTCATTCATCAAGTTATCCCTCATTCCTAACGTTTAATAGAAAAAACACTTGCATAACTTTAAGTTACTCAAGTAGCTTTTTAATTCCATAGGCTGCCATTCCCACAACCGCTCCTGCGCCTACAACTGGAGCTGCACCAACTGCAACAGCACCAAATCCTCCCGCTAACCCCATGTTGCCAACAAAAGCTGCAACACCTGCTCCAACAGCACCACCACTAGCAACAAACCCAGCAACTTCCTTAAGTTCTTTGTCTTTATTTCTTTTAGACATTTATTTCACCTTATTAATGTTCTTATAGAATATATCCTTATTATTTATTTAATCTCAAGTGGTAAAAACCGAATCAGTGAAAACCGCATCTCACTTATAAAGTTTCACTTTGACCAATACTCAATTTCGTATTGCCATACTGAATGAAATACCTGCTCATATTTACCAGCAAAGTCAAATCCTCGACTACCAACTTTAGCTGCAATTTCACCACCTATACCCATTGTTTCCCTAAACTCTAAATTTACTCGATCATATTCAAGATTAGCTTTGATTCGCCCGTATGCCATAGTTTGTAAGTCTGGATCTGAATCTACCCAGCATTGCAAATCTATCGGAATACTAGGTAAGAAATTAGGCTTTCCAAAGCGAGAATAAACTTTTTTTACTAAATTTCCTGATTGATCAAAATCTGCACTTACTCCAACTTGAGCTGCTGCTTGCTGGAAAGAAATCGAACTACCGAGAAAACCACGCTTCTCCTTAATCTCAGCATTCACCAAACGTAGCTCTTTTGCTCCTAGCGCAGCAGCCAATTGTCTAAATGCTGCCTCTTTTTCACGAGAAATACGCCGAGAGTAAGTAGAAGCAATAACATATCGATCTTGATTAATCGGGTGTTGAAGAAGAATTTCACATTCTCTAGGTGTATGACCAATATCAAAGGTAAAAAATCGTACAGCGTCAGAATAATCATACCAATAGATTTTATGTTTGATATCAAGAACTTTCTCTAGAACTCCTAACATACTAAGTAACTATTCTTCAGAATTAGATGCAGTGATACCTTTAATAACATCTAAAAAGATACTATGGTCTTTAAAATTAAAAAATGGTCGTAAAGGATTAATTGTACTTATGGCTATACTCTTAGTACCTAGCTTCCAAGCAAGCTGTTGGATACCTTCTTTTGATCCAACAATAATTACGGGACGATCTTTAGGTTCAATAGAACTACTACCAATAGGCATATATTATGTGTAATTGTTTAAAGAATATTTGTTCCTGATTAGGATTCGTGAGCCTGTGCATAAATTCGGAGAGCGGCAGCCATTTTCTTTTCATAATCCTCACCTTGAGATTGAAACCAAGCGAGGGTATCTGAGTCTACTTGGACAACAACATTCAAAGATGTAATGGGCTTCCACCACTTCGATTTGCTAAAAAACTCTTCAGTCAATGGGGGAATATCTGATGTATCAATTTCCTCCTCCGTAAGAGCATCAACTTTCTCCCAGTTCGTCTTTGAGATATCGTTCATAGAGTTTTCGTTCATAAGGCAGAGCTTTGCGAAGTGAAATAATCCGAATAGTTGTCTCATCTGGTTCCGTAAAAACTACAACTACCACACGCCCATCAAGTATTCCTAGTCCAACCCACCGATCCTCCCCATAATCTTGCCGTTCATCTAGAGAAATCCGCAGGGGTAGCCGGAAAACTTTTGGCAAATCTACAAAATCAAGTCCATGCTTTGCAATATTTGCTTGTCTTTTTTGCTGATCCCACTCAAACCTCATACATTCTAACTCTACTAAATTTTTATCATAGTATCAATAATATGGTGAAATTATCATGTAACGAGGAAACGGCTTAGTAAATACGATCGCGACTCTCAAGGTTAATATTATGGAAGCAGCTAAGAAAAAACATTTAGCAGAAAAAGGTTGGAAGATTGGCAATGTTGCAGAATTTTTAGACCTCACCCCAGAAGAAACAGCAATTATTGAAATTAAGCTTGCTCTCAGCCGCCACTTAAAGGAACGCCGACAAGCATTAATGACCCAAACAGAATTAGCGGATAAATTAAACTCTAGTCAACCCAGAATTGCCAAAGCTGAAAATGGTGATGCCAGTATTTCCATAGAACTCCTACTTCGAGCAATTTTGGCGACAGGTGCAACTCCTAAAGAGATAGGAAAAATTATTGCCCAGATAGGTTAATGTAGCTTTTGAGTTTTCATGATTCCATAAATTCTATGATATATTTCCCCTATGGTGACTCAAGATTCAGAACCCGATATTCTTAGCCCTGATTGCCCCCTGCGCCAGACCTTGGGGTTGATTGGCGATCCGTGGTTGCCCCAGATTATTTATCTCCTTTCCTTCGGGACAAAGCGCTATAACGAATTTCAGAAAAAGATTCCCGGTATTTCTAATAAAACCCTAACCCAATCCCTACGATCGCTAGAACTAAATGGCGTTGTCCATCGCAAAGTCTACGCCGTGGTTCCCCCCAAAGTAGAATATACCCTAACTAATTTTGGTAAAAAACTGGTAGCACCCATCAAAGTTATAGTGGCTTGGTCAGAAATGCACACTAAAGAATTAACTGATGCTGCTAGGTATCGTCAAGAAAGATTGGAACTAGATTTAGAGAAAAAGTCAAAAAAATAACACTCATGCCTTACCTTTCTAAAATTACTGTTTATCCAATTAAATCCCTTGATGGTGTAGATATTTCCCAAGCAGAAATTACGACTGGAGGAGCCTTAAGGAACGATCGCCGTTTTGCCATTTTTGATACTCAGGGAGACTATATTAATGGGAAAAATAATGTTGCTATTCATAGATTGCGATCGACCTTTGATCTTGATGCAGATACCATCACCCTGACTCAGCCAGATACCTTAGAATCTACCAAATTCAACTTACAAACAGAGATTCCCAGACTTACCACTTGGCTGAGTAATTATTTTCAAACTCCCGCCGAGCTACAAGAAAACCTGTCTCATGGTTTCCCCGATGATCCCCAAGCTAGTGGCCCCACAGTGGTAAGTGAAGCCAGTCTAGAGCAGGCTAGTAAATGGTTTCCAGCGCTAGATAGCCTAGAAATGGGGCGGCGGATGCGGGCAAATTTAGAGATTACCGAGGCGGCTGCTTTTTGGGAAGATTGCCTATTTGGAGCTAAAGATGCACCAAGAGAGTTTGCGATCGGCAAGGTGAAACTTTTAGGAACAAATCCCTGCGCTCGATGTATTGTCCCTACTCGTGATTCCCAAACTGGCGAAGTTTACCCCCAGTTCCCCAAGATTTTTAGTGAGCAACGGCAAAAAACTTTAATTGCAGGAGTAGAGCGATCGCCCTTTAATCATTTCTATCGTTTCACCGTAAATACCTTTATTCCTGCCACCGAATCAGGGAAAGTATTACACTTGGGAGATGAAATTAAGCTCCTGTAGCCAGATATCCCATGCACCGATTAGCCCTGACCCTAAGTTTTTTAAGCATTACAAGTACTACAATTCTTTTACCTGGAATCTCCCCAGTAGCCGCCCAAGAGCAGTGTAATTCCGTTTTCTCACGGTTGCGGAGCTATAAAGTTGCCGCCGGAGATACCCTAGAAAGCATTGCCAATCGCTACGGCTTGTTGCCCCAAACCCTATTAAGTTTCAACCCCAGCCTAAATCAAGGATTACCCGGGGTCGGTACAGAGATTTTAGTCCCGCCGGTAAATGGCATTGCGATCGCAGTTTCTTCAGGAGCTACTTGGGCAGAGTTGGCACGGCGTTATGGAGTCCGGGCAGATGTACTATTTGAGCTTAATGGCTGTCGATCGCCCGCAGAGGTAGTATTTTTACCGGGCATCAATTGGACAGCTACCGCAGCCCCCCAGAGATTTCAATCAGCGATTGATCGCTATCCCCTTGCTCAACCTAGTCAAGTCCTCTTAGGCTATGGTTTCTATGGTGATCCAGCCGCCACAAACCAGTTTCATAGTGGGGTTGACTTGGCAGCACCCCTAGGGGCAACGGTTCTGGCGGCCGGCAATGGAGTGGTAGCTTTTGCTGGAGAGCAGAATATTGGGGGGAAAATGGTAATAATTAATCATAGCAATGGGCAGCAATCCCGCTATGCCCATCTAGGCAGCATTTCTGTCACCATCGGTCAAGAAGTGCGATCGGGCTTTCCCCTTGGTACCGTAGGTAATACGGGTAGTCCCCACAGTTCTCAACCCCATCTCCACTTTGAAGTTAGGATCAGTTCCACTGCGGGACTTTTAGCCCAAGACCCAGAACTTTATTTAGCTCCTTTAGAAAACAAATAATTGTCTTCACCCCAGAAAAGAATAGCCCTCACCCTAGCCCTCTTCCAAGGGGAGAGGAGAAATCAGCCCTCACCCTAGCCCTCTCCCAAGGGGAGAGGGAACAAGAAATTTACTAAATCTCTAACTTACAAAAAACTATGGTTAGCTCTACTACTCAATCGATCGCCCCGATCGCTAAAACTCCAGATATTTCTTTAGCTCCTCAACCAGCAGAACAACGAGTGGTTTTTCATAATCTTAGTTGGGAAAACTATCAACAAATTCTGACAGCTTTGGGGAATAAGCGATCGTCTCGCTTGACCTACGATCGAGGAACCTTGGAAATTACTATGCCTTTAGAAATTCACGATAACATAGTTAGATTTGTCGATATCTTTATCCGAGTTTTAGTTGGAGAACTGGGGTTAAAACTTAAAACAATGGGATCGACTACTTTAGATCGCCCAGACCTCCAAAGGAGTGCGGAACCAGATAATTGTTATTACATTCAGCATCAACCCCAAGTAGCTGGTAAAATAGTTGACTTAAACACTGATCCACCACCAGATTTAATTGTAGAAATTGACATTACTCACACCGATATTGATAAACTCAATTTATATGCCAGTATGGGTGTTCCAGAATTTTGGCGTTACAATGGTAGAGTTTTGCGGATCTATCAACTCCAAGATAATCGATATGTAGAAATAGAAAATACCTCTATATTCCCTTTAGAATCCTTAGAAGTTAAAGGATGTTTCCAAAAGTTTCTACAAGATTATCAACTAGACGAAGTAGAAGCTGAAAAAGGTTTTCGAGCTTTGGTCAAACAGCAACAACAAAGTTAATTTATGAGTTTAATTTATGAAGATTAGAATTGGTAATGGCTATGATATTCATCAGTTGGCAACAGGGAGAAAATTAATCCTTGGCGGAGTGGAAATTCCCCACGAGAAAGGTTTATTAGGGCATAGTGATGCCGATGTGCTGACCCATGCAATTATGGATGCCATGTTAGGAGCATTAAGTTTAGGAGATATTGGGCA
>ENA-OBLH01000322-OBLH01000322.1-metagenomes-genome-assembly--contig:-NODE-322-length-16880-cov-5.77765_pt1 | contig 16880 bp, 14 predicted proteins | sample MGYA00153382_OBLH01 | MGnify analysis MGYA00153382
ATCTCGGCACCCGGCGTGATCGCGACATTGTTGATGTGCTCGATGCCCATCATGCCGGTGCCGACAAGGCCGTAGCGCAGCGTCATCTTCCTCCCCGCATCGCCGCTTATGACAGCGATGTCTGAAATTGTGCATTCGCATGGAACAGGGGCGGTCCGCAAGGGGGCGAGAGTCGTTGCGCCGGACGGTGTTGCGCGCTTACAACAGCGCCACAGGGGTACGCACATGACAGCGCGCAATACGATCAACGATGTGGCGCGTGCGGCAGGCGTGTCGATCAAGACGGTCAGCCGCGTCCTCAACAAGGAACGCTATGTCCGCGCCGACACCCGCGAAAAGGTCGAGGCGGCAATGTTGGCACTGTCCTTCAGCCCCAGCCTCGCCGCGCGGTCGCTGGCGGGCAAACGCTCGCACCAGATCGCGCTGATCTACGACAATCACTCACCTTATTACATTCACGCCGTGCAAGAAGGCGTTTGGGCGCGGTGCCGCGAGGCGGGCGTGCGGATGCTCGCCCAGCCCGCCGATGTTGCATCAGAAACCATTGCGGCCGAAGTCGGGGGGCTAATCGACGAGACGCATGTCGACGGCATCATATTGTCGTCGCCCGTCACCGATTGTGCGCCGGTGCTGGCCGAACTCGAGCGGCGCGGCATTCCGTTCGTGCGGATTTCGCCGGGCACAAACCATGCGCTGACGTCATCAGTCTATATGGACGATGTGCAGGCGGCGGACGACATGACGACGCACCTGATCAACCTCGGTCACCGCGTCATCGGCTTTATCGTCGGCCACCCCAATCATATGGCGAGCGAGCAGCGCCTGTTCGGCTACCGCCGCGCCCTCGACCGCGCCGGGATCGACTATGAACCAGGGCTCGTCCACCCGGGCGAATTCGATTTTGCCAGCGGTGTCGTGGCGGCGCATTCGTTGCTTAGCTATCCCCGTCGCCCGACCGCAATCTTCGCGTCGAACGACGACATGGCGGCAGGCGTGCTGACGGTGGCGCACAGCAAGGGCTTGACCCTTCCCGACGATCTGTCGGTGGCGGGGTTCGACGACACCCCGTTGGCGCAACTCGTGTGGCCACCCCTCACGACAATCCGCCAGCCGACGCGCGACCTGGCGTTCGCGGCGGCAAATCTGCTGTTTGAAAAGGTTGATGGCGTGGAACACCGGCGGTTGCAGCATGAACTGGTGGTGCGGGCGAGTACGGCACGGGCGAGTTGAGTTTAGGTACGCATTTCTTCCGGAACAATGTCCGGCTTGGTCGCTTCGCCTACGCGATTCCATGACCGATATTTCCACGGCTGAACCAATTCCAAGGGTGTAATCAGAGGCTGGAAGCTCAACGGGGTCGTGGCACCCAAGACGGCCAGCCGCTTCAAGAGCAGCGGGATGAGTTGTTCAGGCAGGAAGACCCACGGTCGGACAGGCCAATCCCTCGGCAGGTGGCTGTCGCGATGTAGCGCCTCAAGCAAAAGAGGCCAATTGTCGTTCCACCCCGTCAATCGCTTCTTAAGTGCGTCTAACGAGAGGCTGTAAGTGATTTCACAGAGAAATATCGAGCGATTTCGGAAGTCGCTGACCAAGGCATCGCAGTACCAGTGCGGGCCACTCGTATCGGGGTTTTCTCCTGCATTCAGCTGAATGCAACATTCGGTGTTCACGAAAACTGAACGATCCGCGCGGAGGTAATCGACAACGACGCCTTCGTAATAATTCATCTCACGTTGACTCCTCGCCCATTTACCGTCGGCGTGTTCCTTGCCAAATCGCTCCAAAAAGCGCCGAAATCAAAAATGTCCGACCATGTCGCGTCTGCCTTTTTGGAGGCGAAGGTGGCGGATTGGCTTTCAACTCCTCGACGGCCTCGATCAACGAACGTGAGCCTTTACCGGCATCCACATTCGCCTTTGTGGCTCGACGTAGGTCAGCAACATCTTTCCAAAAAGCCATATTTCTATTCCTGTTTGCAAACGACGAGACCCAGATGCTCCGCAAACGGATCAAAGTCTCGGTCGCTGTGCAGAAGTTCGTGTCCGTCAATGATGCAGCGCGTCGCGATGAGCGTGTCGATGGTCTTTCGGATCGTAAATCCGAGTTGACGCAGCATCCGGTAGTTACGCGCCGCTTCAACCGAAATTTGGGCACTGGTCGTCTGCATGACGGGCACCAAGCCAATTAATCCCAAGATCGCTCTGAAATCCCGCTCGCTCCTTGCTCCTTGTAGGACTTCGGTCACCGAAAGGTCGGGGATAGCGATCGCTCGCCGACCGAATGAGTCGCGCAGCCAGACGGCTTGAGGGGTAGAATTACCATTCAGCACGTCGATCCAGACACTCGAATCAACGATAATCACTAGTCCAGTCGCATTGCTTCAAGATCGCCATCCCAGCCTATGCCCCAAAGCTCGCGCAGTTTTTCCTGCTCCTTAAGCTGTGCATAGGTCACCAGCGCTTGGTCGATGGTCTCTCGCTTCGTACGCGTGCCGCCCGCCTTCATGGCGCGCGCCATTCGTTCATCATTAATCTCGACATTTGTCCGCATCATGTGTCTCCTAACGCCAATATATACACATTACCCTTCTTAATCAACTTGACCCCACCCCCTCCCTCTCGCCTATAAGACATCGCTGTCATACGCCGGAGCCGTAACGCTGATGTCCACCCTTCCCCCCGTCCCCGCGACGCGCCTGCTCGGCAAGAGCGGGATCGTCATTTCGTCGATGGCTTGGGGTATGTGGCGGTTCGCAGGGCGGAGTGTCGCCGAGGCGCGGGCGCTGGTCGAGGCGGCGCTCGACTCGGGGATTACCCTGCTCGACACCGCTGATATCTATGGCTTCGACGGCAGTGGCGGGTTCGGCGATGCCGAGACGTTGTTGGGTCAGGTGTTTGCCGATGCCCCGCATCTGCGTGACCGCATGGTGCTGGCAACTAAAGGTGGGATCATGCCGCCGTTGCCCTATGACAGTTCACCAGCTTATCTCGACGCCGCGCTCGATGCCTCGCTTCGGCGCATGGGCATCCCCCGCGTCGATCTCTACCAGATCCACCGCCCCGACATCCTCACCCACCCGCACGAGATCGCGCGCTTCGCCGAAAAAGCCTATGCGCTCGGCAAGATCGGCGCATTCGGCGTGTCGAACTTCACCCCCGCGCAAACCCGCACGCTGCAAGCGCTTATGCCCGCGCACGGTATCCCGCTCTCGACGATCCAGCCCGAGATTTCGCCGCTCGAACTGAGCGCTATTCAGGACAGGACGCTCGACATCGCCATGCAATACGATCTTGCGCCGATGGCGTGGTCGCCGCTCGGCGGGGGGCGGATTGCCAACCCGACCAATGCGCGCGAGACGGCAGTTGCGGCAGCACTCGACAGCGTTGCAAACGCGCATGGCGTGTCGCGCACCGCCACCGCTTATAGCTGGATCATGGCGCACCCTGCCCGCGCCATCCCCATTGTCGGATCGCAGCATGTCGACCGCATCCGCGAAGCCGCCGATGCCTATAAGGTCAGTTGGACACGCGAGAGCTGGTATGCGGTGCTCGTCGCGTCACGCGGGGAGAAATTGCCATGAGCCAGCAATGCGAAGTCTCTTGGTTCTCCGCGCTCTGCGACGATGACTATGAATTCCTCGGCCAACCCGACCCTGCGCTCGCCTCGAGCTGGGAGCATTGCCGCAACATCGTCCTGACGGCCGAAAAAGGCGGGTTCGACAATATCCTGTTGCCCAGCGGTTATCAGCTCGGGCTCGACACCACAGCCTTTGCTGCGGCAATTGCTGCGCTCACCAGCCGTATCCGCCTGCTGATGGCGGTCCGCATCGGCGAGAGCTGGCCGCCGCAACTCGCGCGCCAGATCGCGACACTCGACCGCATCACCGGCGGGCGCATGACCGTGAACATCATCTCGTCCGACCTGCCCGGCGACAAGCTGGCCAGTGCACCGCGTTACGCGCGCACGCTGGAGGTCATGCAGATCCTTAAAGCGCTGTTGAACGGCGAACACCTCGCCCACCATGGCGAGCATTACAAAATCGACATCGACCCACCACGCATGAGGACGGTTAGCGGCACATGTCCCCCGCTATACTTCGGCGGCCTGTCAGAGGACGCCCGCGAAGCTGCCGCGCAAGGCTGCGACGTCTATCTGATGTGGCCCGACACCATGCCTGCCGTTCGCGAGATTATCGGCGACATGCGCGCCCGCGCCGCGCGTCATGGTCGCACACTCAAATATGGCTATCGTGCCCATGTTATCGTCCGCGAGACCGAGGCCGAGGCGCGGGCCTATGCGTCGCGGCTGCTGTCGAAACTCGATGCCGAAACCGGCGATGCCATCCGTGCGAAGTCGCTCGATTCGACCAGCGTCGGGGTGCTGCGCCAGGCAGAGTTGCGCGCGTCAGCGGGCGATGAGGGCTATGTCGAGGACAATCTGTGGACCGAGATCGGTCGCGCGCGCTCGGGTTGCGGGGCTGCCATCGTCGGTGATCCCGATCAGGTGCTGGCAAAGCTGCGCGCCTATCAGGCAGAGGGGATCGAGGCTTTCATCCTGTCGGGTTATCCGCACGCCGCAGAAGCAGACCTGTTCGCCCGACACGTCCTGCCGCATCTCGACCACGGCGCATTGATGCTGTAACGACCGCTTGCATGATAAAGGTCGCCGCAATCGTCCTGCCCGCCCTGCTGCTCGGCGGTTGCCTGTCGACCGTTGCCTCCGTCGTGACCGCACCGGTCAAAGTCGCCGCCAAAGGGGTCGATTGGGCGACCACCAGCCAGTCCGAGGCCGACCGCAACCGTGGCCGCAAGCTCCGCAAAGCCGAAGATAAGGCGCGCAAATTGTGCCGCCGCGAAGTCGATGGCGACTACGAGCGCGACCAATGCGTCCGCGCCCGGCTGCGCGATGAAGGTTTCTGATTTATGCGGCGAAGGGTTCTTGCCGCACGTTCGTAGGTGTTTTCGTCAGGTCGTAACGGTGCTGGCAACAAGTTATTAACGAACCAGAGGCGAAGGTGCGCCAATTGGGCAAAGACCCGATAATCGCTCCGAAACAAAAAGGGGGATCGGTGTGCGCGACGACACGGAAGTCCGGCTCGAAGCCGAAACCGTTATCCTAACCGATCCGTCCCGGGCCACGCCCGAAACAGACGCGCATGAAGTGTCAGTGCCACGATCGCTTGCGGGAATCGTGTCGGCCACATTGCCCGCCCTCGTGTTGGCCGCTTGTGGCGGTGGCGGTGGCGGTGCACCCACCGGCGTCGCGCCGACCCCGACGCCGCCTCCGGTCGTCATCGTACCGCCGACCAACACCCAAGCGAGCCGTTTTCTGGCACAATCGTCGATGGGATCGACCAGCGCCGAAATCGCTAAGGTTGTCGCCAGCGGCTATGACGCCTGGATCACAGAGCAATTTGCAACGACCCGCGCGACCAGCCACTGGGACTGGCTTGTTGCCGGCGGCTATAATGCGGCGGCCAACATCAACGGCCAGAACGGCTTCGACAATTCGATGTGGCGTCAGGCAATTACCGGGCAGGACCAGTTGCGCCAGCGTGTCGGCAATGCCTTGCTGAGCCTTCTCGTCGTCGGAATTGACGGGCTGAACACCAACTGGCGCGCTTTTGCCGCTGGTAATTACGTCGATGTCCTGATGGACAATGCGTTCGGCAATTACCGCGACATTCTCGACAAGGTCACGACAAGCCCGGCGATGGGTTATTATCTGACCTATCTCGGCAACCGCAAAGCCAATGCGGCGACCGGTGCCCAGCCCGACGAAAACTACGCGCGAGAGCTGATGCAGTTGTTCACACTGGGCGTAAGCAAATTGGACGCCGACGGCACAGTACAGACGTCGGGTGGCAATGCCATCGACGCCTACACGCAGGACGATGTTTCGGGCCTTGCGCGGGTTTTTACCGGGTTCAATCTCGACTCGACCGATTCGACGACGCCCGACCGCTTGCGTCGCCCGCTGATCCAGCAAGCGGCGAACCACGAGCTTGGCACCAAAGTGTTTCTCGGCACGACTATCCCCGCCAATACCGACGGCTTTGCCAGCTTGCGGATCGCGCTCGACACGATTTTTGCCAACAGCAACGTGCCGCCGTTCGTGTCGAAACAGCTGATCCAGCGGCTCGTCACCAGCAACCCCACCCCGGCCTATGTCGGGCGCGTGTCGGCGGTCTTCGCCAACAACGGGTCGGGCGTACGCGGCGACATGAAGGCTGTTATCCGCGCGATCCTGTTGGACAGCGAGGCGCGTTCCGACGCAAATTTGACCGCGGCAAACTTCGGCAAATTGCGCGAGCCGGTCATTCGCCTGACCAACTGGGCGCGGGCCTTTGGCGCAACCTCGCCGTCCGACGCTTGGGCATTCGGCAACACCAGCAGTTCGTTGAACCGTCTGGCGCAGAGTATCGGCCACAGCCCGAGCGTATTCAATTTCTTCCGCCCGGGCTACACGCCACCGAACACCGCGATTGCGACAGCGGGCCTCGTTGCCCCCGAGATGCAGATTACGAACGAACCCAGCGTGATCGCTTACGTCAACTACATGCAGGCGCTGATCCAGTCCGGCACCGGCGATGTCCGAGCCGACTATACCGCGATCCTGACGCGCGCCACTGATAGCGCGTCGCTGGTTGGCGAGGTCAACACGGTGCTCGCGGCAGGACAATTGTCGGCAGCAACCGTTACGACCATCCGTACTGCGGTCGATAGCATCGGCACGACCACGCCGGCGTTGCTGACCAACCGCGTCTATACCGCCATCCTGCTGACGATGGCATCGCCCGACTATCTGGCACAGAAATAAGGGGACAAGGGCATGACCGAAGATCAATCGCGCCGCGCCTTTCTCAAGCGTTCGGGGACGCTCGGCATTGTCGGCGCTGCCAGCCCGTTCGTCATGAACCTTGCCGCAATCGGCGAAGCGGCTGCATCGGTGAATACCGATTACAAGGCGCTGGTTTGTATCTTCCTGTTCGGCGGGAACGACTGGGCCAACACGCTACCGCCGTACGACCAAGCCAGCTACAACGCCTATCAGGCACAGCGCAGCGTGCTCGCCTATCAGCGCACAGATCTGGCCGCGACCTTGCTCAATCCGTCGACTGCACTGCCCGGCGGGCGGCAATTCGCGCTGTCGCCTAGCCTCGCGCCGTTGTTGCCGGTGTTCAATGCTGGTCGCATGGCCCCGGTGCTCAATGTTGGCACGCTGATCCAGCCGACGACCAAGGCGCAATATACCGCACGTTCGGTTCGGCTCCCGCCGAAATTGTTTTCGCACAACGACCAGCAGTCGTTCTGGCAAGCCTCGAACCCCGAAGGCGCGAATTCGGGCTGGGGTGGTCGCATCGGCGACCTGATGCAGGCAGGCAACGGCAATGCGACGCTCACCTGCATTAACGCGAGCGGCAATGCGGTATTCCTGACCGGACGTCAGGCGGTTCAGTACTCGGTCGGCACCGCTGGGCCGATTGCGCTGACCGCGCGCACGTCGCTGTTCGGCTCGGCAGCAGCAAGTTCCGCACTCCAGTCGATGATGGGCGGCACTGCGCCCGGCTTGCTCGCCAACGAACATGCCAAGGTGTCGAAGCGTTCGCTCGATGCCTATGCAGCGGTTTCGACCGCGCTCGCGGCGGCACCGGCGCTGAGCACGGTGTTCCCGACGTCCTCGCTCGGCCAGCAATTGCAAGTCGTGGCGCGCACGATCTCGATGTCGAGCCAGCTCGGCGCGCGGCGGCAGGTGTTCTTTGTTTCGACCGGCGGCTTCGACAACCACGACGCGCTGGTGGCGCAGCATCCGGGCCTGCTCGCCAATGTCGCCGCCTCGGCCAAGGCGTTCTACGACGCGACGGTCGAACTCGGCATTTCGGACAAGGTGACGTCGTTCACTGGTTCCGACTTCGGCCGCACCCTGCTCGCCAACACCGACGGGTCGGACCATGGCTGGGGATCGATGCACTTCGTGCTGGGTGGTGCAGTCAATGGCGGGCGTTTCTTCGGAACGGCACCCGAATACGCCAACAACGGGCCGAGCGATGTCGGGCAAGGGCGGTTGCTGCCTGCGGTCGCGGTCGATCAATATGCCTCGACCTTGGCGAACTGGTTCGGCGTGGCGAATTCCGACATGACAACGGTGTTGCCCAATATGGGGAATTACAACGCGTCGACGTGGAATTTGGGGTTTGTTTGAGGCCGCATGGATGCGGTCGTTCGGTCAGTATCCAAACCTTCCCATTCTGGCTTTGATCTTCTCTACAGCGTACTCAACATCCTCCGCGAACGCCTGTTCTCCCCCGCCCGTTGATCCACCACTTCAGGGAGAAAGCGTTGAAACTTACAAGGCCCGACTGGAAGCTGAAGATAAGGCAAAACTAGCCCACTTCCTTGCAGATCGTCAGACCGTGAACCTTAAACGCGCCGACAGCATCTTCATAGCTCGCGAGACAGCTCGGGCACCGCGGAGACCAGCAGAAGCACGTAACGGGCGCTCGCTTCCGCCCCGTTCGGTGCCGACCGAATATCCCTACCCAATTTATTTCAAGCCGGTGAAGTGGTTTCGGGGCACATCGACGGGTGCATTATTTCGGGTGACGCTGGGTATCACCACATGCGGCCCTTGGGGTGTCGGGGACGCATCTTCAAGTCGGCTTGGGCAGCACCTCCTATTTTTTGGGCGTAAGGGGCTGCTCACTGAGAAGGTGCTGATTGACGCTATAGCGGTCGATAAAATCAATGATCCTGCGCTAACAGCTTTCGTCACACGCTATCGCGCGGATCAGCCGTAGCCCGACTCGTATGCCACTGGGCGCTTGTCACTGCCGTGCGCCGCTCATTGGGCCGTCGCGGCAAAGCCGCGCCGTCGGTCCTCTGCTGCGCTGAGGCCGTCCGCGCTTGCGCGTCTCGACGCTAGCTCCGCTAGCGGCGTGCACGCTGGGCGGTGGTGGGCGCGACAGGGATTGAACCTGTGACCCCTCGCGTGTGAAGCGAGTGCTCTACCGCTGAGCTACGCGCCCGATGCCCGGAACCGAGCGGCGCTGATAGCGTCGCCGGTCAGCGGGTCAATCGGTTTCGACTTGTGGGTTAATTCACCGAGTCCTTCAAACCCTTGCCCGATTTGAACTTGGGTTGCGACGAAGCTTTGATCGCCATCGGTTCGCCGGTGCGCGGGTTACGACCGGTAGACGCCTTGCGCTTCGAGACCGAAAACGTCCCGAAGCCGACCAAGCGGACTTCGCCGCCCTTTTTCAGCGTCGCGGTGATCGTGTCGAATACGGCCTCGACAGCCTTGACCGCGTCACCCTTCGACAATCCTGCCGTGTCCGCGACATGGCCGATCAGCTCCTGTTTGTTCATGCCCTGAAATCCCCTGCCTAAACCAGTGCGCCCCAGCGGAATCGGGAGCGCGAAGGGACGACATAACGACGCAAGACCGCCGTCTGTCAAAACAAAAACGTCACAAAACGCCGATTACCTGACGGAATACGCGGGCACTCAATGCCGGACGGTTTCCTCGGACAGCGCAGCCGCGACTGGCGGCTGGGCGGCAAGCTCGTCGGCCTCGGTCCATTCGATCGCTACCAAGGGCTCGGTCAGCGCCAGCGCGAGCACCTCGTCGACATGGCGGACAGGAATGATCTTCAATCCCTCGCGGATGTTCGCGGGGATTTCGACCAGATCCTTCTCGTTCTCGTGCGGAATGAGCACTGTCGTGATGCCGCCGCGCAGTGCCGCGAGCAGTTTTTCCTTCAATCCGCCGATGGGCAGCACCCTGCCCCGCAAGGTCACTTCGCCGGTCATCGCGATGTCGCGGCGCACCGGCGTGCCCGTCAGCGTGGAAACCATGGCGGTGACCATGCCGACGCCTGCCGATGGACCATCCTTGGGCACTGCTCCTTCGGGCAGATGGATGTGCAAATCCTTGCGCGCGAACAGGCTTGGCTTGATGCCGTACGAAGGCGCACGCGCCTTTACATAGCTGAGCGCGGTCTGGATCGATTCACCCATCACGTCGCCGAGCTTGCCGGTCGAGCGCACTGCGCCTTTGCCCTGCACGGTCACGGCTTCAATCGTCAGCAACTCGCCGCCCACTTCGGTCCAGGCGAGACCGGTCACGGCCCCGATCTGGTTCTCTTCCTCGCCAAGCCCATGGGTGAACTTCCGCACCCCCGCGAACTCGTGGAGGTTGTCGGCAGTAATCGTGACGCCAGTGACTTTCTTCTCGAGAATCTGGCGCAACACCTTGCGCGCCAGCTTGGCGATCTCACGCTCCAGCGTGCGAACACCCGCCTCGCGCGTGTAATGCTGGATCAGCGAGCGTAGCCCTTCGTCGGTCAGAACGAATTCCGCGCCCTTCAACCCATGCGCCTCGATCTGCTTTTCGATCAGATGGCGTTTAGCGATCTCGACCTTCTCGTCCTCGGTATAGCCCTCCAGCCGGATGATCTCCATGCGGTCGAGCAACGGCTGCGGCAGGTTCAGCGTATTCGCGGTGGTCACGAACATCACGTCCGACAGGTCAATATCGACCTCCAGATAATGGTCCTGGAACTTGCCATTCTGTTCGGGGTCGAGCACCTCCAACAGTGCCGACGCCGGGTCGCCGCGGAAATCCTGCCCCAGCTTGTCAATCTCGTCGAGCAGGAACAGCGGGTTGCTGGTCCCGGCCTTCTTGAGATTGGTCACGATCTTGCCCGGCAGCGAGCCGATGTACGTCCGCCGGTGGCCACGAATCTCGGCCTCGTCGCGCACGCCGCCCAGCGACTGGCGAATGAACTCGCGCCCCGTCGCCTTGGCGATGCTCTTGCCCAGCGACGTCTTGCCGACACCCGGCGGCCCGACGAGGCACAGAATCGGCCCCTTCAACTTGCCGGTGCGCGACTGCACTGCAAGATATTCGATGATGCGATCCTTGACCTTGTCGAGCGCATAATGGTCGTCATCGAGCACCGCCTGAGCCGCGACCAGATCCTTCTTCAGCTTCGATTTCTTGCCCCAGGGCAGGCCCAGCAGCACGTCAAGGTAATTGCGGACGACCGTCGCCTCGGCGGACATCGGTGCCATCGTCTTGAGCTTTTTCAGCTCCGCCGTTGCTTTGGTCCGCGCTTCCTTCGACAGTTTCAGATTGGCGATCTTGTGGGTCAGCTCGGCAATCTCGTTGCCATCGCCTTCCTCGCCGTCATTGCCCAGCTCGCGCTGAATCGCCTTCAACTGCTCGTTGAGGTAATATTCGCGCTGCGTCTTTTCCATCTGGCGCTTCACGCGACCGCGGATTTTCTTCTCGACCTGCAGCACGCCGAGCTCGCCCTCCATGAAGGCGAACACCATTTCCAGCCGCTTGGCCGGATCGGCCTCGGCCAACAGCGCCTGCTTGTCTGCTACCTTGACCGAGATATTGGCAGCCACCGCATCGGCAAGCCGCCCCGGCTCCTCGAAATCGGCCAGTTGCACAGCGGTTTCGGCAGGCAATTTCTTGTTGAGCTTGGCGTAGTTATCGAACTGGTCGACGACCGACCGCATCAACGCAGTCACTTCGTCACCCTCGGCATCGAGATCGCCAACCTCGGCAATCGTCGCGCTCAAATGGCCGTCGGTGCCCATCAACTCGACCAGCTTGGCACGGCGCTTGCCCTCGACCAGCACGCGTACCGTGCCGTCGGGCAGCTTCAGCAACTGCACGACACTGGCAACCACACCCAGATCGTACAAATCGTCGCGGTCGGGATCGTCCTCGGCCGGGTCGAGCTGTGCGACAAGGAAAATCTCCTTGTCCGCCGCCATCGCGGCTTCGAGCGCCGACACCGACTTGTCGCGGCCGACGAACAGGGGGACGATCATCTGCGGGAACACGACAATGTCGCGCAGCGGGAGGACGGGATAAGTTTCGCTCATATGCGGGTATATGGGGGACGTGCGCGGAGGGCGCAATGCGGGGGTGGGTTGTTGGCGAGTGACTGGGTTTTGCGGCCGTGGCTGTCCACTATGGCCGGAGGGTCGAGGATCCCCGAACGGCAGCTTCTAACCCTACAGCTCAGTTGGCGGACATGCCGAAGGATGCTACGATTGGCATCAAGCCGGACGCGAACTTCGCTAAGTCGGACAGATCGGCCTTGCAGATATCGTCTGTTGAGAGACCGAGATGTTGTGCCTTTGGAAGAATTTTTAGGCTGTTCGCCAAGCCTCTCAGGCGCGCCTGTGCGACGGACGTCGGGGTCGAGTCATCGAATTGGGAAAAGACAAATACGGTTTTGCCACGGTAGCGTTTCCATACTGGCAATGGGTCAAACCCCGGGTCCAGAACGACATACCAAGCGGCCGCAGACCTGTCGGTCGTCTGCGAGTCAGGAAACAGCCAATCGTTCAGGACCGGCCTTAGTTGTCCCTTGGCAGTGAGCGCATCCAGTCTCGGTCCCGTCGATGACCTTGCCAAAAAATCGAAAAACGCCCGCTGCTGCGCCAAAGCAAGGGCGATATCATCACGGCTGATGTCTTGGCAACGCATACGAACCTCGGTGTTATAGAGGTTCTGCTCTGCAACCGTCAGCGCTGCTCCAGCTGCACCTAACAAGAACACATCGTTAGGCGAAGCGCCATCGGCGATCGCTTTTGCTGCTACCCAGCCTGCTTGGCTCGACCCCGCAAAGCCGATACGATTCCGATCGACTTCGGGACGGCTCGCAAGAAAATCCATGCCCGCTCGCCCGTCGGTAGCCAGCATTGAGAATGAAGCTCGGTCGCCGTCACCGCCGGATTGGCCCGACCCGCGCTTGTCGAATGCGAGCACAACGCGACCTGATGCGGCAAGCTCGTCCGCCAGGACCGCGATGATCGAGGCGTAGCCATCCCGGTCTTGTGGACCTGACCCGTGCAGCATAACCGTTGCTGGACGCCGCTTCGCGCCGCTCGGGGGCTTGTAAAGTGTCCCGGCTAACGTCGTGCCATCCACAGATTTGAACGCGATGTCTTCAGTCTCGTAGCTTGCCGCGCGGGTCGCAACTCTTGAACCTGTGGCATCGACAATTTCGACCGACGGGCTAGTCGCTCCTGCAATTGCGGCAAAACGATAGGTGGCCGTGATTTTGTCCGACAAGACGCGGTCGCCTGCGGTCCATTGTCTTCCGGATTGCCTCGACAGGCCGCGCCAATCGCCGGTGCAACTGTTGCGTGCAAACAACCGCACAACCGAACGGGTTACGATCAGGGTGCACCCGTCGGCAAGCCGATAGCGCCCAGCAAGCCGGGCATAAAAGCCTCGATCAAGCGTCTCTTCATCGGGCGCAATCATGACCTTGCCCTTTGCGTCCTCGAACTCGTCGCGGGTAGCCCCGATGCTGATGTCACTCGCGAACTTGCCCGAACTGTCGAGCGTCACGTCAAATCGACCGTACGACGACTGGACATTGCCGATTCGCAGACGGTAGAAACCCTGCACCCGATTGCCGGTCCGGATCGTCGCCCGAAAATTCAGGTCAAGCCGGTCTTTGGCAGCAATCTGATCGAACAGCGCTCGGAAGGACGAAGCGATGGCCATCGTCCCTTCATGCCGTTCTTCCGGTGTACCATCGTGCCGATATGTTACGACGGCATTTGGGGAATAAGAAGCCGCAGCGGCATCGGCATTTCTGTTTGTATAGGCAGCACTTAAATCCGCAAACGGATCGGCCAAGGCTGGCGAGCCGCACGACGCCAGCGCTGCTACCGCGAAAAGTAAGGCCGCTCTCATGCAGCGGTTCATATGTGAAACGGCCCGTATAGACGACCCGTTTTGTGTATCGTTGATAAAGCACGGACTACCAAAGAGTTGTTGAAAAGCAGCCGTGCGACGAACCGGTCCTATTTCGGTCCAAAACGTGAACAATGTGTCTGTCCTACATGTATCGCGCTGGATATCGTTGACGGCGAGGCGCCACGTCTCCGCTCTTTGATACTGTAGGAAAAACAGCGGCTAACCCGGTGAAGCTAGGGAAGCTAACGCGCGCTAATTGGCTGTTTGCGTCGCGCAAGCCGAGTCGCGCATTGCCCCGTCGTGCAAAGCGCGCCGTCGGTCCTCGCCGAGGCGAGGTCGACCGGGCGTTCGCCGAGTCGGCGGTTGGCGACGCTAACCGCCTGTCGGCTTCGCCTTACCAGCTACAATTCCGCCCCTTGTTCTGCGTCCGCAGCCACGTCATCAGCGGCTTGAAATAAGCGATCATCGACTTGCCGCTCATCTCGCGGGTGCCGGTGAACGCTTGCAGGGCATCGGGCCAAGGCTTCGACGCGCCCATTTCCAGCATCGCGTTGAAGCGTTTGCCGACTTCTTTGTTGCCATAGAACGAGCAGCGATGCAGCGGTCCCTTCCACCCGGCCTGTTTGCACGCTGCCTCGTAGAACTGGAACTGGAGCAGGCGCGCGAGGAAATAGCGCGTGTAGGGCGTGTTGCCGGGAATGTGGTATTTCGCGCCCGCGTCGAATGCAGTCGCATCGTCGCGCGCGACCGGCGGCGTGATGCCCTGATATTTTAGGCGCAATGCGGTCCATGACTTGTTGTAGTCGGCGGGCGTCGTGCTCCCGTCGAAAACGCCCCAGCGCCAGCGGTCGACCAGCAGGCCGAACGGCAGGAACGCGACCTTGTCCATCGCCTGTCTCAGCAACAATCCGATGTCCTTGTCGGAGCTAGGCACGCGCTTGGGGTCGAGCAGTCCGATCTGGACCAGATATTGCGGGGTGATCGACAGCGCGACGGTGTCGCCGATCGCCTCGTGGAACCCGTCGTTCGCGCCATTGAGATAGAGAAAAGGCTGCTTGTTATAGGCGCGCTGGTAGTAATTATGGCCGAGCTCGTGGTGGATCGTCACGAAATCGTTGCCATTCACCTTCGTACACATTTTGACGCGCAGATCGTCCTTCTGGTCGAGGTTCCATGCACTGGCATGGCACACCACATCGCGGTCGAGCGGCTTGATGAACTGGGTGCGCTCCCAGAATGTCTTGGGCAATGGCGCGAAACCCAGCGACGAGAAGAAACCTTCGCCGATCTTGAACATCGCGGTTTCCCACTTGCCGCGCTTGGCCGGATCGGTTTCGCGTGGGTCGGTCTCGACATAGCCCTTGCCCTTGAGCAGGTCGCCGATCTCGTAGCCCACGTCGCCTGCGCCCTTTGGTGCGACGATATCGTACACATCGCCCCATTCCTGCGCCCACATATTGCCGAGCAAATCGGCGCGGATCGGGCCGGTCTTGCCCTGCACGGTGTCGCCGTATTTCTCGTTGAGTTTGGCGCGGGTGTAGCAATGCAGCTGGTCATACAGTGGTTTGACCTCTCCCCACAGCTTATCGGTCAGCGCGGCAAATTCATCGGCGGGCATGTCATAGCCTGAGCGCCACATCGCACCGACATCGGCATAGCCGAGCTCCTTGGCACCCTGATTGGCGATCTCCACCATCCGGGCGTAGTCGGCCTTCATCGGCGCACCGACCTGGGTGTGCCAGCTTGCCCACATTTCTTTCAGTTCGTCAGGATTGCGGCTCGTTCCCATTGCCGCCTCGATGTCCGACCCGTTGATTACCGCGCCTTTCAGCGTCCCCTTGCCCTTGCCATAGGTTGAGTTCAGCCGCGTCGCGATGGTGTTGAGCTCGGTCGCAGCACCCGGTGTCGAGGGCGCAGGCAGCACAAGTCCTTGGCGCAGCATGTCGAGCTTACGCTTCGTGTCATACGACAGGCCTGCGACATCGTTGAACCGCGCCGCGCCCTTGGCATAGCGCACGCCCATTTCGGTCCCCTGCGTCCCGACCCGCGCATTCAAGGCGTCGGTATCGTCGGTGATATAAGTGTTGTTGACCCAAGCAACCTGGCTGCCGAAAATACTGAAATCGAGTGCTTCTTTTTCAGCGGCGACGACAAAGGCATCGGCCTCCGTCGCCGTCGACGCAGCAAGCGGTGCAGCATTTTGCGCGAGTGCAGGAATCGCAATGGCCAGTGCCAGCGCGGAGGCGAACATGTGCTTCACTTGGGGGTTCCTTCCGAAATCCTGATGCGCGCAGCTTGGGCGCGCTTCGGAGCCGAATCAAGCAGTCAGGAAATTGGCAATGGCTTGCCCCAGTTCGGGCTTGGTCACGGCGCTCATATGGCCGCCGGGGGTGCGGACGAGAAGGGCATCGGGCAACTTCGCGGCCAGTGCCGCGACCGAGCCGTTGTCGCTGTCCTCTTCGCCCGACAAAACCAGAGTCGGAACTGCAATTTCCGCAATTGATTCCGGCGAAGTGTCAATAAATGTGTCGAGCAGCAGCCGCAGCGCCACCGAATCACCCCGAGTCGTTTTCAGGAACGACTCGGCATTCCATTCGGGCGTGAACTTTTCGAATCGGCCAAGGTTATCGAGAATGTGCTTGAAGTGATTCGTTCGCGGGGCGGTATCGGTAAGGCCCGACAGACCCATGCCCGACACGATCAAGCGCCGCGGTTTTGCGCCCCGTACGACCATTCGCAATGCGGTCCGTCCGCCCAGCGAATACCCCCCCAGATCATAGTCCGAGAGCCCAAGATGGGAGATCAGCGACAGACCGTCATCGACGAGAATATCGGTCGGATAGTCCGCACAATCATGCGATTTCGCGCTCGATCCGTGCGCGCGCAGGTCGGGCATGATGACCCGAAAACCGTTTTCTGTCAGTAGCTTGGCATGTCCGTAGCGGATCCAGTTGGTCCGCGCGTCGGAGAACAGGCCGTGGAGCAGGACCACTGGTCTGCCCGCCCCCATTTCATGCCAGACGAGTTGGGCACCATCGGGTGCCGTGAAGTGGTGAAATGTGGCGTCGGTCAGGGTCATCGACGCCAGATACAGAAAAGGCCCCGGGTTACCGAGGCCTTTTCGTAAAACCCGTTTTAGTCGCGGC
>ENA-OBLH01000323-OBLH01000323.1-metagenomes-genome-assembly--contig:-NODE-323-length-16841-cov-6.10545_pt1 | contig 16841 bp, 14 predicted proteins | sample MGYA00153382_OBLH01 | MGnify analysis MGYA00153382
TGTGTCTCCGCTCTTTGACCCTGTAGGAAAAAACACGCTTAACCCGGTGAAGCTAGGGAAGCTAACGCACGCAAAACTGCGTTTTTGTCGATATGTTCGAGGCGCTTCGGCACGCCCTTACCGACCAGAATCGGCGCTCACTTTGTCGGCTTGCTAAAGCCCCAGCGCCCCCGGATTGAGGATATCGTGCGGGTCCAGTTCAGCCTTGATCGCTCGAAGCAGCGCGACCGATGCGGGGTTGCGCCCGTTCAGATACGGATAGGTTTTGCCGATCTGAAGATGCGCCGCGCCGTGGGTGTACATCAGGTCGATTACGCCGTGCTTCAGCCGCGCGACCAGTGCCGCCGTTTCGGGCGCGGCGGGGTAGGCGTCAACGGTCGCCAGATGATCGGCGGGGACCATCCGGTCATGCACGATGTCGCGCGCGTCGGGCCAGTAGAACGCCGGTTCATAGATGAACGCGCTGCCCCCCACCGCCATGAACATCGCGCCGGTGTAAATACCATGCACGTCCATTTCATCCTGGCGCGCGTCCCAATATGCCATGATCGCGTCATGGAATGCCTCGACGGCGTCATGCGCGAACAGACCATGCAGCGCGCACCAGCGCTCGCCCTTCGGCCCTAAGATGTTGGTCAGCGGCGCGAATGGCATACCGCGCACGATGGTCGGCACGGTGTTGGCGATTTCGGTGCCGTGGCGACGCCCGATGGTGCGGATCGCGGCGGCCTTTGCATCGGCGCTCGCTTGGTCGATGCCGTCGGCGATGTAATGCACGGCATAGTCAGCTGCCTTGAGCGCGCGGTCGCCCGCCACCGCCATCTTGGCGAGCGATTTCAGCCCGCCCGCGACCGACCCCGCCGATTTCATCACCGATTTGGCAATATCGGCCTTGGCCGCGATGCTGTCGTTGCGGCCGATCTGCCCCTGTTGCAGGGCGGCGTTGAGGCCGAAATTCTCGTCGTCCAGCCCTTCGCGGGCAATTTCCGCCATCGCGTCGTGCATCGCTGCGAAGGACGTGAAGCTGAACGACAGCGCCGCGAACGCTTCGTGCCGGGCGACCAGTTTCAGCGTGATCGCCGCCTTGATGCCAAGCGCCCCGCAATCGCCGGTGAAAAGTCCGGTCAGGTCGGGGCCGAAATTGCGGAAGAACGGGCTGCTGTTAGCGGAACCGCCGCTACCGGTCCGTAGCAGTTCGCCGGTGCCGGTGACGATGTCCATCGCAACAACGCTTTCGGCCGAGACCCCGGGGCCGTGGCTGATCGCATTTTGCGAGATCGACCCGCCGACGGTTGCGGCAAGGCCCGAAAACGGTCCCCAAAAGGGCGTGCGAAGGCGGTGGCTTTTCAGCGTTTCGTAAAGCGCGGCCCAGGTCACGCCCGGCTCCACTGTCACGATGTTCTTGGCCGTATCGAGGTAGATTGCGGTCAGCCGGTCAGTGCCGATCGTGATGCCGCCGGGCCGCGCATGGGTATAGCCATCGGTATAGCTCGCCCCGCCGCCGCGCACCGTGACGGGCAGGCGGTGCCGCGCAGCAACGCGGACGATGTCTTGCAACTCGGCAGCCGACCCCGGCAGCACGACCGCGACCGGCACTTCGCCCCCGCGAAAAATGTCGCTGCCGTAGAACCGCCGGTCGTCGAGCCCCGACAGCACGTTCGCAGTGCCGACGATAGCGGCAAGCATGTCGGCAACCGGCGGATCGGCAACCACGGCGGCGCTCATGACATGTGCCCCCCGGCTTGCGCGAAATACCACGCGGCGATCTCTTCGCGTTTCGGCCACCAGACATGCGGCAGTGATTTGGCGTACTGGATGAATTCACGCACCGCCCGGACACGGTGGGCGCGGCCGGAAACATGCGGATGCATCCCGACATTCATAATGCGCGCGGTCTTTTCCCCTTCGGCATAGAGCACATCGAGTTCCTCGATCAGGATGTCGCGGTACTGGTCGGTAGTGTAATTGCGACGCGTCAACAGGGTGAAATCGTTGATCTCGTTCGAATAGGGGATCGACAGGAACCGCTGTCCGCCCGCCACCGTCAACGGATAGGGCTGGTCGTCGTTCATCATGTCGCAGATGAATTCGAGGCCGGCCTCAGCGAGAATATCCGCCGTTTGTGTCGTGCTTCGCAACGACGACGACAGCCAGCCTTTCGCCGGTCGCCCGACATGTTTTGCATAGGCATCGAGCGTCCGCAGCACGATTTCGCGTTCCTTGGCAGGCTCGTGTGCGAAGTCGCTGAGCAGCTCGCCCTGTTCCCAATTGTGCGCGAGCAATTCCCAACCGCGCTCAAGGACCGCATCGGTCATCGCGCGCCGCCGCTCGAATGTGACGGCATTGGTCGTGCAGCTCGCCGCCACGCCCAGCTCGTCGAACAGCTCGATCAACCGCCAGATGCCGACACGCTGGCCGTATTCGCGCCAGGTGTAGTTGGGGAAATCAGCGACATTGCCAGGCAGGACATCGGGCAGGATCGGCGGCCCACCCGCATAATAGGCGCGCGTCGTGTCCTTGGTCAGATCCCAGGTTTCGAGGTTGAAGGTCAGCACCAGCGCGACGCGCTTGCCATCGGGCCAATGCAGCGGCGCGCGCTGCGTGATCGGGATATAGGGATAGTCCATGGACCCAGTCTTCACCGACCGGTGCGGCCATGCAAGCGAAGCGGTGCGCTGTCCGTCCTGCGGATAAAAACGGCGGGTTTTGTCGCCCTTCGTCACCGCCTGCCATGTCAGGCCCATGCCAGCCTATCTCGTCGTCTCGTTGCAGGTTTCGGACGCGGGAGCATTCGGTGCCTATCGCAATGCTATTGCCGGACTCGAAGCCGATTATGGCGGACGCTATCTTGTCCGCGCGCCGGTGCTCGACCGTCTGGAGGGCGACGGACCTGACGACGAGCGCGTCGTCGTGATGGAATTTCCCGATGCCCGGTCTGTCCGCAACTTCATCGGTAGCGATGCCTATCAGGTGGCGAAACGCTTGCGTGCCGGGGCTGCGACGCTGAACATGCGGCTGGTGACGGAGGATTTATGAGCGGCCTGATAACCGAACCGACCGACGACATTCGCCGCTTCATGGCGCGCGACCACCGGTTGTTCATCGACGGGCTATGGGTCGCCCCGGGATCGAACCGGTTGATCGAGGTGGAGAACCCCTCGACCGAGGAAGTAATCGCGCGGCTGCATTCGGCGTCGCTCGCCGATCTCGACCGGGCGGTCGCGGCGGCGCGCGGCGCGCTCGACGGGCCATGGGGGCGGATGCCGCCTGCAGCGCGTGCCAAACTCATGTATCGGCTCGCCGGCCTGATGGAGGCAGCCGCGCTCGATCTAGGACAGCTCTCGACACTCGAAAACGGGATGCCCTTGTGGATGTCGATGGACAAGCTCGCGGCGTTCTGCCCCGAACTCGTCCGCTATTATGCGGGCTGGTGCACCAAAGTGACCGGCGACACGCTACCCGCCGTTCCGTTGCGCGGCGAGGGCGACGACTGGCTGGTCTATACGCTGAAACAACCGGTCGGGGTCGTCGGTGCGATCATCCCGTGGAATGCCCCGGCGTCGATGATTACGCTAAAGGCTGCCCCCGCATTGGCGGCGGGGTGCACGATGGTGCTCAAGCCCGCCGAAATGACGCCGCTGCTCGCCATCCGTTTCACCGAATTGATCGAAGAGGCCGGGTTTCCGGCGGGCGTGTTCAATCTGGTGCAGGGGTATGGCGACGACATTGGCGACGGCATCGCGCGCCACCCCGGCATCGACAAAGTTGCGTTCACCGGATCGACCGCCGTCGGCAAGGCCATTGTGCGCGCCGCAGCCGACGACCTGAAGCGGGTCAGCCTCGAACTCGGCGGCAAATCGCCGTTCATCGTGTGCGCCGATGCCGATCTCGACGTTGCGGCACCCTCGGCTGCGGCGGCATGTTTCTTCCTGTCGGGCCAGAACTGCATGGCGGGCACGCGGCTGTTCGTCGAGGAGAGCATTGCCGAAGAATTCGAGGAACGGCTGGTCGCGGCGGCGGCGACATTTACCCTCGGCGACGGATTCGCACCGGGAACGATGATTGGTCCGGTGATCTCGGCGAAACAGCTCGCCCGGGTGAAGGGGTTTATCGATGAAGCCGAAAGTGTCGGCGCGCGGCGCATTTTCGGCGGCAATGTCCCCGGCGGCAAGGGACACTTCGTCGAGCCAACCGTTTTCGCCGATGTCACCCCCGACATGCGGTTGGCGCGCGAGGAAGTGTTCGGACCGGTGCTTGCGGTGCAGCGCTTTTCGCAAGACAACGAGCGCGAATTGCTCGCGCGCGTCAACGGCACGACTTATGGCCTGTCCGGGTCAGTCTGGACCCGCGACATCGGACGCGCCCTGCGCCTCGCCAAACATGTCGATTCAGGACAGGTCGGCGTCAACGCACATGCCGCCGTCAGCCCTGAAACGCCGTTCGGCGGCAACAAGCAATCAGGCTGGGGCCGCGAATTCGGGCGCGAGGGTCTCGACGCCTATCTGAAGACCAAGGCGGTCAGCGTGAACCTGGGGCCGCATCTGGGCGGTTAGAGATATCGCATCGCAATAGTCATCGCGCTGCCCGGTGCGATGGTGATCCGCGCCTTGGCAAAGCTCGGGATGCCGCCCGCCTTGCCCGACACGCCGACGCCTTCGCGCGGGATGCCAATGAAGTTTGTTTTCAGCTTCCCGTCGCCGTCCTCGTCGTGGAAGGCGGTGATGGCATAGTCGCCGGCTGCGAGGCCGCTGAAGCGAATCCGCGCCGTGCCGCCGGTGATGGCCACACGCTGTTTTATCCCCGTTCCCGCTTTCTCGCAGGCCGGAAATCCGCTCTTGTCCGGCATCACGCATACCGACAGCGCGCCCTTGGTCGAGCGGATGCCGGTCACGGTTACATCCACGCTGGCCGGACCGGAGGCGGCAAGCAACAGGGGGATGAAGGCAAGCAGCACGCGCATCGGGTCAGGCTTTCGGCTTGGCGGGCATAATGCCTCGCATGATCGTGTTCGGGATAAAGCTGTTATCCCATTCGCCCGGCTGGCCGGTTTTGGCTTTCGGCGTCGGGCCGAAGCGTAGCACGATCAGGCGCAGCGACGGCGACATCCACATCGCCTGATTGCCGCTGCCGTCGAACAGAAACACATCGCGCGCGACATAGGGTTCACTATGCAATGTGCCGAGCGGTTGCGAGCGCGCAGGAAAAAAGCGGCGGCGCTCCTGATGCGGATCGCCGATCCACATGTGCAGTCCCCAGTTCGGATTGGCGGGTGAGGGGGTCAGGGTTTCCTTCACCCAATTCTCGGGCAGAACACGCTTGCCGCTCCACATCCCGTCGTCGATCAGCAACATGCCGAGCCGCACGAAATCTTCGGCCGGCAACATCATGCAGCACCCGGCATGGGCGAGGCCACCCGGGCGGTTGATATAGACGGTGCCACCGGTTGCCCCGATGGGCGCGAGCAAATTGTTACCGACATAATCGGCGTAGCGCTGCTTCGTCGCGCGCTCGATGACGATGGCGAGCACGTCCGACGTTATCATCGAATAATCATATTCAGTGCCGGGCTCGTAATCCTTTTTGGTCTCGTCGATCAGGATACGCTCGTGGTCCTCCGACAGATACTCGCGCATCGTTTGCGACCACGGCTTGAAGTCATTGTAACTGAACCGCGAAATGCCGCTCGAATTCTGCAGGAACTGGCGGATCGTCGGCCCTTGCTTCGGCGTCCCTTTCCACTCGGTCACAAAATCGCTGACCGGCTGGTCGATGCTTTTGATATGGCCTTGCGCGACCGCACGACCGATGACCATGCCGACGATCATCTTCGCCATCGATTTCGATGCGATCAGCTTCTTGCGGTCGAACCCCTGCCAATACGTCACGTCGCGCAAACTGCCATCGTGCCAGATAAGCAATCCTTCGCTCGTGTGTTTTGCGGCATAGGCGCGGGCAGCGGCGAGTGCTTCGGGCACAATGCTGGTGCTGGCTGCCTGGGTGAGCGGCGTGTCAGGCGCACCGGGCACTTTGTCGACGGGGTCGTACCAATCGGCCTGTTGCGACTGGCCCCGCGCCTGACTGACCGCCATTTTGAAATAGCGGTCCATATAGGTCTTGTTGGCGAGATAGCCGATCAGTCCGACGACAATCAGCACGAGCAGGCCGACCCCGGTCCATTTCAGTGCGCTTCGGACGATGCTCACACTCCGCTCCTCTGTGCGCGGGCAGCGTAGAGTGCTGCTCCCACGGCCACCACCAGCACAGCGGCACCGACCTGAAACGGTGCGGTCGGACCCATAGTCTGGTAGATCGTGCCAGACACCCCCGGCCCGATCACGCGGCCAAGACTCGACGCGCCCTGTGTCAGGCCGATCACAAGGCCACGGTCGGTATCGTCACCCTGTGCTGCCGCCATTGTCTGGAAGGCCGGATTGAACAGGCCGAGACCGATGGCTGCGACCGCCATGGCGATCATCACGGTCGTCACCGAGACCGGCACGGCAAGCAGCACGAGGCCGGTGGCATAGATCGCGATCCCGGCAATCGCGAGGCTGGATGAGGCAAACCGCTTGGCGAGCGGCCCTGCGGCGCCGCCCTGCAACGCGGTCGAGATCAGACCGACGGCGGCAAATGCGAGGCCGACTTGCAACGGTCCCCACGCGAACAGGTCGTGCGCGAAGAAAGCGAAACTCGTTTCCATCATCGATGCCGAGCCGATCATCAGCAGGGTGAGCAGCATCAGTGCCCAGATCGCTGGCTTGGCGCGCAGCACGCTGCCGACGCTTGCCTTGGGCGTATCGGCAACCGCGCCGCGCCGGTCGGCGGTCAGGCTTTCGGGAAGAAACGCCCATGCCGCCAGTGCCGCAACCGCCGTTATCGCGGCGCTCGCATAGCCGATGATCGCGAAGTCGTTGGCGTCGGGGTTCCGGCCCGCCATCAGCCCGCCGATCGCGGGACCGAAGATGAACCCGAGGCCGAACGCCGCACCGATCATGCCCATTGCCTGCGGGCGCTCTTCGGCCGTGGTAATGTCGCCAACATAAGCAAAAGCCGCAGCGATATTGCCTGCCATCAGCCCGCCGAACAGCCGCGACGCGCCCAATGTCCAGATATCGGTCGCATGCGCCATTACGACATAGGATCCGATTGCGCCGAGAAGGCTGGCGATCAGGATCGGACGACGGCCATAGCGGTCGGACAGCTTGCCCCACACCGGCGAACCGACGAACTGGCCCAGCGAATACGCCGCCATGGCAAATGTCGTCTGGCCCGGCGTCGCGCCGACCATCGTCCCGAAAAACGGAAACGCCGGCAGGACGATACCGAAGCCGACAAGATTGATAAACACGATGACGAACAGCACGAGCAACTGACGGCGTGTGTCGGGAACCGGCGCGGCACTCGATGCCATATCAGGCGGCAGCAACGGCGGGAGCGGGCGACGTTTTGGCCGGAAGCAAGGGTGCGGTCTTCAGTACATAGTTGCGCCCCGCCTCTTCGCGACGACCGGGACTGGGGATGACGACCGCGCGTCTCCCATTGATCTCGGCGCGCAGCTTTTCGATGTCGAGCTGCCAGCCGCGTTCGATCAGTTCGCGCCGTTTGAACCGGAACGCGTTCATCAGGCTGTCCGATTTGACCGCCAGTTCTTCGCGCAAATCGGTCGGCACCGTCTCCGGGCAGATTTTTTCAACGATCACGGCGTCCTGATCGAAAATCTTTGTCGTGCGCTTGATGCTGTCGCCGTCCCAGATGCCCTGCCGCAAAAACGAGCGCGCCATGATCCACCGGGTCAGCGTTGTGTTCTCGTCGACGGGTGTATTGACGTCGAAAATGACCATCCGCCATGTCGCGGTCAACCAGACGTCGAGGCGCATCGTTGCACCCGACATATGATAGCCGGGCTGGGCCTGCACCGGCGTCCGTTCTTTGCGGATGAACTTCCAGATGCCCTTGGGCAGCGGCGGAATATACGTCACTTTGCCGCGCGCCGACCATTCATCTTGTTCAAGCTCGAAATCATGAATGACGGCATTGTTGCGGTCGCCGAAACTCGGATGGACGAACGGCGCGTGGGCGAAGTCGAGGCCGTTTTCGACGACGCGGGCATAGTCCGCCTTCCAAGTGTACTCGCCGCGCACCGTGCGCCAGTTGGCGGTGTCGTCATATTCGGGAAAATCGGGCAGCGGCGGGCGTTCGACTTCGGGCAAATCGCCGAGGAACACCCAGATCCAGCCATATTTTTCGGCGACCGGATATTTATCGACCCGCGCGCGTGTCGGGATTTTCTGGTCGGCAGGCAGCGACGGGATTTTGACGACACTGCCGCGCCCGTCGAACTGCCAGCCGTGATAGGGGCATTCGACGCAGCCGTTCTCCAGCCGTCCCTCGCCCAGCGACGCGCCGCGATGGATGCAAACATCGGACAGACAGGTAATCGCACCGGTCGCATCGCGGAACAGGACGAAGTCGAAGCCGAGCAGCCGCACTTTACGCGGTTTATCGGTGACGTTTGCGATGTCGTCGGCGACATACCATTGGTTGATAATCATGCGCGCGCACCCTTCCAGTCGGCGGGGACTTCGGCAAGGCCCGCGAGCGACTTTTCAAGGCCGAGCGACTTGTCGAGGACGATGTTGCCCGATGCGACATCGACGATTGCAACCCGGCCCCCGAAAAAGTCGAGTGCCCAGAATGTCGTGCCGCCCTCGCGCAAAATGACGACTGACCAGCCGCGGCCGGCGGGCATAACATAGTCGCGCACGACCGCCCCCTTGGCGTCAAGCCGACGCACGCCGCCACCAGTCGCAATCAGGATGTCACCGCTGGGCAGGGCTGCCATGCCGAAAAGCAGCGGCGGCGGGTCGGTGCGGGCGTAGACGATGCCCAGCCGCCGGTTGTCGGCCAGATCATGGGCATAAAGATGCGCGCCGGTTTCGCTCACATGGTAAAGCGTGCGACCGTCGGGCGCGAGCGCCATATGGGTGACACCCAGGAAGCTGCTGACTCCGCCGTTGGTTTCGGTATCATAGGTTTTCAGCACGCTGCCCGTGCCATCGACGCGGTACACGCGACCGTCGCCCGAAAAGCCGGGAATTTGCCCGACCATATGTTCGCCGAGCAGATAGTCGCCATCGGCCAGCGCGATCATCGAGCCATAGGCGCGCGGCGGCAGCAAGGGCATCGTCACCGCCCCGTAATGGTCGACACGCCGCGCTTGCGGGTCGAGGGCGTGGAGCGTGCCGGTCCGGTCGAAAACCAGCGCCGAAATCAGGCCGAATGCGCCGGTGTCGAACGTACGTTTCAACCGCCAGTCACGGCCGTAGTGGCGCATACGGCCATGTCCGGTCGGATAGCGCGCCGACGCATCGAGCTCGGTCGCTGTGACGAAGATATCGCCGCCTTCGACGTCTGTCAGTTCCATGTGCACCCCATCGTTCTGCCCTGTTTCGCAAAAAGGGGACCGTTTAGTCAACTTATTTTCCGGCTTGAGGTCCGGCGAGGCGAACAACCCGTTCGAACATTGCGCCAACTATCTGCCACGACGCCTCGATCGACAGATCGAAGCCGAAGAAAGTCGGCTGGCTATGAGCGCGCAACGCGAGATAGGTCGCCGCCGAATAAGCGACTGCATTGAGTGCGAGCAGATCGGGATGCGCCATTTTCTCGTCGATCATCATGACCCGCTCAAAATCGGCACGGATCAGCTGCCGGACGTGCTCCACGGCGTCCTTGACCTCGGGAGAGCGGGTGAATTCACCGGTCAGCAATTCGCATAGCGGCGCATTCTTGCGGAGCATGTCGGCATAGTTGCGGTTGGCGCGCAAGATCCGCTCGTGCGGCGGTCGCACTGTAAACACCGCCATCGGTTCGCCGATCAAGGCCTCGATACCCGGCCAGACCCCGCGCCGCGTGACCCATTCGGTTGCCACGCCCGGCAGTCCGCCGAAATACTCATAGACCTGTTTTTTGCCGACACCGGCTTCCTTGATGAGCGCATTGACGCCGAGTCCGCTCACCCCGTCGCGGACCAGCACCCGGGCGAATGCGTCGATAATCACATCCTCCGTTGCCAGACGACGGGCGCGCTGGCGGGGGCGCGAACCGGCGGTTTCGACAGCATTTCCTTCGATTTCGATCACGCCGCTTGACATCCTCGCCCTAGAAGTTTTGAATAGTGACCGAGCGGTCCATTTTTTACAAGAGGGCCGGATAAAGAGGGGGAGACGGCCATGCACATACGCAAATGGATGCTCGCGACAAGCGCTCTGGTTTCATTGGGCGGGGTTGCAACACCGGTAAATGCCCAGACCCGGCCAACAGCGGGCAATGCGGATAGCGATCCGAACACCATTGTCGTGACCGCGCGGCGGCGCGAAGAGACGCTGCAGGACATTCCCCTGTCGGTGAACGCGGTCAACGCCGAACAGATCGAGCGCGAAGGGCTGCGCCGGGTCGATGACCTGACGCGCATTTCGGCGGCGCTCACCTATGATATCGGCGGCTTCCCCAATGATACGCGACCGGCACTGCGCGGGATGCAGGCCGAGCGCGGCCGTCCTTCGGTCGCGGTGCTGCTCGACGGACAGGATTTGTCGGGCGAAAATCTGGCGATTGCGGGCGGCGGATCGGCGCTCAGGACCAGCCTGTTCGACCTCGAACGGATCGAGGTGGTCAAGGGACCGCAAGCTACGCTCTACGGGCGCAATGCCTTTGCCGGGGCGATCAACTACATCACCAAAAAGCCTGCGATGGAATGGGGCGGCCGGTTCGAAATGGAGGCGGCGTCTGGCGGATTGTTTACGTCAAGCGGATCGATCACGGGGCCGATCGCGCCCGATGTGCTTGCCTTTCGCCTCAACGCCAGCGCGCGCCAGTTCGACGGCTATTACCGCAATCCGGTCAATGGCGGACAGCTGAACGGCGAGCGGTCGCAAGGGATCGCGGGCGCGTTGCTGCTGACCCCGGCCAAGGGCGTCAGCATCAGTGCGCGTCTGCAATATATGGACGAGTCGATGACCGACAACGCGACCGCGTTTGTCGCGTCGAATACGCGATTGCCGGTGCTGGGCGGCACCTTCACCCCTGGCGGGCCGCCGGGAACGCCCGCGCAACCTTGCCCGGCATCGCTTGCAGGGGCGGCGGCGACCACGGTCACTGCCTGCACACGCGGCACTTACGTTGGCGAGATCAACGCCACCGAAGCCAACGTGCAAATGTCGGTGAATCCGCTGACCGGACTGCCGCCCTTCGGGATGCGGATGAATTCGCTGTTGGGCACGGTCAGCGCCGAATGGGACACCGGATCGTTCGGGACGTTCCATTACCAGTTCGGCTATCTGAAAGATCACAGCGTCATCGAACAGGATGGCGATTTCACCAATACCGCCGCCCCCCCGGGACTCGTGCTGTCGCTGTCGGTGCTTCAAAGTCTGGAATACCGCAACAAGCATACCGACCATACGCTCTACTGGACCTATGACAGCAAGCGGCTCAGCCTGATCGCGGGCGTCCAGCGCTTCGACGAAACATCGTCGCTCAACAATTCGGCGCAGTTCTGGCTGCGTAGCCCGACATCGGCGCTCGGCGGGCCGCCGTTCAACCTGCGCCGCGCGCCGGTTGCCAACACGGCGTTTCCGGTGATCACGACGCGTGACACCGGTTATTGGGGCATCTTTGGCGGCTTCGGCTTTGAGATCGTCGATGGCTTGAAGGTGTCGGGCGAGGTTCGCTACAACAAGGACAAAATTACCTACAACAGTTCGGGCTGGCGGCGGCAGGACGTGTCGCTGTCGCAGCTGACACCAACATGCATTCCGACCTTGGCCCCCGGTGCGACGTTCTCGCCCACCGCGCCTGCAACCAGCCCGCCGCCGGGCACGGTCGTCGCATGCCCGATCACCGGCGTGGTCGAGGACGGCCGCTGGACGCCGCGCGGGACGATCGAATACAAGATCAACCCCGATGTGCTGGCCTATGTCTCCTATGCAGAGGGGTACAAGCCGGGCGGGTTCAATACGAACGAGATCGTGTCATTCGTCGCCCAGTCGTACCGCCCCGAAACCGTCCAGACATGGGAGGCGGGGATCAAGTCGAGCTGGCTCGACCGGCGGCTCACCTTCAACTTCGACGTGTATCGCAATCGCTACCGCGATCAGCAGATCGGTGTGCAATTGAGCTCGGTCGGTGCTGGTGGCGCCGTCGTGACGACGGCAGGGATCGTCAATGCGGCGCGCGTCAACATCTGGGGAATCGAGGCCGACTTGGCTTGGCGGGTTTCCGACCCGCTGACCCTGTCGGTCGGCTATGCCTATACCGACGCCAAATTCGCCAGTTATGTTCAGGGTCCGGTATCGGGCTCGGCGGCAACGGTGTTCACCGGGTGCGGCGTGGCGACGACCCAGTCGGGATCGCCGCAAAACGTCGCTGAGGCACAAAACGTCTGCGCCGATTTCTCAGGGAAAGCAGTCGGCAAAAGTCCGAAGCACTCGCTCAATCTGGGCGCACTCTGGTCGCAGAAGGTCGGCGATGCCCGGGTGTTTGCCGAAATGACCGCGCAATACCGGTCGAAGCGATTCATCGACGAATCCAACCTCGCGTTCCTGCCCGATTACTGGGTCGGCAACATTCGCGCCGGTGCAGAAATCGGCAACATCACGATCACGATGTATGTCGATAACTTGTTCAACAGCAGCAAAATCCAGAGCGCCCAGCGGCTTGTCGATTTCGGCAATCCTGAGGGGTTCGCGCCGGGCCGCGGCTATATCGCCTATCTGCCGAAACCGCGCGTGTTCGGATTACGCATCGGCGGACGCTTTTAGGGTTCACGGACCACGGAGAGGGTAAAAAGGGGAACTGGAGTGCGGGGGCCGTCAACCGGCCTTCGCACTCGCTTCTTGTTCAGAGCATCGTGCCGAAAATCGGCATCGCCACCTTCATTCCTCCCCGGAACGGGGAGGTGGCAGCCCGCTTGGGCTGACGGAGGGGGCGGTCGCCGCGCGCAAAGGCTATGCGCGTGGAAACTGGCCCCTCCGACCCTGCGGGCCCCCTCCCCGTTCCGGGGAGGACTTGCCTAACCTTGCCTCATGTTTCGTGCACCACGCTCTAAAGCGTTCCCAACCGCCCTTCGCGACGCTGCTCCATCAGCGCCAGCAAACCAACGCAGCCATTGAGTATGCCGACCAGCATAAACGGTGCCCAGGGGCCGATATGGTCGAACAGCCAGCCGCCGATGACGCTGAGGATCAGAATACCGACCGCGCCGCAGAAGTTGAACGCGCCGATCACGGCGCCGCGCGCGTGTTCGGGCGCTTCTTTGGCGATCACGGTCTGCGCGCCGAGAAACGCGCTGATCTGGCCGATGCCGAGCAGCACGAAGAAGGGGATGGCGACGGGCAGCAACGGGTTGTCGACAAAGACCATCAGGCAATAGCCGACCGCGCCGAGCATCATCATGATGCCAAGGCCGAACATGCGTGGCCAACGATCGAGCGGGATCGCAATCACAGCAGGCCACATCAGCGCCGCCGATTGCGCGATCACGAACGGGATCGTGCCTGCGCTCAGCGCCGCTGCCGGAGCCATGCCGGCCGCAATCGCCGCCGACTTGCCCCATGCAATCGCGAACAAGCCGACGATGGCGACATCGCCGCGCGCGACGAACGCCGAGCTATAGGCAATGGCGATCCGGCGGTTCTGGCGGGCAGCGGCAAAGCCCAATGCCATCGTTGCCCAAAACGGCTTGCGCGCCGCACCGGGTGCCACATCATGGCGCTTCAGGCCCGCATAGAGCACCACTGCACAGGTCACACAGGCCGCTGCTGCGATGAACATCGTATAGCGTCCGGCATCGATATCGCTGGCCCCGTTCGCCACAAAGACCGCCGGTAGCCGCGCAATGCCGAGCGTGATGCAAACAATGCCGAGGCCGTTGAGGAACCCGAGAATCGCGGTCAGCTTGCCGCGGTCGTTCTCCTGCCCATAGTCCGCGATCAGGGTCGCAAACATGCCCGTGACTGCCGCAATCCCGAGTGCATAGACAAGGCGGAAGATGCTGAGTTCGGTCAGCGTCGTCGCAAACGGGTACAGCGCATAACCCGCGCCGAGCACGACAAAGCCCAGCACATAGACGATGCGCCGCCCATAGCGGTCGGCCAGCACCCCGAGCGGCGAATAGACCAGGATCAGCGCGATTTCCTGCACCAGCGCGAGGAACCCCAGCGCCTTGCCCTGATCGCTTTCGGGCAGGCCGAGATTGGCCGTGAGCACATAAGGCGTCATCGCGGCAAGGCCGGTGACCATCCCGATGGTGGCAAATGCGCCGAAAACCAGCGTCCACATATTGACGCGGGTCACGCCGGGTTCGAGCGCGACGGGACCGAATTTACTCACTGACCAGCTCCCGGTGCTGCTTTCGGAAAGACCCGCCCGATGGCATCGGCAAGCACGATACTGGCGCGCGGTTGGGCCGCGCCGCCGACCGCACCGGCATAGATGATTGTGGTTGAGCCGTCGCGCAGCGTCCGGACATAGGGTTTCATCCAGTCGGCGTCGCGCGGCGGCGGGGCATAGGTCCGGTACCCCCCGAGTCCGTTGAAGAACAATGCCTGATGGGCGAACAACGTATCGGTGTTCTCGGCCAGAAATTCGATCGGCAGCGCGATGGCCAGCGCGTATTTCTTGGTGCGCGCCTCGCGGTAAAGTTCGTTGACCGAAACGAGCTGGTTGCGCGTATCCTCGATATCGTCGGCGAACGCTTCCGATCCGACTTCGACGCGCGTCGTCGCATAGCCCTTTGCCTTGAGGATGGCCGCCATGCGCGGCTTCAGGCGATCAGCAACAACGGGCCAGCGCTTCGACCAGCTGTCTTTATTGGCCAGACTGACCGGCAGGCCGTGGAGCGAAATAATCCCCAAGGCGATTTGCCCCGGTGCGGTCGCGGGCGGGACCGTCGCGGCGAAATGGTCGAGCCAAAGCGCGTTATACCCCGCCTCGGTCGCCATCCATGGCGCGACCGCGATGCGAATGGACTTGTTGCCATGCTCGCGCCGCCACGCTTCGACGATCTTGTAGATTTCGCTGTAGGAACCCCGCAGTTCTTCGAAATCGGAATAAATCGGCTGGCCCGAACCGAGCACGATCACATCGGCCCCGGCATCGAGGACACGACGGACGGCGGCCTGTTTTTCCGCCGGATCGAATACGCTGGAAAAGCCGGTTGCGACGATCTGCGGATAGCGCGCCTGGAGCAGCGCAAGCGTGTCACGCGCCAGCGCCCGCGTCTGGTCGCCATGCGGCAGATAGCCGTCACGCAAAGGGGCGTAATAAAGATACCGCGCCTTCGCTGCCGTCTTGGCAGCGACCGTCGGCATCCCTTGTTTGCCCTCGTAATAGAGGAAATAGCCAGTGTCGTTGGGGATCGAGTCATTGGGCGCGACCCACATGACTTCGCGACGGCGGTAATGGTCGATCCACGGCACGCCGTTCGCATCGACCTCACGCCCGTCGATATCGGCAAGGCGCGCTGGCACGAATTCGCCCGGGGCATAGGCACGCGCCGGATCGACCAGAACGACGCCGCGATCGCTGCGTGCGAGCACATTGATCGGCCAGGGCACCACCTTGTCGAGGATTTTCTTGGTCGCGTTGCGCCAAAATGTGGTTTCAAATTTTGCGGGCTGCGCGATGGCGACAATGACGACGCCGACGCGCGGCTCGCGGACGGTGCCGGGCGCAACGATTGCGGTGCTGGCATCCCAGCTCGTGTCGCGGTTCATCCACCAGAACAGCACGCCGCACGCGACCGCGATCACCAGAACGCTGCGCCACGCAAACTTCCATATTTTCCCGAGTGTCCGCCGCACGCCCGTCCCCTTTGTGCAATGTCGTGGAGAAAAGGGACTGGACAGTCAACTTTTTTACTGGCCAAGCTAAACGCGGGATTCTGGGGACATTCGACATGGCAGTTATCGTCATTACCGGCAGCACGCGCGGCATCGGTCTGGGCCTTGCCCGCGCCTTTATCGGACGCGGACATGATGTCGTGATCTCGTCCCGCAGCAAGGGTGCTGTCGATGAGGCCGTGGCCGCGCTGGCGAGCGCCGGAACCGGTCGCGTCGTCGGTGTCGCCTGCGATGTTTCGAAATCAGCCGAAGTGGCGCGACTGTGGGACCGCGCCGCGACAGCATTCGGCACGATCGACATCTGGATCAACAATGCCGGCACGTCGGGGCCGCGCCGCAACGTCGTCGACCTCAACGACGCCGATATCGCTGTCGTCGTGGCGACCAACCTGATCGGTACGGTCAACGGCATGAGCGTCGCGCTGCGCGGGATGACGGCGCAGGGCCACGGCAAGATTTTCAACTTCGAGGGCTTTGGGTCCGACGGCATGAGCGCGCCGGGCTTGTCGGTCTATGGTGCGACGAAACGCGCGATCACCTATCTGACGAAATCGACGAACAAGGAGATCAAAGGGTCGCCGGTGCTGCTCGGCACGATCAGCCCCGGCATCGTCGTGACCGATCTGCTCGATGACGCGCGCGACGCCGACCCCGCGCAATGGGCGCGAACAAAGCGGTTCTACAACATTCTCGGCGACCGCGTCGAAACCGTGGCACCATTCATCGCCGACCATGTGCTTGCGACGGACAAGCCAGGAACCGCCATCCGCTGGTTAACCCGCCGTCGCGCGATGGGACGATTCCTCACCGCGCGCATGACAAAGCGTCAGGTGATGCCCGACTGACGTGCCGACGACTAAAGCGTGATGACGTCAGATTGAGTTACTTTTCCTCCCCCCTAGTGGGGGAGGTCAGGTGGGGGGCGTCATCGCCGCGCGT
>ENA-OBLH01000324-OBLH01000324.1-metagenomes-genome-assembly--contig:-NODE-324-length-16838-cov-5.95722_pt1 | contig 16838 bp, 17 predicted proteins | sample MGYA00153382_OBLH01 | MGnify analysis MGYA00153382
TCACCGCTTCGCCGCGCGTCGTCAGGAACAGGCTCGACGGATTGCCGACTTCGCCCAAGCCGTCCTCGCCCATCGCGAAAACGCCGATTTCGTCGGTGCCACCGAAGCGGTTCTTGATCGCGCGCAGGATACGGTACTGGTGCGACCGCTCGCCTTCGAAGCTGAGCACCGTGTCGACCATATGCTCGAGCACGCGCGGCCCCGCGATGCTGCCATCTTTAGTAACATGGCCTACAAGCACCACTGCCGAGCCGCGCTCCTTGGCAAAGCGGATCAACTCACCTGCCGACGCGCGGACTTGCGAAACGGTGCCCGCCGCACCTTCGATCAGGTCCGAATGCATTGTCTGGATCGAATCGATCACCAGCAAGTCAGGTGCCGCCGGAAACGTCGCCAAGATATCCCGAACCGACGTCGCGCTCGCCAGCCCGACCGGCGCATGGCCCAGCCCCAGTCGCTGCGCGCGCAGCCTAACCTGATCGGCGGCTTCCTCGCCCGAAACATAGACCACCCGCTTACCCGCCAGCGCGAGCTTCGCTGCCGCTTGCAACAGCAATGTGGATTTGCCGATACCCGGATCGCCGCTCATCAATGTCGCCGACCCTGCGACAAACCCGCCGCCCAGCGCGCGGTCGAATTCGGCAATGCCCGACGGCATCCGGTCGGGTAGCTTTGTCTCGCTATCGAGCGCCACCAGCGACACCGCGCGCCCGCCATGTTGAAGATTATGCCTTGCCGAAAACGGTGTCACCACCGCACCCGCATCCTCAACCAGCGTGTTCCAGCCCTGGCAGTCCTCGCACTGCCCGGCCCATTTCGGCGTCACCGACCCGCAGGCCTGACAGACATATCGTCGCTGAGTCTTTGCCACTTTTGCGTGCCTTAACTTCCCTAGCTTCACCGGGTTAGCGCCTTTTTCGCCCCATTTCTGATGCGCGCAAAACGAATCGCCCCGCAGGAACATGACAAGAACATTGCCTGTAGGAAAGCGAAATCTTGTTACGGTTGCGGCACGCTCCCGCGACCGATACGTTTGCTACGAATCAAAAGGGGACGGCAACTCATGATACGACACCGCCGTTTGCGGCTCGCCTTTGCGACGCTGGCAGTAACACTCGGCTTCGCCCCAGCGCATCTGGTGGCCCAGCCCGCCCCGCAGGCGAGCACGCTGCCCAAACCCTATGTGTCGCGGGCGCTGAAGGCGACGGTGATGCCGATCGACGATACGGTGCGAAAACAGTTCAAGCTCGCCTCGACAGCCAAAGGCGTTATCGTCGTCTCGACGCAGCCCGGCGGCATCGCGGCCAAGTCGCAGATCAAGCCCGGCGACATATTGGAAAAGATCAAAGGCCGCCCGATCGAAAAGCCGGTCGATATCGACGCGACGGTCAAATACTGGGGCAAAAAGGGACAGAACGAATACCGCTTCGACGCCTATCGCGACGGACGCGAATATCATCCGCGCAGCACGATCACGCTCGATGTGCTGAGCGCGGCGATCGAAATTGCAACAGTCGGCGCGTGGCTGGCATGGGGATCGCCCTATTGGAGCTACAGCTCATATTACTACAGCTATTCGAGCTACATCGTTGAAAGCTATTCCTACTCGGAATCCTATATCGAGGAGACGTCGAGCTCGTCGGAATATGCCAGTTCGTCGGAGAGCTATGCATCGGAAGACAGCGCCGAAGACGCCAGCGACGGCAATGACGACACCGACGGCGATGGTGACGCGGACAGCGATGATGGCGGCGGGGACGATGGCGGCGATGACGGCGGCAGCGATGATGGGGGCGGAGACGACGGGGGTGGAGATGACGGAGATCGCCACCGATAAGACGTGAATCCTTCGCAGACAGGAATGATGGCTCGCATCTGGCTGCCTTTCATGCTAGGATTTCAGCTATGCTTTCCGTGATCGAATGCCTCGACAGGGCATCCGAGATGGAGCGGCGTTCAACGACCAGCCCGACGCTGGCGCTCCGCGCCGAATGTCTCGATGCCGCAATCCGGTGGCGCGACCTCGCGCGGCGGGCGCTGATTCACGGCGAGATCGCCATCATTGCGAGAGCGTCGCCAGCCGACAGCGAATGACGCTACCCGAATTCGTGCAACCTACACCGTTACGAAGTGTTACACTTCAATCGAAAAGATTGGCGGACGCGTAACGATTCGTTGGACTTTTCAATAAATTGCGCCCGGGAAACGGCTTTTGCTTTGCGAGTCTCCGGTTGAACTAGGGCACTAATTAAATGTTGTCGTCGACACCGCCTCATGCCGAAGCTGCGAATAGCCTGACGATGGCGATCATCGATTCGTCGGACGCGCCGTTGCTTTTGCTCGACATTGACACGACGATTGTCAGGGCGAGCGCGTCGTTCTGCGCTGCGTTCGGTATCGACCCCACGCACGTCGTCGGCACAGTCATCACCGATCTCGGCAAGGGCGAATGGAACGTGCCGCAGCTCAAATCTCTGCTGGCGGCCACCATATCGGGGTTCGCCGAAATCGAGGCCTATGAAATCGATCTGGTGCGCGACGGGGCCAAGCCTCGCCGACTGGTATTGAATGCTCACAAGCTTGTCTATGACGACGACGATAATGTACGGATCATGCTGGCCGTCGTCGATGTCACCGACGCGCGCCTTGCCGCAAAGCTAAAGGACGACCTGCTGCGAGAGAAGGCGATACTTTTGCAGGAACTTCAGCACCGCGTCGCCAATAGTCTCCAGATCGTCGCCAGCGTCCTGATGCAAAGCGCGCGAAGGGTGCAGTCGGATGAGGCGCGCGGGCACCTGAAAGACGCGCACAGCCGCGTCATGTCGATTGCGACACTGCAACGGCAATTAATGGCATCGCGGCTCGGCGACGTCGAATTGAGTTCCTATTTCACGGCGTTGTGCGAAAGCATCGCCGCGTCGATGATCCACGACCGCAACCGTATCACACTCGACGTCACCGCCGACGGGTCGAAGACGAGCGCAGATGTCTCGGTCAGCCTTGGCCTGATCGTCACCGAACTCGTCATCAACGCGCTCAAGCACGCCTTTCCGGGGCGCACCCAGCAGGGCGCGATCAAGGTCGACTATCAAGCGAACGGCAACGCCTGGACGCTGTCGGTCAGCGATGACGGTATCGGCATTCCAGCGGGCGGCGATGCCCCTGCGACAGGCTTGGGCACGAGCATCGTCGCGGCGCTGGCGCGTCAGCTGGGGGCAACGGTCGAAGTGTCCGACACTGCGCCGGGCACATCAGTTAAAATCGTTCACACCTGATTAGACGGCACCTCGCCCGCCTCCGGCGTCACCCCGTACGGCGCGACCAAGTTCCACACATGCCCCGGCACCATATGCTTCATCCGGCGCGGTTCCTCGCGGCGCAGGTGCATCACGGTTTCGCACGCCTTCATCTCTACCCGCGTCCGCGCGAACTCCAGTCCGCGCGGGCCGATGCGCGGCATCAGCCAGCCGACGATGGGGCGCACCCAGTCAGGCATCGCGCGCAGCGGCAAGCCACCGGCAGCACGCTCGACATTGGCGAGGAAACCCTTAACGGCGCCAGCCCGCTTGCCCTTGCTCCCGGGTTCGGACAGCTTCACCTGATCGCCGAGCAACCCGAGTAGCTCCGCGCCGCGATCGTTGCGGACGATCAGCCATTGCTCCCCCTGACCGTCCTTGTGCCCGCCCATGTACCCGACCGTGATATCGGCGAGCACATTGGTGTAATCGACACAGGTCCGGCAAGTCAGCGGAAAGAAATCCGGCGGCAATTTCGAGATCGGTAGTTGCAGGAACGGGATGGTCTTCATCCGGCCATCGTCGAACCGCAACTCGACCCGGTAATCGGCGCGGAATTCCAGATAAGTGATTGTGTCGGGATCGTCCGCCAGCAGCGCGAGAAAGTCGTGAAATCGCTCGGTCGTCGTATTGTCCGAACACGGCGTGCCAATGACGTACAGCCGTTCGAAGCCCAGCTCGGCTTCCAGCCGCCGCAGCGCATGAACCTGACACGGGATGCCGATCACCGCGAGACGCTTATATCCCGCCGCCAGCGCAGGTTCGAGCAGCGCCAGCAATGGTGCATAGCCCATCCGCATCCCCCGCACCGCCGCCATCCCCGCCGCCTTGGTCACGAGCACCGGCACCGGTCGCCATTTGTCGTCAGGGTCGGGAGCCATCGTTAGCACGGCATCGACCGCGCCCGTTTCCAGCAACCGCTCGGCGATGCGGGTCGTGATGCCGGTCCATTGCGCGCCGGGGCTGGGCGGCGTGAGCGCGGCGCGGACCATGGACTGGAACGGGCCGAAGTGCAGTTCGTCAGGCCGCGTCACGTCGCGCGCGCGGCCATGCACCTGCGCCTCCATTGCGGGATAGTCGGGCGCGATGAACTGGCACGCGCGTCCGCAGCGCTTGGGGTCGTCGGTGCGCGAGATACCGCAATCGGTGCACAGGTCGCGGGGGACGGCTGGTCTTGTGAGTGCGTCGATCAGCATTGTCCCCATTCGTGCTTCTTGCACGCACTGGCAGCGACGCAGCAACACTCATTTCGACCCGGGCAAAGCCCGTGTCGTCGGTCCTCGCCTTGGCGAGGCCGTCCGGGCGGTCGCTGGCGCTTGATTTAGCTCCGCTAAATCGACACGCGACCGCCATGCGTGAAAAAGAACTCCGCCTTGCCCTGGTTTGCTACGGCGGCATCAGTCTTGCGGTATACATGCACGGCATCACCAAGGAGGTGTGGCACCTCGCCCGCGCATCCCGCGCGTTTTACGACCGCACCCCGACGTCCGATCCGGTCGAGGCGGCCTATGTCGAACTGCTCGAACAGATTGAGACAAAGACCGGCACAAAGCTGCGCGTGCTGGCGGACATCGTTGCGGGCGCGAGCGCGGGCGGCATCAACGGGATATTCCTCGCCCAGGCGGTCGCAAGCGGCCACTCGCTCGACCCGCTCACCGATATGTGGCTCGAAAAAGCAGATATCGATGCGTTGCTCGATCCCGAAGCGCGTGCCCCGTCGCGGGTGTCGAAGCTGTGGGCCTCGCCGATTGCCTGGGCGTTCGCGGGGCGGCAGGGCGACAAATGGGATGACGGCCTCGATGCCAAAACCCGCGATGAAATCTACGCCAAGCTGACCCGTTTCGTCCGCTCGCGCTGGTTCGAGCCACCGTTCGGGGGCGAAGTGTTCGACGCGATGCTACTCGAGGCATTTGCGGCGATGAAGGCTGGCCCGCAGGGCCCTCGCCTCTTACCTGACGAACAGCCACTCGACCTGTTCGTTACCGTCACCGATTTCAGCGGCCACCCCGAAGCGCTGCCGATCCATTCGCCGCCGATGATCGTCGAGACCGAACACCGGCTGACGCTGAGTTTCCGCGATGCCCCGGGGCAAATCGCGCAACTGGGCGAAATACCCGGCCTTGTCTTTGCCGCCCGCGCGACCGCTAGTTTTCCCGGCGCGTTTCCGCCATTCACCGTGGGCGAACTCGACCGCGCGCTCGCCACCGCAAAGCTGGCCTGGCCCGAGCGCGACGCCTTCCTTGCCCGCGTCCTCCCACGCCAGATCGCCGCAGGCACGGCAGAAACAACCGCGTTGATCGACGGGTCGGTGCTCGCCAACGCCCCGTTCCGGCCCGCTATCGACGCGCTGCGCGACCGCCCCGCGCGGCGCGAAATCGACCGGCGCTTTGTCTACATCGACCCGAAACCCGGCATGAAGAGCATCAAGCTGTCGGGCAATGACGAGACGCCGGGGTTTTTCACCACCCTGTTCGGCGCGCTGTCGGACATTCCGCGCACCCAGCCGATCCGCGACAATCTGGAGGCCATTGCCGGCCGCAGCGCGCGGATTGCGCGTACGCGGCGGATTATCGAGGCGTTGCGCCCCGATGTCGAAAGCTCAGTCGAACATCTGTTCGGGCGCACGCTGTTCCTCGACCGGCCGACCTCGGCGCGGCTGGCAACATGGCGAGCGCGGGCGGGCGAGCGTGCGGCGCGTGACGCGGGCCATTCGCATGTTGCCTATCGCGAAATCGTCCGCGCCGGGATTGCAGATGCGCTGGAGCGGGTGACGCCGCTGCGGATCGGTACAGCGGCAGTCGTCCATGAACTTGCCCAGCGCAGCGACCTGACGCCGCTCGACCTGCGCTATCGCATCCGCCGTCTGCGCTTTGTCGCGCGGCGGCTGGCGGTGCTCGCCGACGAAAGCCCGACGTTGGATTACGAGGGGCTTCGCAAGACCGTATTTGCCTGCATGTCGCGCTATCTCGAACGCGAATCGCCGCATTTTCTGGGGAGCATCGAGGCGGCCGATGCCCGCACCTTGCTCGATCTGATTGCGGCACGTTGGGATCTGGCGACCCTTGACGCGCAGACCGACACCGCCATGGCCGAGGCGATCGGCGCGTGTTTCCGCCCGCACCGCCGCCAGCCGCTGCTCGCCTATCTGGGCTTTCCGTTTTACGATGTGGCGACGCTGGCGCTGTTGCAGGGCGAGGGGTTCGACGAGTTCGATCCTGTCATGGTCGACCGCATCGCGCCCGAGGACGCGACCAGCCTGTCGGGCGGCGCGCCGGTGCTGAAAGGCATCCAGTTCAACAGCTTTGGCGCGTTCTTCAGCCGCGCCTACCGCGAGAACGATTATCTGTGGGGGCGGCTACACGGGACAGAACGGCTCATCGACATTATTGTGGCGACCCTGCCAGCGGATGCACTAGGGGCGGAAGCCGTCAAACATGCCAAATGCGCCGCGTTCGGGGCAATCCTCGACCGCGAGGGGCCGCGACTGACGACGATCCCCGAGACGGTTGTCGAGCTACGCAACCGGCTGACTACCCTCTCTGGCAAATCGGGCGCGACCGGCCTAGGCTAGGCGCACAACAGCTGGAGCCGATCAGTATATGCAATTTCTGCGGACAGTTTTCTGGGTGCTCCTTGCCGTCGTCGGCGTCATGTTCGCCTTTGCCAACAGCCAGCGTGTGTCGGTCGCGCTGTGGAGCGACATCGTCGTCGATACGCCGTTGTGGATGGTCGCGCTGATCGCGTTCCTTGCCGGGTTTGTGCCGATGTTGCTGCTTCACCGCACCACGCGCTGGACGATGCGCCGCCGCCTCGACACTGCCAATCGTGCGCTGACCGAAACCGCCGTCCTTCCGTCGACTGTCCGTGACGTACCACCGCCGGGTGCGACGCCTTATGCCCCGCCGCCGGGTGTGGCGTGAAGCGGGTCGCATGAGTCCGATCTGGGTCGCCATCGACACGCCCGATCTGGAGCGGGCGAAAACCATTGCGGCCAAGGTCGGTCGCCATGTCGGTGGCATCAAGCTGGGCCTCGAATTCTTCGCGGCCAACGGGCGCGCGGGCATTCACGAAATGGCGAAGCTGCACCTGCCGATCTTTCTCGACCTCAAGCTGCACGATATCCCGAATACTGTCGCAAAGGCCGTGCAGGCACTTGCTCCGCTGAATCCGGCAATCCTGACTGTACATGCCGCCGGGGGCCGCGCGATGATGGAAGATGCCAAGGCGGCAGCCCCGTTGGGCTGCAAGGTCGTTGGCGTCACCGTTTTGACCAGCCTCGACGCGGACGACCTAGCCAGCGCAGGGGTGACCGGCACGCCGCATGACCAGGTGATGCGGTTGACCGCAGCAGCACGCGAAGCCGGGCTCGATGGCGTGGTGTGTTCGGGTGCCGAGGTGAAAGCGGCGCACAAATTGTGGCCGCAGGGGTTTTTCGTGGTGCCGGGGGTGCGTCCGGCAGATGGCATGGTGGGCGACCAAAAACGTGTGGTGACACCGAGGGCAGCACTAGATGCAGGTGCGAGTATATTGGTAGTCGGACGACCGATTACTCAGGCAGCGGACCCCGATGCGGCGGTGCGCGCCATCGAAGCAACATTGTAAAAAGGAGACTGGGATGCTTGCTATAGTGATGATGTCGGCACTCGCTGCCTCGGCCAGCCCGCTCGACGATGCGGCAATGCGCTACAACCGTCTTGGTGGTGTCACAGCACCGGTCAATATCGGATCGGTGCCGAACGGTGGCGATCGGGGGCGGTTCGTCATCCCCGCCTGGATCAAGACCGTCACGCTCGATCCAACCGAAGCCGTCGCGCTGGTCGCCCTCATCGAAATGCGCGAAGGCCGCGCCGAACGCCGACGCAACTGGACCGCGCCCGAGTATCTTGCTGGATATGTCGCCGAAACGGCGACCGGCGCGAACACGTCTCCGGCCTACCCCTTGCCATCCGATCCCAACCGCGGCGAAGGACCGCTTGCGGCGGATCGGTCAGCACCTGCCGCCAGTCGCTACGAACGCCGCCTTGGCGAGCTCGGCAGTTGCACGGGTGCGCTCGCGTCGGCACTCGGCAAGCTGCGCGCGGCAAAGCCTGACGACGACTTCACGCGCTTCACCGTGCGCGCACGCCAGCGGCTCGGCCTCGCGATGCTGCCGCCCGACACACGCTGTCTTCGCACCTGACCTTGCCCGTTCAAGTCAAAATCTGCGGCCTCAGGACACCCGAAACGCTCGATGCAGCAATTAAGCACGGCGCGAGCCATGTCGGGTTTGTGTTCTTCCCCAAAAGCCCGCGTAATCTGAAGCCGGATCGTGCCGCAGCGCTGGCCGCGCGCGTCCCGCCGCATGTCAAATCGGTCGGGCTGTTCGTCGATCCCGCCGACGACGATCTCGACCGCATCCTGTCACAGGTCCGTCTCGATATTCTCCAGCTCCACGGCCACGAGACCGCCGAAACCGTTGCGCGCCTCGGCAAAGTCCATGCTCGCGACGTTTGGAAAGCAATCCCGGTCCGCACTACCGCCGACCGCGACGCCGCCGCGCGCTACAAGGGCGCGGCGTCGCTGATCCTTTATGATGCAAAACCACCCGAGGGCGCGGACATGCCCGGTGGCAACGGGTTGCGCTTCGACTGGAGCCTGCTCAGCGGCCACCGCCATCCGCTGCCTTGGGCGCTGTCGGGCGGGCTGGATGCCGACAATGTCGCGGAGGCCATCCGCGTTACCGACGCGCCGCTGGTCGATGTGTCGTCGGGCGTCGAAAGCGCGTCCGGCGTCAAGGATGTGGACAAGATTGCCGCGTTCCTTAAAGCCGCGCGGCTATGACCCTCGCCAACACCCGCCCTAACACCTTGCGCGCGCAACCCGACCACAACGGCCATTTCGGCCAGTTCGGGGGGCGCTATGTCGCCGAAACATTGATGCCGCTGATCCTCGATCTGGAAGCGCATTATCGCGCGGCCAAGGCCGACCCCGCATTCGCGGCGCAGTTCGATGACCTGATGACGCATTATGTCGGCCGCCCCAGCCCGCTCTATTTCGCCGAGCGCCTCACGGAGGAGCTCGGCGGCGCAAAAATCTATTTCAAGCGCGACGAACTGAACCACACCGGCGCGCACAAGATCAACAATTGTATCGGCCAGATCCTGCTCGCGATGCGGATGGGAAAGACCAAGATCATCGCCGAAACCGGCGCGGGCCAGCACGGAGTCGCCACCGCCACCGTCGCCGCGCGCTTCGGCCTGCCCTGCACGATATTTATGGGCGAAAAGGACGTCGAGCGGCAGTCGCCCAACGTGTTCCGCATGAAGCTGCTCGGCGCCGAAATCGTCCCCGTCACGTCAGGGTCGCGGTCGCTCAAGGACGCGATGAACGAAGCGCTGCGGCACTGGGTCGCGAACGTCGAGGACACGTTCTACATCATCGGCACGGCGGCAGGGCCGCACCCCTATCCCGAACTCGTCCGCGATTTCCAGAGCGTGATCGGCAAGGAAGCGCGCGAACAAATCTTGTCCCGCGAAGGCCGCCTGCCCGACCTGTTGGTCGCGGCAATCGGCGGCGGGTCGAACGCGATCGGGCTGTTCCACCCGTTTCTCGACGACAGCGAGGTAACGATGCTCGGGATCGAAGCGGCAGGACACGGATTGGACAAGCAACACGCGGCATCGCTCGCGGGCGGATCGCCGGGCATTCTCCACGGTAACAAGACCTTCCTGCTTCAGGACGACGACGGCCAGATCACCGAGGCGCATTCGATCAGCGCCGGCCTCGACTATCCCGGCATCGGACCGGAACACAGCTGGCTGAAAGAAATCGGCCGCGTCGAATACGACAGCATCACCGATATGGAGGCGCTGGAGGCGTTCAAGACGCTGTGCCGTCTCGAAGGCATCATCCCCGCGCTCGAACCCAGCCACGCCATCGCCGCCGTCATCAAGCGCGCACCGACGATGCCGAAGGACGCGATCATCATCGTCAATTTGTGCGGGCGGGGGGACAAAGATATCTTCACAGTTGCGGATGCGCTGGGGGTGAAGCTATGACGGTGTTGTCATGAACATGTACAATCCCTTGTCAGCGACCCAGCGGCTTGAAGCCGCTGGCCTCACGCGCAAACAGGCTGAAGCCATTGCGGGTGAGATCGACGGCGGCACTATCGACCTCGTGACGAAGGACATGCTTGAGGCCGCGCTCGATAAGCAAACGATCAAGCTCAGCATCATCACCGCAGGAATGCTGACGCTCTTTTGTACGATTATCGGAGCACTGGTCGCCGTTCTCGCATCACTGAAGTGAGCCTCTGCATCGTCGTCTCGCCGCCCCTGCATCCGCTCATCGTCGTCAACCTGTGCGGACGGGGGGACAAGGATATTTTCACCGTGGCGGACGCGCTGGGGGTGAAGTTGTGAGGCGTGCGTGGCAGATTGGCGGGTTGGTCCTGACCGTTGGATTGATTTACTTACTTTGCGATTGGGCCCTCACAGGACGGATGAACTCCGGACTCCAATTGGCTTTATCCACGCTAATTTGCGTTTGGGTTTTTACAAACCCGCGTGGACAATCCCGCGATGGATAGTCGCCTCTCCACCGCCTTCGCTAATGGCCCCGCCCTCGTCACCTTCGTCACCGCAGGCGACGGCCCGACCGCCGCTATCCTCGACGCACTCGTCGCAGGGGGCGCGGATGTGATCGAGCTTGGCATGCCGTTCACCGACCCGATGGCCGACGGCCCCGCGATCCAGGCGGCGAACCTGCGGAGTCTGGCCGCGGGTACGAAAACTGTCGACATCCTCACCCTCGCCCGCGACTTCCGCGGGCGGCACCCGGACGTCCCCCTCGTCCTGATGGGCTATGCCAATCCGATGGTCCGCCGCGGGCCGGAGTGGTTCGCCGCGCAATGCAAGGACGCGGGCGTCGATGGCGTCATCTGCGTCGACCTGCCGCCCGAGGAGGACGAACTCGCCGCCCCTTTACGCGCCGCCGGGATCGCCCCGATCCGCCTCGCCACCCCCACCACCGATGCCGCGCGCCTGCCCGCCGTGCTCGATGGCGCAAGCGGGTTCCTGTATTATGTCTCGGTCGCCGGGATCACTGGCCTGCAAGTCGCCGCACAGACGAGCATCGAGAGCGCGGTCGCGAAGCTCAAGGCCGCCACCACCCTGCCCGTTGCGGTCGGGTTCGGTGTCCGTACACCCGAACAGGCGGCGGCGATTGCGAAAGTCGCGGACGGCGTCGTCGTGGGGTCGGCCATTGTCGAGATCGTGGGGAAATACGGCGCGGACGCCGCACCGCATGTCGAGGCGTACATCCGCAGTCTTGCAGAGGCGGTGCACAGCTGACCACCAAATCCACCCCTAAAGGGGTGGCGGAGCGAAGCGGAGGGGGTGCGAAGAAAGCCAGCGGTAGCTGGCTGCGCGCTACCGCGCGCGCTGCTTGCACCCCCGGCTTCGCCGCCACCCCTCAAGGGGGTGGATTTCAGAAGGCAGCGACCTCAACACACCCAGGACGACAAGCAACGCCACAGGTTTTCATTCCCCCCACTTCCCACTAGGACGCACACATGAGCTGGCTCGACCGCGTCCGGAACCGCATTCCCTTCATCGCCAAGCGCGAGACCGCCGACAATCTGTGGATCAAATGCCCGGGTTGCGCGCAGATGGTATTCACGCGCGAATATCTTGAAAACCTATCGGTCTGCCCAAGCTGCGGCCATCACGGGCGCATCGGGCCGCAGGCACGCTTCGACCAGATTTTCGATGCAGGTTACAGCCTGCTCCCCGCGCCGCGCGTCACCGAAGACCCGCTGAAGTTCCGCGATTCGAAGAAATACCCCGACCGTATCAAGGCCGCGCGCACCGCGACCGGAGAATATGACGCGCTGGTCACCGCACGCGGCAATATCGAAGGACAGCGCGCGATTGTCGGCGTGCAGGACTTCGCGTTCATGGGCGGATCGATGGGCATTGCTGTCGGCACCGCGTTTATTGCTGGAATCGAAGCGGCCATCTCGCTGCGCGCACCGTACATTATCTTCACCGCCTCGGGCGGCGCGCGGATGCAGGAGGGCATCCTCTCGCTCATGCAGATGCCAAAGATGACGGTCGGGGTGCAGATGCTGAAAGAAGCGGGACTGCCCTATATCGTCGTGTTGACCGACCCGACGTCGGGCGGGGTCATGGCGTCCTATGCGACCATCGGCGACCTGAACATTGCCGAGCCAGGCGCGACTCTGGCGTTTACCGGACGCCGCGTCATCGAATCGACGATCCGCGAAAAGCTGCCCGATGATTTTCAGACCTCGGAATATCTGCTGGAACATGGGATGCTCGACATGATCGTGAAACGTCCCGACCTCAAAGAGACGCTATCGCGGGTCGTTGGGTATCTGATGGCGGGGAAAGTTGCTGCCTAGTCCTCCCCGCGGCTCCCCACACTCGGTTCGTCTCGCGCGGAGAGCCCCCTCCGTCAGCCTTCGGCTGCCACCTCCCCGTTCCAGGGAGGAATTAGGACGTGCCCGACCACGCCCGCTCCACCGACCCCGCCGTTCAGGCCCAGCTCGACCGCTTCGCGCAGCTTTCGCCCGGCCGCGACATCCTCGGCCTCGAACGTATCACCGCGCTGCTGGACCTGCTCGGCAACCCGCACCGTCGCTTGCCCCCGGTGTTCCATGTCGCGGGGACCAACGGCAAAGGCTCGACCTGCGCGTTCCTGCGCGCCGCGCTCGAAGCCGCCGGACAGACGGTACACGTCTACACCAGCCCGCATCTCGTCCGGTTCAACGAGCGCATCCGTGTCGCAGGACGGCTGATCGACGACGCGGCCCTCGCCCCTCTCCTGTCCGAAGTCCTCAACGTCGCAGAAGCATACAACATCGGCCCGAGCTTTTTCGAAGCAACCACCGCCGCTGCGTTCCTTGCGTTCAGCCGCACGCGGGCCGACGCCTGTGTGATCGAAGTCGGCCTCGGCGGTCGCCTAGATGCGACCAACGTCGTAACGCCCGTCGTCTGCGGCATCGCGCAGATCGGCATCGATCATCAAGCATTCCTCGGTGACACATTGGCCGAAATAGCGGGCGAGAAAGCCGGGATCGCCAAGTGCGTCGTGCCGCTTTTTTGCCTCGCGCAGGCACCCGAAGCCATCGCACGCATCGAAGCCGTTGCGGCGCAGGCGGGTGCCCCCCTTTATCTCGAAGGGCACGACTGGCAGATGGATGCGACGCTGCAACCGGGACTTGCAGGCGCGCATCAACTCCGCAACGCCAATCTTTCCGCACAGATGCTGCGCGCGTCCGGCGTTCCCGATGCTGCCATCCGCACAGGCCTTGCCACCGCCACCTGGCCTGCTCGTTTCCAGCGTCTGCCCAATGGGCCGCTGACCCAGCGCGGCCCGATCTGGATCGACGGAGCGCACAACCCCGCCGCCGCGCAAGCATTAGCTAACGAACTCGCCAAACACCCGATGCACCTGATTATCGGCATCCTCGCCAACAAGGAGGCCGACGGCATCATGGCCGCACTTGCACCCCATGCGCTCAGCCTGACGTTCGTCGTCGTGCCCGACCACGACAGCCACGATCCGGCGGTGCTGGCCGAGACGTGGGGCGGACAGGCAGCAGAATCGCTGGAAGCCGCACTCGCCATGCGGTCGAAAAGCGGCGCGACCCTTATCGTCGGCTCGCTCTATCTCGCCGGTGTCGCGCTCCAGCTGAACGGAACTCTGCCTGAATAATACTTGCGAACGACTCTCATTAGCGTTTACTCTGCGCGGACCGCCGCCAGAGGATGCCCCAATGACTCAACCCGACGCGCTCACCCTGCTCATCCCCCACCCCGCCCCCGACCAGAAGACCGCAAGAACCCTGCTCATCGCGCTCCGCCGCATAGCCGCAGGCGGTATAGACGACGCATCCGCCGCCAATCTGCTGCTCGGCGCCTTCGGCATGGGCTATCGCCGTCCGCTGATGTTCCTGCGCGTCCTGATGCAGGAAATCTCGCGCGTGTCTCAGCACCAGATCGCCATCGCGCCCTGCTGCTGTCCGCGCATGACCGAGGGCGAAGCGGCGATCCTACTGTGCATCGAAAGCGGCGCTGCCCATCCCGACATGGCCCGCGCTGCGCTGTCGCGCGTAACCGGGACGCTCGATCTAGCGCCAGCACTCTCGATCGCGCAGGCTTTGGGAGATGCGTTGGCAGATGTTGGCCGACCGATTACCCTGTAACAAGAACAGCCTCGTCTGCTGGCGTGCCCGTCCGCCCTTGGCGCGCCCACTCGACCGCCACGAGCACCACCGCGACCATACCGAGCCCCGCCGTCAGCAGGAAGATATTCGCATAGCCGTAAATGTCGATCGCCTCGCCGATCGCAGCGCGGCCCAATGCCCCGACCAGAAAGGTCATCGACGACAGCAGCGCATATTGCACCGCACTGTAGTCGCGCGAGGTGATCGACGAGATATAGGCGATGAACGCCGTCCCCGCGAGGCCGCCCGCGATGTTTTCGCCCGATATCGCCAGCATCAGCCGCACCATGCGCGGATCGACACCGGTCTGGTCGAGCAGAAACAGTCGCGCGACACTGTCGATAAACGGGCCGCCGTTCGCCAGATCGGCATAGAGCAGGTTCGACGCGGCAGCGACCAGTCCGCCGATCAGCAATGTCGGCATCCGCCCGATCCACGCCAGCAGGACACCGCCGAGCGCGACTCCCGCAATCGTCATGATGACACCGAACAGTTTCGACGCGAACGCGACCTCATCGTTCGAATAACCAAGGAAATCGAGGTAAAAGGGAAACGCGAACGGTGCCCAAATCGAATCCGCGATCCGGTAAAGCAGGATGACCGCGAGCACGAGAATTGCGCCAAATCGCAGCCGGTCGACGATCTCTGCGAGTGGCAGGATCAGCGCGCGGTAGCAATGGTCGAGCATCCCCCTGCCCGCCACCAGCGTGCCCGGTTGTTGCGGCAATCGCCGGGTCCAGCCCGCAACCAGCGCGGGAATGATGACCGTCGCCAGGATGATCCACGGCCCCCAGGTCTGGGTGAATACGCCTGCCGACGGCGGCTTCACGCCCTCGACCGGCGGTTGCAAGGCCGCGACCATGAAGCTGCCCAGCACATAGAGCGCCCAGCCCCAGCACAGCGCGACAATGCCAAGCGCAATCGTCCGCTCGCGCGCATCGGGCACATTGTGCGCCGCCAGAGGGGCCGCGCGGTCCTCGGCAGCGGGCTTTTCGGGCGTGAACAACGTCATCGCCAGCGCTCCGAGCATCGCAATGCCGAACCCGATGTAAACCGTCGGCCAGCCGACCCGCGCGGCCAGCACCAGCGCCAGCGCGCCGCCCGCCAGCGCCGATAACCGGTTGCCGAGCTGATAGATCGCCGACAGCAGGTCGATCGACGCGGTCTCATCAGCGACTTCGATGCGCCATGCGTCGATCACGATGTCTTGCGTTGCCGACAGGAACGCGGCGATGACGGCAAGGCTGGCGAAAGTGCCGAGCTGCGTCAGCGGATCGGTCACCGCAATCGCGCAGAGCATGACCGCAAGGCCCGCTTGGCAGAACACCAGCCACGACCGCCGCTGCCCCAGTCCGCCGACGACTGGCAAGCGAATGCGATCGACAATGGGCGACCACAGGAATTTGAACGCATAGGCCAGACCGATCCACGACAACACGCCGATGGTCGCCAAGGTGATTTTCAGTTCGGCCAGCCACGCATTGAGCGTCCCGATCAGCAGCACGAACGGCAGGCCCGACGCGAACCCCAGCACGAGCATCGCACCGGTCTTGCGGTTGCTGAGCGCCGCGCGCAGCAGCTTCAGTCCCTTGGGGCGCGCGCTGATTGCTGCGTCGGCCATAGATTTCCTTCCCTGTGTCCCCGCTTGTCGGGGGACGACCCTTAGCCTAGCCTTCTAGCCGAGAAGCGAGCTTCGACAAGATGGCCCCGGACGGAGAGAGATGTGAACGCGCTCACCCTTGGGCAACGTGCCCTCGCACAGGAGATCGCAGACGGCGTGCAACGCGCGCCGGGGCGGATCACGCATGTCGATGCGAGCGCCTATACCTGCGCCGACCGCTTCGCTGTCGAACGCGCGGCGCTGTTCGACGCCCTGCCACAAGTCATTTCCCCATCGGCCTTGCTCGCCCCTGGCAGCGCAGTACCGCACGACGGGTTTGGGCGGCCGCTGCTGCTCACCCGCGACGCAGACGGCATCGCGCATGTGTTCCTCAACGTGTGCCAGCATCGCGGCACACGGCTAGTCGAGGGCGTGGAACCAGTGTGCGCCAAGTTGCTGGTCTGTCCATACCACGCGTGGACCTATCGGCTCGATGGCAGCCTCAAGGCCATGCCGCGGCCGGAGACTTTTCCGGGGTTGGACAAGGGTGAGTTCGGGTTGCGCGAACTACCCAGCGTCGAAGCGGGGGGGTTGATCTGGGTACTGCCGTTTGGCGCAGCGTCAGTGGAAGTTTTGGGGACAGTTTCCGGAACACCTCTCTCCGCCAAGCGTGAACTGCCAAAAACTGTCCCCAAAACTTCCACTGACA
>ENA-OBLH01000327-OBLH01000327.1-metagenomes-genome-assembly--contig:-NODE-327-length-16688-cov-4.49913_pt1 | contig 16688 bp, 12 predicted proteins | sample MGYA00153382_OBLH01 | MGnify analysis MGYA00153382
GTTCAAGGACAGTCACAAACCGGCAGCTGATTTGAAGGCAGGTGGCAGTACCGACGCAGGTCCTGTGGTCGATGGAGCCGCTGCAAAGCCCGAGTTCATCAATGATCGCGATCCGCTGCGCGAGGTGATTAACGAATTGAAGGCGCAACTTGGCCAAACGACCGGAGCGGTCGACTCGGGCATCAAGATCGTTGATCCGCTCGCCGACGTGTTAACTGAGTTGCGCAAACAACTCGGACGCACCGGTGACGGCGCAGCGAATGTGGTCGAAGCGAAACGCCTTGATTACCTGCCTTTCGGTGCCGACAAATGGGGCCGCGATGTGCTGGACAAGGTGATTCAGGGCTCGGAAACGTCGATTCTGGTCGGCTTTGCTGCCGCCATCGTCGCCACGATCATGGGCACCGTGCTCGGCGCGTTTGCCGGGTACTACGGCGGCAAAACCGACGATGCGTTGAACTGGTTCTACTCGATCTTCAGCTCGATTCCGTACATCCTGCTGGTGCTCGCCATCGCGGCGGTGCTCAAGCAGAAAGGCGTGATCACCGTCGTGCTCATTCTTGGGCTAACGGGTTGGACAAGCATTTTCCGGTTGGTTCGCGCTGAGTATTTGAAGCACAAGGCGCGTGATTACGTGCGTGCCGCGAACGCCATTGGTGCGTCGAACCTGCGTCGCATGTTCGTACATATTTTCCCGAACATTTCGCACGTCGTGCTGGTGCAACTTTCGCTGCATGTGGTTCTATTCATCAAGTCGGAGGTGATCCTGTCCTTCCTCGGTTTCGGTGTGCCGGTGGACACGGTGAGCTGGGGCTCGATGCTGAACGAATCGCAAAACGAATTGATCCTCGGCTACTGGTGGCAGCTCGCTGCTGCGACCGTGTTCATGGCGGTGCTGGTGACGGCGTTCAGCCTGTTTACTGACGCGCTGCGTGATGCGCTTGATCCGAAGTTGAAATAGTTGGACACCCCGTCGAACAATTAGCCACCCCTTTGATGCCCGGGGCCCACGCCCGAACCGCGTATGTCCCGCCAAACCTTTCAGCCTGCTGTCTACATCCTGACCAACCGCCCCAACGGCACGCTCTATCTGGGTTGCACCACGAACTTACCGCAGCGCGTTTATCAACACAAACATCAGCTCGCCGATGGATTTACGAAAGAGCATGGCGTTGACTTACTCGTCTGGTTTGAACTGCACGAGAACATCGAATTTGCCCTGCTCACCGAGAAGCGAATGAAGGAATGGAAGCGCGCGTGGAAAGTCTCGCGCATCCTTGAACACAATCCGACATGGAGAGATTTGTATGACGAATTGTTTTGATTGTGCTGCTCGCTCCAAGGCGTGGGCCCCGGCCTTCGCCGGGGTGGCTACAAAAAAACTGGGTACATCTCCTCAATTTTTGTAACTTTTCTCAGCTACCCCGGCGAAGGCCGGGGCCCACGCCCGAACCCATGCATGTTTACGTAGGCGCTCACGCATATGACCACACCACTCCTCTCCATCAAAAACCTCCGCGTCAAATTCCGTCTCGACAAACACAATTCGTTTGAGGCGTTGAAGGGTATTTCGTTTGACGTGATGCCGAATCAAACCGTTGCGCTGGTCGGTGAATCCGGGTCCGGCAAATCGGTCGCGTCGCTCGCGGTCTTGGGCTTGTTGCCTAAAGAAAACGCAACGGTCGACAAGGCCAGTAGTATCGAGTTTGAAGGCAAGAATTTGTTGACCTTTTCGAACGCGCAAAAACGCGCGATTCGCGGCAGCGAAATATCAATGATTTTTCAGGAGCCGATGAGCTCGCTGAACCCGGTATTCACCGTGGGCTATCAGATTGAAGAGGTGCTCAAGGAGCACATGGGCTTGTCCGGCAAGGCCGCACGTGATCGCTCGATTGCGTTGCTCGCGGAGGTCGGAATTCCGGAGCCCGCTATCAAGATCGACAGTTTTCCCCACCAGATGTCGGGCGGACAGCAGCAGCGCGTGATGATCGCTATGGCTATTGCCTGTGAACCCAAACTGCTGATCGCAGATGAGCCGACCACTGCGCTTGACGTGACGATTCAGAAGCAGATTCTCGATCTCATCGCGGCTTTGCAAAAAAAGCACAATATGAGCGTGCTGTTCATCACCCATGACCTCGCGGTCGTAGGCGATATCGCCGATCACGTCGTGGTGATGCGCAACGGCGAAATTCGCGAGCAGGGAGCGGCGCGAGACGTGTTCTCCAATCCTAAGGATGACTACACACGGGCGCTGCTGGCCTGCCGACCCGTTGTGGACTCGCGCCCCAAGCGCCTGCCGGTGATTGACGATTTCATGGCGGGTCGTGCCGACGCAATGCGTCTGGAGCAGCGTTCGCGTGGCGTGAAAGACAGCGATTCGGTGGTGCTCGAAGTCAAAGGGCTGTGCAAGGATTTCATCTCGCGCGACGGCTTGTTTGGCAAGCGTGTTTTCCATGCGGCAAAAGACGTTTCGTTCAAACTGCGCAAAGGAAAAACGCTAGGCCTGGTGGGTGAATCCGGCTCAGGCAAAACCACGGTCGGCCTGACCATCATGCGTCTGCACGACGCGACCAGGGGCGAAGCGTGGTTCGACGGCAAGAATATTTTCGCGATGAGCGAAAAGGAGTTTTTGCCGTACAAAAAGCGTATCCAGATCATTTTCCAAAACCCGTACGCATCACTCAATCCACGCTTCACGGTCGGGCAGATCATCTGCGAACCGATGATCATTCACGGTATCGGTGCTACCGCAGAGGCGCGCGCCAAGATGGCCTTCGAGCTGCTCGCCAAGGTCGGTTTGCCTGAGATGAGCTTTTACAAATATCCGCACGAGTTCTCTGGCGGACAGCGCCAGCGTATAGCCATTGCGCGTTGCCTGACGATGAAGCCTGACATCCTGATTTGCGACGAGTCGGTATCGGCGCTGGACGTGTCCGTGCAGGCGCAGGTGCTCAATCTTCTGCAAGACCTGCAGGACGAATTCGGCATGTCCTACATCTTCATCTCGCACGACCTCGCCGTCGTCAAATACATGAGCGACGAGGTCATGGTGATGTCGGAGGGCAATGTGGTGGAGCAGGGCGACTCGGACGAGCTGTATGCCGCTCCGAAGGCGGCATACACGCGGAAGCTGCTGGATTCGATTCCAAAGGGATTGGTCGCGGCGCGCGCTTAATCTTCGGGCTGTGAGCACCGCCTGAGCTTCGTGCTTCGGCGTGCGCTCACGCCAGCTTGCGTCAAACTCAGAAATCATTGTCGTTTCATTGAGCGGGTTGGCCGTTGGGTAATTTCCTACCTGCTTACCGACTCAAGAATGGCTAGCGAGCCATCATCGGCGTATCCCATGTTCTGAGTTGCTGGCAGGTGCCGCCCGCCATCAGCACCTTTTTACTGTTGCAACCATGCAACGATTCGAGGCCAACTTATCGCTGGAACGACCATAACTATGGGGCTAGCGCCTATTTATTGCGTAAGTCGACTTTAGAGTAATAATCTGCTTAAGCCCAATTGAAATAAGGCTTTCAACAAAAAGCTGTAATGACTATGTACGTTTGTTCAGCCAGCGTGAGCGCGCTTCCTGAACGATCTTTCGGCGGGCATTCTGAAAATAAGAACCTATTTATCAATCACTTATAAGAATTTTGTTGGGCTGGTTATTTTTTATATCGGATCGCCCAAGAGTGAATGCCTTGTAGTGCGCCGTAGCCTAAATGACGTCTTGATGACACAATTGGAGAGTTATCCTACCAACCGCCCGCACTGGGTTTTCAGGGGTTTTTTATGATTCAGAAGAAGCAATTGGCTGTCGCTATCGCGGCAACCTTTGTGGCCTCGGGCTTTGTGTACGCACAAACACCGCAAAAGGTCGAAAAAGTCGAAGTTACCGGCTCAAACATCAAACGCACCGACGTTGAAACCGTCGCGCCAATTGATGTGATCACCCGCGAGCAAATCGAGCGTTCCGGTCAACCGACCATCGCTGAAGTGCTTCGCAACGTGCCAGCCAACAGCGGCAACAGCTACTCGGAGAGCTTCTCTAACAGCTTCGCGCCAGGCGCATCGGGTATTTCGCTGCGCGGCCTTGGGCAAAAAACCACGTTGGTCCTGATCAACGGTCGCCGTACGGCAGGCTACGGCTTCGCGCAAAACCTGCAAGACAGCTTCGTCGATCTGAACTCCATTCCCAGTTCGGCAGTTGAGCGTATCGAAATTCTGAAAGATGGCGCATCCGCGATTTACGGCTCGGATGCCATCGCGGGCGTCGTGAACGTCATTCTGCGTAAAGATTACAAAGGCATCGAATTTTCTGCGGGTGCGGGTTCAGCTGCTGGCAACGGTGAATATCGTTTCAACGCGACTGCTGGCTTCGGTGACCTTGGTAAGGACAAATACTCCGTGCTGGGTGTGTTTGATTATTACAAGCGCGACTTGGTGATGCTCAACGAAACCGATTTCGGTGCTTCACGCGATTGGCGTGGTCGCGCGGGCGGCGGGCGTAACTTCCAGTCGTTGACTGGCGCTGGCACATGGCGCCAACTGAGCCCAGCCAACGCGCTCACTACCAATTTCCAAGCGACCGCCTCTTGCCCCGGCACGGTGTTGACCGCCGCACAAGCCCGCGAAGCTGGACTGATCTCGACCGTTGCTGGTAACACTGCTTTCACCGGCACGTTCTGCGCGAAAGATTTCAACGATCAATTCACCGCGCTGCCAAGCACCGAGCGCTTTGGATTCTTGGGCCGCGGCAACCTTGAAATTTCGCCAACGATGCAGGCATTCACCGAGATCGGTTTGTCGCGCGTCGATTCGTTCCAAAAGTTTCAGAACCCCTTCTTTGCTGGCACGACGGGCCTAACGCAAACCGCATTGGGTCTGCGTCCGTTCACGTACAACGTCAACTTCGCGCCAGGCGTCGCGGGCAATCCATTCTCGACCAACGCACGCTATGTCGGCGTACTCGGTGATCTCGGCACTCGCGACACAGACATCCGCTCTGATTCATTTCGCTTGTTGGCGGGTCTAAAGTATTCGTTTGGCGCTTTTGATGGTGAAAGTGCCGTCGGCTACTCCCGTAACGAAGTTACATCCACCAGCCTTAATACGCTCACTATCGGTGGCGTCAGCAGCGCATTCGGAATTACTGGTGCGCCACAACCGCCGGTGCCACTGTCCACTCGATCCACTTACAACCTAAACAATTTCACGCTGAACAGTGACGCCGTTCGCAATTCGCTGAAGGCGAACTCGACCCGTGCCGGAACCTCCGAGCTTGCATTTGTGGACACGCGTATGTCGACTGAGTTCGGCAGCCTGCCCGGCGGCCCGATTGGCGTCGCATTCGGCGGTGAGTACCGTTCTGAAAAGCTACTGGACTCGCCGTCGGCCTTAGCCTCATCGGGATCGATTCTTGGTCAGGGTACGACACGTACCGATGGTAAGCGCAATAACTTCGCGGTATTCGTTGAAGCCAGCGTACCAATCTTGAAATCGCTGGAAGCGCAACTCGCCGTTCGGTCAGATCATTACAGCGACTACGGCAGCTCCACGGTGCCAAAAGTGGGCTTAAAGTGGAAGCCGATGCCTGAGTTGGTGGTTCGTGCTAACTGGGGTCAAGGGTTCCGCGCACCGACGCTGCCTGAAATCTCGCCGTCCACCGCAACATTCTTCACGACCGTTACCGACCCGTTAGACAACGTAGTGCGTCAAATTTCGGGTGTATTTGCTGGCAATCCGAATCTGGCGGCTGAAACCTCTAAGAGCACGACCATTGGTGTGGTTTTTGAGCCAACCAAAGACTTTAATGCGGGTCTCACCTGGTATCACATCGATTGGCGTGATCAGGTAAATAACGCCTCGCTCCAGTCCATCGTGAATGGAAATGGCATCGTCAATGGCGTCCGCCGTGGAACGGTGACGCGCGATCCGGAGACAGGGCAAGTAGCGTCCGTCACCACCGCGTATTTCAATCAGGGCAAGACTGTCACCAGTGGACTTGATTTCGATGCGACTTACAGAATCACTGCGCAATCAGGCAAGTATGGATTCCGCCTGGGTGGCACGTACATTGAGAAATTCCAGCTGGACGATGAAGAATTTGTGGGGCAGAACGGTAATGGTTCGCTGCCGCGCATTCGCGGATCGTTCACTGCTAGCTGGGAGAGTGGCCCGTGGGTCGCGTCCGCAACGGCGAACTACATTCATAGCTACTATCAGGCGGTCTTGCCAGGGAGCTACTACACCGTTCAGGATCCTCGTTTCCAGACGGGTGTGTTCGGCGAGAAGCTCGGCTCACGGACGACTGTCGATCTTTTCGGTAGCTACGAATTCAACAATAAGTTGAAACTGTCGGCGTCGGTGATCAACGTTGCCAATTCGAAGCCTCCGTATGATCCGGGTGCATCAGGCACGTTCCTGTACGACTTCACGCAGTACGACGCGCGTGGTCGTGCATACCGTGCAAACTTGACCTACAAGTTCCGGTAATCACGACGGCATTCGCTGCAGTTCAACGCAGCAAATGCAAAAAAAGAGGGCTTCGGCCCTCTTTTTTTTCGTAGTAACTGCGTTGTGTTGACAATCGCTATACGTGAATTTATAATTTTGTGTATCTACTGTGTATTCAAACAAAGGAAATGCTTATGCGCGGTGCTGCCATTAACTTGCGAGCGCTGCCCGAACAGCGTGACTTAATTGATCATGCTGCACATGTGTTGGGCAAAAATCGATCAGATTTCATGCTCGAAAGCGCGTGCGACAAAGCGCGAATGGTGCTGCTCGATCAGGTATTTTTTCGTCTGGACACAGATAAGTTTGGGCAGTTCACCGCGATGCTTGATGCGCCGTCCGTCTCTAATGCAGGGCTGGAACGGTTGCTGGCCATCAAAGCGCCCTGGAGTGAAGCCGAGGCATGACGTTGCAACTAACGGCTCCGCAGCCGCTTGCTGCCGATCATCTGATTGATCAATTTGCATGCGGTGAAGCGAGCCTTGACGAATGGCTCAAGCGACGCGCAATGACCAACCAGCTGAACGGTGCAAGTCGCACATTCGTGGTGGCAAATCCTGTCAGACGCGTTTACGGTTACTACGCCTTGGCTGCAGGGGGCGTCTCTCATCAGACGGTGAGCAGTGCTGTACGCCGCAATATGCCTGATCCCATTCCGGTATTGGTGCTCGCCCGACTCGCGGTTGATCAAAAAGCGCAGGGGCTCAAGCTGGGTGCCGCGCTGCTGCAAGATGCGGTTAACCGGGCTATAGCCGTCGCCCAAAACGCGAGTGTTAGAGCCTTGGTGGTACACGCGCTTCACGAGCGCGCAAAGCTTTTTTACGAGCATTACGGGTTTCAAGCGTCGCCGTTAGACACCATGGCGCTTATGTTGCGCCTGAAAACCGCTTCGGCGTGAGCGGACGTTACGGCGAATCCAGCGCGCCGTTCAAAGCATCAAAAGATAAACGGCCCCGAAGGGCCGTTTATCTTGACTGGACTTCAGCCAAGACCGCAACTACTTGCCGATCTGTTCGTCCAAAAACTTGAGCACTTGCGTGTACAGATCTACGTTGTTTTCAGGTTTGCCAAAGCCGTGACCTTCTTTGGCCTTGACTACAAAGCCCTTGGCTGGGTTGCCAGCCGCTTTGAGCGCCTTATCCATGCGGTAAATCTGATCTACAGGCACTCGGACATCATTTTCACCTGCGTAGAGGAACACCGCGCCCTTGATTTTGCTCGCGTTGTTGACGGGGGAAATGTCACGGATCAACTGCGAGTTCAAATCCTTCGTGCCGAGCACGGCTTTCCAGAAGTCAACGCCGGTGTCGCTACCGTAAGTATCGCCATCGGGTGTGGTGAGTTGATACTTGTAGTCCGTGACGGCGAGACCCGCTACCGCGCACTTAAACATATCTGGGGTCTTCACCAACGCGTGTAGAGCCGCATACCCGCCGTAGCTAGCTCCGGAGATGCAGGCGCGCTTTGCATCTGTATAGCCCTGATCAATCGCCCACTTCAGTGCGTCTTCATGATCTTCTGACATCTGGCGACCTACGGTGCCAAATCCCGCTGTATAGATTTTGTTGCCCATGCCTGGGGTAATGCGAAAATTGGGCACGACGACGGCGTACCCACGCGATGCGAATAACTGCCCTTCGCGAACGCCGAAGCCAGCGCCAAACGTGTCGGCTCGGGCAAATGGCCCGCCATGAATATGCAAGACAGTGGGGAGTCGGGTGCCCGACTTGTAGTCTTTTGGCAGGAACAAGTAGCCAGGAATTTCAAGTCCATCGCGAGTTTTGTAAGTGAATGGACGCTGTTCGACGAATTTGTTGTCCAGCCAGGGGCGCGACGTGCCGATTTCTTCGAGCGTGCGTTTTTCTTCTTCGAACAAGTACCAGCGCTGTGGCTTAACGTCCGAATATGACGAAACCAACAGTCGCTTGCTACCCACGGCACGGCGGAACGTATTGATCGTGCCCGGAAGTGATGCATCCAGCAGCTTTTGAATCTTGTCGCGACCCTCGTCAATCCAAGTGATCTCCGGTTTATCCGCCTCAACGCGATAACCCAAAATCTTGTTGGTTTCTGGGTCAATGACCGCGCCGGATACCGGTGAGCCCTGACTATCGGCACCCATATCGTAGCGGGGGTGCGCGGCAACCAAGTCACCAAGCTTCTTGGCATTGGGGTCGTACCGATACACAGCCATGGTGTCGCGGCCCGCGTTGGTGGCGACCTGCAACATCTGATCATCAGATTCAAATGCCAGAGGAACCAACACGGAGCCTTTGTCGGGCGAGAAGCGGGCGATTTCACCCCACGGGCTGTCCTCTCCCTTTCGGTAGTAGACGACCTGTGTCAACTCGTCCTTGACGCCTGCCATCACTACACGCGGAACCTGTTTGCTATCTAGTACCCAGTCAAACGTTAAATCCACAGGACGACCCGAGGTCATCAGACGGGTGCGGCCATTGTTGAGGTTCACGCGGTACAAATCGACTGAGTCTGCGCTGGTGAGACGACCGGATGCGATGATCTCGTCGGTGCTGCCCGGCACTGTGCTCACCATAGTCAACCCACGATAGATGTTGTTACCGCTACCGCGCGTTTCGCGAACGGTTGGTGACAGTCGGCGCGAACCCGAGCCATCGCGTCCCACCACGAACAAACCACCGCCGTCGAATTGACCGGGGCCGGTGGGCGAATTGGCTTGACCCAGCGAGAACACCAGGCGCTCATCACCCACCCAGCGCACGCTGATGACGTCGAAGTCTTCAAACGAGGTGAGCAGGGTGCCTTTGCGGGTTTCGAGATCAAGCACCAGCAGGTTCATGCGCCCCTTCAGTGGCGCTGTCGCAGCGAGGTACTTGCCGGTGCGCGACAGGATAGGGCTCGCCAGCGAAGGGTTCTTGAAATAATCTTCCAGCGAGACGGGGTCAGCGGCGAAGGCGCTATTCGCGCCCGCCACTACGTTCAAGGCCAGCACGCAGGCCAGCACAAATTTCAGCATGTTTACTCCAGAAAAAACAATCACGATAAGACAGCCTGAAGAATAGGCGATAGCCCAAGATTCCGAATCGTCATCGGTCGCAACCTATCGTCATTTGTCCCAATGCCAGTGCATATCGCCGAAGGCTCACGTGGATGTGCCAGCTGGCGTTTCGTGCCATCGCTGTTGCACGAACGCAACGAGCCACCAGCAGCTTTTTAGTCTAAAGCTTATTAAATATGGGCTTGATGGCTATTCAATTATAAAGTCGACTTTAACAAAAAAAAGGCGCTAGCCCAAATGAAATAAAAGCTTCAGCCCAAAGCTACTACACATATCGTCGATCAGTTTCAGCATGTTTCAAGCATCGTTCGCGTATCTTCATCCGGTGCACACATTAGAAAACATCGTAATATCAATAACTTGGCCTATTTTTGAGTTGCTTGAAACAGTTTTACCACCACGAAGCTGGATATGCGCACCGACGACATCAAGCTGACAGGAGCCACACGCTCATGCAAAATAACTTCGTCATACTTTTGTCATCTTTCGGGGACCCATATGGAAATTAAACGAAAGCACATTGCGGTTGCTGTTATCAACGCGATGGCCGTAATGGCGGTGTCGAGTGCTTATGCGCAGTCGAGTGAGCCGCAAAAAGTGGAGCGCGTGGAGATCACGGGCTCGAACATCAAACGATCCATCGCTGATGAATCGGCATTGCCGATCACCGTGCTTAACGCCAAAGAGCTGCGCGAATCGGGTGTCACCAGCGCCGAAGGCGTGATTCAACGCATCGCGTCCAGCCAGTCGACGCTTGGCTCAAGCCAGGTCATCGGCAGCGGTACGCAAGGCAAAGCCAACGCTAACGTGCGCGGTTTGGGTGCCAACAAAACTCTTGTATTGCTCAATGGGCGTCGCATTGCATCGTTCGCGTTTGACTCGGCGGCTGTCGACTTGAATGCCATTCCGTTCGCAGCGATCGACCGCATTGAAGTGTTGCGTGATGGCGCATCTGCCATTTACGGCACCGACGCCATCGGCGGCGTGATCAACTTCATTACACGTAACGACTACCAAGGCGGCACCGTGTCTGCCGAGTATTCGTCGCCACAACACACCGGCGGCATCGATAAGCGCGCCACCGTCTCCGGCGGCTTCGGCGATCTGAACAAAGACAACTACAACGTTTTTGCCGTGCTTGATTGGCGTCAAGCCGACAACATTCGCGCTAAAGATCGCTCGTTTGGATCCACGGGCGTCATCCCAAGCCGGGGGGTGTCGTTGACCTCCGGCACCAGCTTTCCCGGTAACTTTACGCAGTCGATCACTGGTGGCGGCACACTCGCCGGCAATCCGAGTCGGGCGACCGGTTGCAGACCTGAGGGCGGATCCTTGCCGCTGGCGGCGACCACTTGCCGCTTTGACTACACCTCGTCTATTGACTTGCAACCGGATGTTGAGCAGCTCAGTTTCATGACCCGCGGCTCGGTGAATTTGGGCGGCGGTCATAAGGTGTCACTTGAATACTATCGCGCTGAAACCGAAACGATTTCCCGCGTAGCACCGGATCCGGTCACCGGACTGGTGATGACACCCGCGAGCCCATTTTTCCCCAGGACCTATGCAGGTATTGATCCAACACGTAACATCACGGTTGGCTGGCGCATGGTGCCCGGCGGACAGCGCGAGAGCACCTCGAACACGCTTGGTCAGCGCGCGGTGCTGGATCTCAGCGGTGTAGTGGCGGGCTGGGATTACCGTGGTGGTTTGTTCTGGACGCAAAGCAGTGGTGACGATGCTGTGACCAATGGCTACGTCAACAAGTCAGCCATTCAGGCCGGAATTGCCAGCGGTGTATTGAATCCGTTCGGCGATCCGACCCCGGCAGCGTTGGCGGTGATTGAAGCGGCCAAGGCCAAGGGTACATCGCAGACCGCGAAGGGCACGACCAAAGGCTTCGACCTGCGCACATCACGTGACCTGTTCTCCATGGCGGGCGGCTCCGCTGCCGTATCCGTTGGCGGTGAATTCCGCAGAGAAGATTATCGTAACGACACAGTTGATGCAATTGTGCTCAACGTGCCCTCGCTGGGTCGCGATGCGTACCACGTGTCGGGTGACCGCAATGTTGCAGCGCTTTCTGCTGAGATGATTCTTCCGATCAGCAAAGCGCTAGAAGTGCAGGTAGCAGCTCGTTATGATCGTTACAGCGACTTCGGTAGCACCTTCAACCCGAAGATAGGCTTCCTGTTCAAACCTATGGCGACCGTGTTTGCCCGCGGTTCATACAACACCGGATTCCGTGCGCCTGCGCTTGACGAGCTGTACGGTCCGCAATCCGTGTCGTTCACGGCTGACGCCTACAACGATCCGCTGCTTTGCCCAGGTGGCAGGCCTACGGCTGCTGCCGTACCGACACGCGACTGCGGCCAGCAGGCGCAAACTCAAACTGGCGGTAATCGCAATCTGAAACCTGAGAAAAGCAAGACCTTTACCTTCGGCGTCGGATTTGAGCCGGTTAAAGGCATGGTGCTGACGGCCGACTACTGGAACATCAAGCTGAGCAATCAGGTTGCTGCCTTCCCGGAGCAAGCTATCTTCGCTGACCCAACTCGGTACGCGTCGCGTTACTTCCGTTGCAATCAACTGACGGCAGCTCAACAAGCAACGCTCGACCGTTGTCAAAACGAATTCCGCAATAGCAACGCTATAGGCTACGTGGTGGCGCTGTCGGATAACCTTGGCGGTATTAAAACCGACGGTGTTGACATCTCCGCTGCGTATGCGTTCAATGTCGGCACCGCAGGTAACTTTAACGTCTCGTTAAATAGCACTTGGGTTCACACCTACGACTATCAACGTACTCCCACCGACCCTTTCGTGCCAAACGTCGGCGTATACGTTGATGCGAGCCCCGTGTTCCGTTGGCAGCACGTCCTCGGTCTGGGTTGGAATCGCGGCGCATTTAGCGGTCAGTTGAATATTCGCCACAAGACCGGCTACACCGATCAAAATGAGGTTGCCGCAGCGTTTATAAACGAAGTCAAAGCGTACACCTTGGTTGACCTCTCCGGCACTTGGACTGGTATGAAGAATTTGGCCGTCACGCTGGGTGTGAAAAACCTGTTTGACACCAAGCCTCCATTTACCAACCAAGGCACCGTGTTCCAGAAGGGTTACGACCCACGTTTTACTGATGCAGTCGGACGCGCCTACATGGTGCGTGCCGCTTACAGCTTCAAGTAACCAAACTGCGTCGCCGTAGCTTTACTCAACGCCATCAATCTGAGCGTGTTCAGGTAAATAGACGCAGGACTTGCACACTACGCCCGTCTGTCATCGCTGACAGGCGGGCGTTTTTTGTTCGGCTCAGTGGGCTTGCATGTTCCGTAAGACCGGTTGGCGACAGTCTTCGGGGCGCTCCATCATGCCTCTCATGATGACATCCCGCTTTATGCATTACATTTAGTCGCTTAAAGATATTTTTCGTGTGTGCTAGGGGTCATAAGCCGCCTAGTGCGCCCTACTTGTTTCAAGGAGCTTAGTTCGTGGTACAAATTTTTGGCAAACGCATTTCCCGCGCATTGAATGCGAGCCTGGCAACGATCATTTTGGTTGTGTCTCTCGTTGGTACCCCGATGAGTGAGAGTTTTGCGCAGAGCCCAACAGGCGGTTCTACTTCGAGCACGGTTGCCGCGCCGACACCGTCCCCCGCAGCGGCTACCCCGGTGTCCACGCCTTCCGCCACGCCTGCCGCCAGCCCTGCGGTCACACAGGTGCCGCTCAAAGCCGACAAACCCGCAGCAGAAAAGCACGACAACCCCTACGGTCTAAAAGCGCTTTGGGCTGAGGGCGACCTTATCGCCAAGACCACGCTGGTCATTCTGGTGATCATGTCGGTGAGTACCTGGTACATCATGGTGGCGAAATTTTTCGAACTCAACAAAATTGGTAGTCAAGCCAAAGCTGCAGAAAAGACCTTCTGGTCCGCACCCACGGTGGCTCAAGGCGTTGAAACACTGAAAGATCAGAGTCCGTTCCGCTTCATCGCGCAAGCCGGGTTGGAGTCGACTAAAAAGCATGAAGGGCTATTAGCGCACATCAGTTTTGCCGACTGGACGTCACAGTCGATTCAGCGCGCCACAGACAGTGTTCAGGGAAACATGCAAAACGGCCTGGCACTGCTTGCTACCGTGGGTTCCACCGCACCGTTCGTAGGTTTGTTCGGTACGGTATGGGGCATCTACAACGCGCTCGTCAAAATCGGTGTGTCCGGTCAAGCCTCCATCGACAAAGTCGCAGGCCCAGTGGGTGAATCACTCATCATGACCGCCATCGGTCTGGCGGTTGCAGTACCAGCGGTGCTGGCCTACAACTTCATCGTTCGTCGTAACAAAACCACGATGGACAAAATTCGCGGCTTTGGCTCAGATTTGCACTCGGTGCTGATCGGCTCCAGTGCTGCCGCGAATGCCAAAAAGTAAAGCCACCGTTATCAGCACCAGAAAGCCTGAATCATGGGCATGAACGTAGGCAGCGCCAGCGGCGACGAAGACCAGATCAACTCCAGTATCAACACCACGCCGCTGGTCGACGTGATGTTGGTGTTGCTGATCATCTTCCTGATTACCATTCCGGTGGTCACCACATCTATCAAGGTAGAGCTTCCGAAGGAAGAGATACAGGTACGCGAATCGAAGCCAGAGAACATTGTGATTTCGGTTAACGCCGACGGCAAAATGTTCATGTATGACACGCCGATTCGTGACATTCGTGATTTGACGGATCGGCTCAAGCGAGTTTCAAAACTGGATCCGCAACCCGAAGTTCATATTCGTGGTGATATGACAGCGCCATACGACGGCGTAGGTCGCGTTATCTTTGCTTGCCGCTCCGCCGGCATCTCGAAGATCGCATTTTTGACCGAACCCGCCGCGCGCGACTGATGGAGCGCGACGTGAGAATCAAAGTTCAAAGGGCACTCTCATGGGAATGAACCTCGGCAATGCCAGTAGTGGCAACGCGGATCCCGAAGTCATGGTCGACATGAATACGACGCCACTCATCGATGTGATGCTGGTGTTGCTAATCATGCTCATCATCACCATCCCGATCCAGTTGCACTCGGTAAATATGAACATGCCGCCAGCCAGCAACGTCAAGCCGTTGGTGGAACCTGAAATCGTCAAGATCGACATTGACGAAAAAGGACTCATTTTCTGGAACGCCGTGCCGGTCACTGACCGCAACGAATTGCAAGCAAAAATGGCTGCATCCGCCGCACTACCTGTGCAACCGGAAATTCATCTGCGACCTAACAAGCTCGCCAAGTATGAAGTTGTCGCCTATGTCATGGCCGCCTCGCAACGCGCGGGTCTGGTCAAGATGGGCATCCTCGGCCACGAACAATTTTTATGAGGCAGTACACAGCCCGTGCGCTTTGCGGATTGCCGCCTGATTGCGCATAGCCTGTTGCCTGCACCCTAAATGGACTATACCTACGAACCCAAGCAATCCAGCAAGCGAACGGTGGCTATCGCCGCCGTGCTTGCGCTTCATGCTTTGATTGTCTATGCGCTAGTCACCGGCCTTGGCAAAAAAGTGTATGAAGTTATCAAGAAGCCAATAGAGGCGAAGATTGTGGAGGAGGTCAAACTTCCCCCACCGCCGCCCCCTCCGCCGCCGCCACCACCACCGCCAAAGACGCCAAATCTGCCGCCGCCGCCGCCCGCTGCTCCGCCGCCACCTTACGTGCCGCCGGTTGAAGTGGTCGTAGCTGCGCCAGCCGCGCCGTCAATCACGACAACTACCGAGCCACCGAAGGTCGAATACAAGATCGCGCCGCCAGTGCCACCCGCACCGCCTGCGCCTGTTGCCCCGCCTGCACCGCCGCCCAAACCTGCACTCACGCGGTTGGGCATTGGCTCGCTGCCGCAGCCCTGCCGTCCTGACACGCCGCCTGCGCGTGATATGAACAAGGCTGGGGTTGATCGAGTCGAGGGTACGATCCTTGCCACCATTAACGCAGATGGCACCATCAGTAACGTGCGTGCAGGTTCGGTTACTCCGGGCAGCTTGCGCAATGCGGTGCAACGCACCTTCGCCGCAGCGCTCACTGATGCGTCCTGCAAGACTAGGGCGGAAGGTGAGAAGTATGAAGTGGAGATTCCGTTCTTGATGAAGCTTGATTAGCCGCGAATAGCGATCAATCAATCTGATGCATAAAAGCGCGTTAGCCGATGACTTCTCGTTATTCGCTAACGCGTTTGCACTTCAGTTCACTGAACGGCGTTTGTTATCAAGTTTCTCGACCTATGCAGAGACGTTAGATGCTACTTAGGCCCTTGTGCGAGAAGCTGATCACCCTCGTAGCCGCGGCGTTTGCTTGTTCGTTCGCGAACGCTGACGTCAAGCCAGTTGAAAAATTTGATATTGATCGCTATCAAGGCACCTGGGTTGAAATCGCCGCGATTCCGCAGTTCTTCCAGCGCAAGTGCGTCCGCGACACGCGGGCGACCTACACTGCGGCGGAGCCACCACTAATTCGAGTTGAAAACGTCTGCACACGCAGCGATGGTGGGCGTGAAATGGTTGAGGGCCGCGCGAGGCGCGTGGATGCGGATGTCCCGGCAAAACTCGAAGTCACTTTCTTTGAGTTGTTCGGCGAATATCGATTCTGGGTATCGGGTGGCTACTGGGTCATCGCGCTTGACCCCAATTACCAATGGGCGGTGGTGGGTCATCCGTCGCGACGATTTGGCTGGGTGCTTGCCCGTGAACGGCGATTGTCACCCGTCGCTTTGGCTGAGGTAATTGGTCGTATCAAGTCGCAAGGCTACGATGCTTGCGAATTTGTGATGACACCGCAAACCGGAGGTTTGTCGGTGCGGCGGCCGTTGTGCGAAGTTTTGCAATAGCCCAGCGATCTCGCTGACGGTAAGCCCTACGCGCAACAGCTATCTAAAACTTATCCGGCGGCGGGCGATTGAGAAACGACTCTAACTCGCCTGATTTGGGTGGCTCAATCATTTCTAGTGACAAATCCCATTTCGGAGTACCGTCACTGTCATTCGCGCCGCGAGATTCCCAGTCGGTTGCGTTAGCGAGAAAGTCCGGTTGTATCGTCAGTCCTTCGTGAACTTGCAACAACAGCAAGATGTCGCGATACGCCGCCAAACTGAAGCCGAGGCGTGAGCCGCCGCGA
>ENA-OBLH01000328-OBLH01000328.1-metagenomes-genome-assembly--contig:-NODE-328-length-16623-cov-6.20383_pt1 | contig 16623 bp, 17 predicted proteins | sample MGYA00153382_OBLH01 | MGnify analysis MGYA00153382
TGCGATAGACCATGCCGAGCAGGTCGAGCGGGCGGAACAGCTGCGACAGCCAGGTGTTGACCAGCACGACATCGCCCGTGGTGAAGCGCCCCTGCGACCAGCCCCACACCACATAGCCCATCGCGCCTGCCATCATCAGATTGGTGATGAGCGACTGCCCAACGTTGAGCCACGCGAGCGAATTCTCCGACTTCACCGCCGCATTGGCATAGTTGCGCGCCGCACCGGCGTAGCGCGCCGTCTCGCGCGCCTCGGCGTTGAAATATTTCACCGTTTCGTAGTTGAGCAGCGAGTCGACTGCCTTGGCAGCTGCACCGGTGTCCATGTCGTTCATCTGCTCGCGCAGCTTGGCGCGCCAGTCGGTCACCGTGCGGGTGAACATGATATAGGCGACAACCATCACCCAGGTCGCGATCACCAGTTCCCAGCCGAAGGCGAAGTAGAAGAACACCGAGACGGCGGCGAGTTCGAGCACGGTCGGCGCGATGTTGAACAGCAGGAAATAGAGCATCGTATCGATGCTCTTGGTTCCCCGCTCGATCACCTTGGCGACCGCGCCTGTTCGCCGGTCGAGATGAAAACGCATCGACAGACTGTGCAGCCGCTGGAAAACATGTTCGGCCAGATGTCGCGTCGCATCCTGCCCAACGCGTTCGAAAATCACATTGCGGAGATTATCGAATAAGACGCCCGCAAAGCGCGCGCCGGCATAAGCAACGACCAGCGCAATCGCGATCCCGACCTCGGGTCGCAAGGCGGGCGTCATCCGGTCGATGGCTTCCTTGTAAATGAGGCCCATCGACAAAGTGACGCTCTTAGACACCACCACCAGCACCAACGCCGCGACGACGCGCAGCCGCAGCGCGCGGTTATCGGCGGGCCAGAGATAGGGAAGGAAACGGCGGAGCGTCGCGAACCCGGCAGGGGCGGCGTCGTTCGCCTCGGCAATCGGCGGCATGACCTGTGATGTGGGGTGTCGCGCGTCGTTAGTCCACTGCCTTACGGCAGATCGTAGACGATCAGGCCGCAGTCGGCGTTAGGTGTGCCGGAGGTGGCGCAGCGGCGCGGCTGCTGGCGGATGGCCACGATACCGGTGTCGCGCTCGGCAGTCGCACCGTTTTGCAGCGTTACGGCGCGCTGGATCGTTGCCGTCGCGCGGGCCTCGACGCGGACGCCGCCAGAGGGCAGCGGTGCGGCAGCGACAAGCGCGTAGAGAAGCGTAACGACCATAAGGATTGAATGGCGGATGCAGTGCGGGCGGGCGAGAGTGCGGGGTCGTGACGCGGGTGCCAGCGGGGGACTGAATGGTTTCGGGACGTTAACCATGGCGGGTAAGGAATCGTTACCGGTGACGTCGCGCTTGGCGGCGGGTGCGGATCGGGCTAAGCCCTTACCAACACCATAGGAGCTGCCCGATGACCCGTTTTGCCCCGCTCGCTCTCGCCGCCGCCCTGCTCGCAGCGCCAGTCGCGGCCGCCCTGCCGGTTGGTGCCGCCGCCCCCGATTTTTCGACACAGGGTGCGCTCGCGGGTAAGCCGTTCCAGTTTTCACTGAGTCAGGCGCTGAAAAAAGGCCCGGTGGTTCTGTATTTTTTCCCGGCGGTGTTCACCCCGGGATGCACCATCGAGACAAAAGCGTTTGCCGACGCGCATGACCAGTTTGCCAAAGCGGGCGCACAGGTCATCGGCGTGTCCGCTGGCGCCGTCGACAAACTGCGTGAATTCTCGGTCGAGGCTTGTCGCAGCAAGTTTGCGGTCGCGGTGGCATCCCCGAAAATGATTGCGGATTATGACGTGACCCTGCCCTTGCGTGCCGGTCTGTCGAACCGCACCTCGTTCGTTATCGGCAAGAACGGCAAGATCGCTTATGTCCTGTCCGAGCTAAAGCCCGACGGCCATATCACCGGTACGCTGGCGGCGGTGCAGGCGCTGGGCAGCAAGCGCGGCACGAAGTAACAGAAAAATCTCGTAAAAGTTTTGCGATGTTTACCGCATCGCAAGATGCACGACCGTAAGACCATGCCTCCAAACGAGGTATTTATGCGTCAACAACTGGCCCGTCGCGACAATCGCTATGCTGCCCGGCTCGATGTGAAGCTGGAAGCAACCTTGCGCGAGCTCGGGTCGTCGCAGAAATTCGACATCGATGTGACCGACATGTCGCTGACCGGTTTCCGCTTTTCGACGAGTTTCCGCTTGAACGTTGGACAGACCGTCTCGGTCACAATCCCCGGCCTTGCTGCGCTCGAAGCGCGGGTTTGCTGGGTCGAGCATTTCAATTACGGGGCCGCGTTCGACCGCGCACTGCATATCGCGGTGTTCGATCATCTCGTCGCGCGCCACCGCTCCGACCGCTAGGTGGCTACACGGCTCAAAATTTAAGTCACTCTTGCAACTGTCGCGCAATTGTAACGCGCTGGTTAATCCGGCAAACATCCACTATGGCGAATGCCGAAGAGGGGGATGTCATGGCTGACACGCAGGCAACGCGACGCGGGTTCATCGAACTGGCGGCGGTACTCGCACCGGTGGCAGCGCTGGCCGGTTGTTCGGGCAGCGGCGCGTCATCGGTGGTGTCGGGCCTGATTGCAGACACGTCGTTTGCCAGTGGCAAAACCGAATCGCAGATCTGGCAGGACTCAGTCGGGAAGTCGTTCCGTATCGGCGGTTCGACCGGGCCGATTTACGCCTCGCTGACGTCGGTTGTGCCCCAGCCGTCCGGGGGCGAACGCCCGGACGAAATCCGTCAGGAACCGCTGCTGCTCGCGTTCACGCTTGACGCCGGTTACGATACCCTCGGCGACGAAACCTATTTCCTCGACCGCACGATGGGGAACGAATCGCGGCTGTTCATGCAGCGCGGCACCACCGCCAACGGTCGGCCCGAACTGCTCGCGCTGCTCAACTAGGCTCGGCACACAATAGCAGCAATGACAGTGTTGCCGTGTGACGTGCTCTCGGCAGTTTCATATGCTCACCGGAGAGGAGCGCAGGGCAATCACGGCGGTGCAATCTGACGTCATCACGCTCTAAGCAGCTTTTGCGTCAATCGCCCTTGCACGTCGCCTTTGCACCGAAGACCCCAGACCGATGGCCTCGCGGTATTTAGCGACTGTGCGCCGCGCGAGGTCGAAGCCTTGCTCCTTGAGCAGATCGACCAACGCGTCGTCGGACAGGATCGCATCCGCTGCTTCCTGCGAAATCAGCGTCTTGATCGCTGCCTTCACCGCCAGTGCCGACGCATTTTCGCCGCCGTCGGCGCTCGCGATGCCGCTGGTGAAGAAATATTTGAGTTCGAACATCCCGCGCGCGCAGCTGAGATATTTGTTGCTGGTGACGCGGCTGACGGTCGATTCGTGCAGGCCCACGGCGTCGGCCACCGTCCGTAGCACCAGCGGACGCAGATGCGCGACGCCGTGGAGGAAGAATGCCTCCTGCTGCTTCACGATTTCAGTCGTCACGCTGACAATGGTGCGCTGACGCTGGTCGAGTGCCTTCACCAGCCAGCTTGCATTGGCGAGCGTCTCGGCAACCCATAGTTTCGATGCCTTGTCCTTCGCGCCCGCTGCCAGTTCGGCGTGGTAGCGGCGGTCGACGAGGACGCGGGGGAGCGAGCCACTGTTGATCTCGACCTGCCAGCCCTTCTTGCCCCGCGTCACATAGACATCGGGCGTCACCGATTCGATGCGGCCCGACCCGAAGCGGCAGCCGGGTTTTGGATCATAACCGCGCAATTCGCGGATCATGTCGGCCATGTCCTCGTCATCAACCATACACATGCGCTGCAACTGCGCGATGCGCCCCGCTGCGAGGAGTTCGAGGTTGTCGATCAGCAGTTTCATGCACGGGTCGTAGCGGTCGGTCTCTTTCGCCTGCAGCGCGAGGCATTCGGAGAGGGTGCGCGCGCCGACGCCGGTTGGGTCGCAAGTCTGGACAGTGCCAAGCACCCCTTCGACTTGCGCCAGCGGCGCACCGAGGCGGGTCGACAGGTCGCGCAGACTTTCGGTCAGATAGCCAGCATCGTCGAGCGCATCGACGATCATCCGCGCAATCACGAGATCGGGACCGGACAGCATCATGCCAAGCTGGTGCATCAGGTGATCGTTCAGCGTGTCTACTGCACCTTCGAAACTGTCGAAGTCGATGTCATCTCCCGACGTAGAACTACTGCCCATCCCGCTGTCGGCGGCGCTGTCGTGGTGGAAGGTGTCGGCGGCATAATCGGCATCGAGCGGTGCATCGCTATCAGTGCGGCCTGCAGCGATCAGATCGTCGGCGCTCGCCGGATCGGGCGTCGCCTCGCCATCGGTTTCGCGGTCGGCAGTGACGGTCACGCCCTGCTCGCCGCCTTCAAGCAGCGGGTTCTTCTCGATTTCCTCGGCAACGACCGCTTCGAGTTCGAGGTTCGACAGCGCAAGCAGGCGGATCGCCTGCTGCAACTGCGGCGTCATCACCAGCGATTGGCTTTGCCGCAGTTCGAGGCGCGGACCCATGCCCATCGCGCTAGAGCGAGAAACTCTCGCCCAGGTACAATCGCCGGACGTTTTCGTCAGCAACGAGTGCTTGCGGCGTCCCCGCGAACAATACCCGACCATCGTAGATGATGCAGGCGCGGTCGCAGATGTCGAGCGTCTCACGGACATTATGGTCGGTAATCAGCACGCCGATGCCGCGCGACTTGAGCTGGATGATCAGCGCGCGGATGTCCGAAATCGAGATCGGGTCGATGCCAGCAAACGGCTCGTCGAGCAGCATGATCGACGGATCGGCGGCCAGAGCGCGGGCAATTTCGCAGCGCCGCCGCTCGCCGCCCGACAGCGCGGTCGCCATCGAATCGCGCAGACCGTCCAAGTGGAATTCGCCGAGCAACTGGTCGAGCCGCGCGACGCGTGCATCCTTGTCGGGAACCGCCAGTTCGAGCACCGACATGATGTTCTGCGCGACCGTCATCCCGCGGAAGATCGAGGTTTCCTGCGGCAGATAGCCCAGCCCCATCACGGCGCGGCGGTACATCGGCAGGGTCGTTATCTCGACACCGTCGAGCACGACGCGACCCGAATCGGGCTTCACCAATCCCATGATCGAATAAAAGCACGTCGTCTTGCCCGCGCCGTTCGGCCCGAGCAGCCCGAGCACTTCGCCGGGACCGACCGACAACGACACGTCCGACAGGACGACGCGCCGGTCATAGGATTTGGCAATCGACACGACCTCGAGACCCGAGCCGCCGGTGCCGTGGTTTAGGCCGTCAGTAGGCCGTTCGAGGGTGTCAGCGTCAGACATCGGAGCTCCATCAGGTCGCAGCCTGTGGTTAAGGGAAGGTTACCGCCGCCGCAATTGGCAAGCTTATTGCTAGGAAGACAGGGCGGATTGCGCCGGAACGGTCAGTTCGCGCGCTGGGGAACGCTGAAACGACCGGTCACCCGCCCGCCGGTGCCGCCGACAACGCCCGGTGCGCCGCCCGAGGATCGCCCATCGACGATGGAGCGTCCGGTAGCCAAATCGATCACCAGACGCCCGCCGCGCAGGACATTCGACCCTTGGTTCAGCGTAACACCGCCGATCATCGTGATCAGACGACGGTTGAGGTCATAGCTGGCAAATTCGCCGCGCGCGGTTTCGCTTGCGCTGCGGACGGTCACGCCCCCCGACGCATCCAGGCGCTGAACGGTCGGATTTCCAGCAGTAATCGCGCCGGTATAGGCAACCGTCAGCCGCGCGGCGTCGAGGGCAAGCCCCCCTTGGCGCACCTTCACATTGCCCGCGAGCACAGCGCGGTCGGCGCGGTCCTGCACTTCGATGCGATCGGCCTCGAAATCCACCGGCGCATTCGAATTATGGTTCTTGATGCCCTGTGCGGACGCGGGTGCGGCGGCGAGCACAGCGAGGATGAGCAAGGTTTTCGACATCATCAGCGCGCTCTGACCGCGCCCTGCACGATATGCAAGCGCGCGCGTCCGCCGAGCGTGACCGTTCGCGCACCGAGGTCTGCCCGGATGTTGCCTGCGCTGAAATTGCCGAGCGGCATCTGGCCTGTCACCGGCGCCGCGCTCGACAATTGTCGGGTGTTGAGATCGGCCCCGACGTTGCTCGTCGAAAGCTTGTATCCATCCGACGACGAATAAGTCAGCGGCCCGTTCACATCCAACTTTTCCGAATCCATGTTATAGCGCGCCTGGGGGGCGACGATGGTCGAGGAGCCGGTTGCGCTCGCTAGTTCCGCCGACAAATTGCCCAGCTCGACAACCGGCGATTTCGACGTTGTTTGCACCGCCGACCCGGCGTTTAGCGTGAAGCCCTGTCCCTTGTCGTCCTGCCCGCGGTACCGCGCCTGCGTCACGCGCATCCGCTCCTTGGCCATTGCCACACGGTCTTTCGACAGGACGAAGCTGACCTCGGCGCGCTGGGCGAGCGGCGCAATCGCGAGGATTGCCGCCAGCGCCCCGACGAACGCGGGCAGGGCCACACGAGCCACTCGGACATTGCGGTCGTGGGTGCTGCCCGGGCGTGCCCAGCGCAGGCGCTGGTCGCGTTCGGAATCGCGTTGCAGATCGGCAGCGTTAGACATGCGCGAAAATGTCGATCTCGGGCCAGCCCGCCAGATCGAGGCGGGCGCGGTGCGGCAGAAAGTCGAAACAGCCCTGCGCGAGCTCGGTCCGCCCCTCGCGGGCCAAACGCACGTCGAGTTCGTCGCGCAACCGGTGGAGATAGCGCACGTCGGACGCGGCATATTCTTTCTGCGCGTCGGTCAGCACGGGCGATCCCCAGTCGGACGATTGCTGCGCCTTGGACAATTCCATCCCCAGCAATTCGCGGACGATTTCCTTTAACCCGTGGCGGTCGGTGTAAGTCCGCACCAGCCGCGACGCCGTCTTCGTGCAATAGGCGGGCGCGGCCATCACGCCAAGGTATGCCTGAATCAACGCCAGATCGAACCGCGCGAAATGATAAAGCTTCAGCCGCGCCGGATCGGTCAGAACGGCACGCAGATTGGGTGCGGCATAATCGGTCCCCGCCGAAAAGCGCACGAGATGCTCGTCGCCGTGACCGTCCGAAATCTGGACGACGCAAAGCCGGTCGCGGCCCGGATGCAGGCCCATCGTCTCGGTATCGACCGCCACGGGGCCGGGAGCAAGCACACCGGCGGGCAGATCTTCTTCGTGCAAATGGACGGTCAAATTTGGCTCTCCGGTACGGTTACGGACGGCATTGCATTGCCAAGCCGCCCGCTGCAAGTTCCGCGCTTCGGGTTTCAGGGGGAAACGATCATGGCCAGCAACCCTTCTGGCGGTTTTGAGTTCAACCGACCGACGATTATTTCGCTGCTCTACATCGCCGGCCTGGTCACCGGCGTGACCGGCCTTGTCGGCATCGTTCTCGCTTATGTCTGGCGCAATGAGGCGCACGAACCCTGGGAAGCGACACATTACACCTATCTCATCCGCACCTTCTGGATCGCGCTCGCGGCTTCGGTTGTCGGGGTCATTACCGCGATCATCGGGGTCGGTATCTTGCTGATGATTGCGGTGACCGTCTGGGTCGTGGTTCGCGCTGTGGTGTCGCTGCTTAACGCCCAGAAGCGCATCGCCATGCCCGATCCGGCGACATTCCTGATCTGAAACGCAGCTTTGCCAAGTAAAACCGCTCGCAGATTGACCCGTTTTACATTACGCCATGGAACTGGCGCAAAGCGATTCGCGCCCGAAAGGCCTGTGTCCGTCGTCCTGGGCATGGATTTTTCGTTGGATTGTGGCGGGCGAGTTACAGGAATACGGATTCAGGCATGAGTTTCGACAAGGGACGCCGCGGCGATCGCGGCGGGCGCGGACGCGATAAGTTCGGTGATGACAATTTCGGCGGCGGCGCCAGCACCTACGGGGGCGGCGCAGGTGGCGGTGATCGCTTCGGCGGCGGCGGTGGCGGCGGCTATAACAGCGGCGGCGGTGATCGCTTCGGCGGCGGCGGTGGCGGCGGCGGGTTCCGCAGCGGCGGCGGCGGCGGTGGCTTTGCCGGTGGCGGCGGTGCCCCGCGCGGCGGCATGCCTGCTCAGGTCGTTGGTGAAGGCACCGGCGTGGTGAAATTCTTCAACGCGCAAAAGGGCTTCGGCTTTGTCGTCCGCGATGACGGTGCCGAGGATGTGTTCGTGCACATCTCCGCTGTCGAACAAGCCGGTCTTGCCGGTTTGGCAGAAGGACAGCCTTTAGGCTTCACCCTCGTTGATCGCGGCGGCCGCATTTCGGCGACCGAACTCAAGATCGACGGCGAGCCGATGCCCGTCACCGACAGCGGCCCGCCGCGCGACCGCGATGCGGCTCCGCGTGGTCCGGCCGGTGGTGGCTATGGCGGCGGCGGCGGCGGCGGTGCTGGTGGCGGCGCGCCGCAGCGCACGCTGACCGGTGAAAAAGCGACCGGCACGGTCAAGTTCTTCAACGCGATGAAAGGCTTCGGCTTCATCCAGCGCGACGACGGACAGCCCGATGCGTTCGTGCACATCTCTGCCGTAGAACGCGCGGGCATGAGCTCGCTCAACGAGGGCGATAAGCTCTCGTTCGAGCTTGAAGTCGATCGTCGTGGGAAGCACGCGGCGGTTAATCTGAGCGTCGGGGATTGACGATAACCCCTCTCCCGAGGGGAGAGGGCGACACGCGCGTTAGCGCGGCGGGGTGAGGGGTTCCGCACTTTCATTTTGAGAGTGGAGCCCCTCACCGCTGCGACTAAGTTCGCTTTGCTCACTAAGTCTCGCTCCTCTCCCTTTGGGAGAGGGGAAAGCAATTGACGGCATTATGCGGACATCGCCTCCGCCGCGAGCCCCTCCGCCTCCAGCAACAATGCGTCATCCGCCGTCCCCTGCGGCACCGCCTCACGCCCGATCATGACGAGCACCGGCACTGCCAGCGGCGTGACGCGCGGCACGTCAACATGCAGGATCGTCCCCTCCGCCCGGTCGAGCAATGCGGTCAGGCGACCGACATCGGTCATCTTCGCCCGCGCATCCTCCCATGCCGCTTTCAGCAGCAGATGGTCGGGTTCGTAGCGGCGCAAAACGTCGTAGATCAGATCAGTCGAAAACGTCACTTGCTTGCCCGACTTGCGCTTGCCGGGATGCTGCCGCTCGACCAGCCCGCCGATCACCGCCACCTCGCGGAACGCACGTTTGAGCAAATGCGACCCCTGCACCCAGTCGTCGAATTCGTCGCGCAGAATGTCGGCGGAAAATAGCGGGCGCGGATCGGTAACCGGTTCCAGCGCATAGGTCGCGAGCGCATAGTCGTTCGCCACGAACCCGAGCGGCTTCAGCCCGCGCCGCTCCATCCGGCTGGTCAGCAGCATCCCCAGCGACTGGTGCGCGTTCCACCCCTCGAACGGGTAGGCGACCATGTAATGCTTGCCCTCGCGCGGGAAGGTTTCGATGAGCAGTTCGCCGGGTGCGGGCATTTGCGAGCGCCGCGCCTGCATTTCGAGCCATTCGCGGACATCGGGCGGAAACCGGTGCCAATCGGCTGAATTGTGCAGGAATTCGCGGACCCGCTCGGCCAGCCGCGTCGACAGCGGCATCCGCGCGCCGCCATAGCTGGGGATGCGTGCCGGACGGCTGGTCGCGCGGACAATGACGTCCTCGGTATCGATCCGCTCGACCTCCAGACTGATGCCGGAAAAGAAGAACGTATCCCGGACCGACAGGCTGGCCGCAAAACCCTCCTCGACCCGCCCCAGCTTGCGGCCGTTCTTGAACCGCACGGTCAGCATTGCCGCCTCGACAATGATCCCCGCGTTCATCCGGTGCTGCTGCATGACGCGCGGATGGGTAATCCGCCACGTCCCGTCTGGCCCCTTTACCAGCCGTCGGAACCGGTCATAAGCGCGCAGCGCGTACCCGCCCGTTGCGATGAAATCGAGCACGCTGGCGAACAGCTCGGGCGACAGCGCGCTGTACGGCAGCGCCGCTTGCACCTCGGCCAGCATTGCTGCTTCGTCGAATGGCGCGGCGCACGCGCAGGCCATCAGATGCTGGGCCAGTACATCGAGCGCCCCGCTGCGGAAAATGTCCGCATCCAGCTCCCCCGCCTCAACAGCGTCGAGCGCGGCGCGCGCCTCAAGATATTCGAACCGGTTGCCCGGCACGATCATCGCCTCCGACGGTTCGTCGAGCCGGTGGTTGGCACGCCCGATGCGCTGGAGCAGCCGCGACGACCCCTTGGGCGCGCCCATCTGGATCACGCAATCGACACTGCCCCAGTCGACACCTAGGTCCAGGCTCGACGTGCAGACGAGCGCGCGCAGCCGCCCGTCGCCCATCGCCGCCTCCACCCGCCGCCGCGCCTCGATGTCGAGCGAGCCGTGGTGGATACCGATGGGCAGCTGGTTTTCGTTGGCCTTCCACAAATCCTGAAAAATGAGTTCGGCCAGCGCACGCGTGTTGCAAAAGATCAGCGTCGTCTCGTGTGCCTCGATCTGTTCCATCACCTGCGGTGCAGCGTAACGCCCCGAATGACCCGCCCACGGCACACGCCCCTGCGGCAACAGCACCGAAATCTTTGGCGCCGCCCCCGCCTCGCCGCGCACGAGCGTCACCGCATCGATATCGCCATTGGGTGCGAGCCACGCCCGGTACATGTCCGGGTCGGCCACCGTCGCCGACAATGCGACGCGGCGCAGCGCGGGGTTGATCGCCGACAGCCGCGCCATGCACAGGCTGAGCAAATCGCCGCGCTTCCCCGTCGCAAAGGCGTGGACCTCGTCGATCACCACCGTCTTCAGATCGCGGAACATGAGCAGTGAATCGGGGTAGCTGAGCAACAGGCTGAGCGACTCAGGCGTCGTCAGCAAGATATGCGGCGGCCTTTCGCGCTGGCGCTTCTTGCGGTCCGACGGCGTGTCGCCGGTGCGGGTCTCGACGGTGATAGCGAGGCCCATCTCCTCGATGGGGGTCAGCAGATTGCGGCGGATGTCGACGGCGAGCGCCTTGAGCGGGGAGATGTAGAGGGTGTGGAGGCCATTCTTCCCCGAGCGAAGTCGAGGGGCACTGCCGAGCGAAGTCGAGGCTCCATCCGCGAGTGCATCGTTCTCGACTTCGCTCGAACCAGTCCCTCGACTTCGCTCGGGAAAGAGGACGCCGGATTGCTCGATTAACTCCACCAAAGTCGGCAAAAACCCCGACAGCGTCTTCCCCGACCCTGTCGGTGCCACCAGCAACGCGTGCCGACCCGCACGCGCCGCCGCCAGCATGTCGAACTGGTGCCGACGTGGTGCCCAGCCCTTGGCCGCGAACCAACTTCCAAGAATTGCGGGCAGATCGGCGGACATCGCCGCTGTCATGCCTTGGCCGACGCCGCGATGCTACTTGCTTGGCGGTGGCACGAAGCGGGGGCCGAGTGCCGTGACCACAGCGTCCGCCGCGAAATAGGCCGACGCAGGCAATTTCGACGCACCTGGATTTTCGAACAACACCCGCGCCGTCGCCAGATTCGTCCGGAACGGCACAATAGCAAAGGCGGTTTTGCCGCGTGACTTCGCAATCAAGGCGCTGTGCAGGAGCAACGCCTCCCCTGCCGCGACCCCGCCGCCGCCGATGACGCGGACGGTTTCGCCCGGCAGCGTGTCCTGTTTGACCGGCATGAATTTCGATTTCGCGGTCTCGTTGACCGGCTTGGCCAGCGACGCATAGCTGCCCGGCGACAGATAGGGCCGGATGATCCGGTACAGCGCCTTCAACGCATCGTCGTTGGTCCGCCGCGTCCGCTCGCCCGCCAGCGCCTCGGCGCGCAGTGTCACCGGATCGCGGGCCAGTGCCCCGGTCAATTCGGCGGACGTCGCCCCGACGCGCAGTTTTGCCGCCACATCGGCGACCATCGGCACCGGCACCGACAGCCAGCGTTCGCGCGCGGCAAACATCCGGCGCGCATCGGCCATTTGCCCCGCCTTCATCGCGGCGATCACCTTGGCAAAGGCGAGAAGGTCGTCGGTGCGCGTGATCGCGGCCTTGGCGGCATCGGTGGTTTCGGAGGCGGCGCGTACATCGTTATCGGCGCGCGCCTTGGCGGCCAGCGCATCGCCCTCGGCTCCGCGTCCGGCCATGTGCAGATCGACTGCTTGCTGCGCGACCAGCTGTGGCTGGGCTTCCTTGGCCTCGAGCATGGCCATCAGTGCCGCGCCCTCGTCGGCGGCCGCGCCATAGTCGCCCTGCCAGCGCAACGCATCGGCCCAGGTCAGGCGCAGCTCGGGCATCAGGCGGATGACGTTGGCGAAATAGGCGCGTTTGGCCGCGCTCAGCGGCAGCGACTTGTCGAGATAGAAGGTGACCCGCACCAGATTGGCGAGGTCGAAGGGCGAGGCGGCGGCCATCTTCAGCGCGGCGGCTTCGGCTTCGGCCCCCTTGCCCTGCCGCAGCAAGACAGCCGCTTCGAGCTCAAGCGCCGACAGCGCAAAGCTGCGCTGGAAACCGGCGTCGCCCGCCTTTTCGCCGCCCGCCGCCGGAAAACTGCGGGCGTCGGCCAGCGCGGCGTCGAGGTTCTTGGCTTCGATCTGGTGGATGGCGCGCGCCAGCAACAGCCGCGAGCGGCGCAAATCATTGGCCTTGCCGCGCCCGTCGTCGACCGCACGGGTGCAGGCGTCGGCCCCCTCCGTCCCGAAGCGCCGTTCGGCAACATTGTCCTGTTCGGACGACCCGAACAGCCCCAGCGATCCAAGGATGACGGTGAACCGCGCCAACCCTTCGGCAAAGTCCATGCCCTTGGCCTGACCGTCGCACTGAACGTAGTCCGATGCGGCGTGTGCCGGTGTCGATGCGATGGCGATCGCGCAAACGGCGGCGCTCAAGACGATGGTGCGACCCATTTATTCCCCCCTTAGTCAGGGCGCTGGTGGCCCTTTCGCAGCCATCTAACCGCGACAATTACATAACGTAAAGTAGGGATCGCCCCCCGCGCCGTCATGCTGAACTCGTTTAAGCATCCACCACACCACCGGGGCGGCGGCACCGGTCGAAGGGTGGACCCTGAACCAAGTTCGCAGGTGACGGCACACGAGGATGGAATTAGCAATCGCAACGCACATATAGGCACGATGGCACGTCTCGGCTCCTGGATCGAACCGCATCCCCACGGCATCCACATTCCCGCCGCCGATGTATGGATCGACCCCTCGCGCCCGGCCGAGCGTGCACTCGTCACCCACGGCCATGCCGACCATGCGCGCGGCGGGCATAGTGCCGTCTGGGCAACGCCCGCGACGCTGGCGATCATGTCCGCGCGCTACGGCGAACAGACAGGCGGGATTGCGGTGCCCTATGGCGACAGCATCGACCTGAACGGCGTGCGCGCGACGTTTTTGCCTGCGGGTCATGTCCTCGGCTCGGCGCAAATCCTGCTCGAATATGCGGGGGAGCGCGTCATCGTCTCGGGCGACTACAAGCGCCGCCCCGACCCGACGTGTGCACCGTTTCAGGTGACCCCGTGCGATATCTTCATCACCGAAGCGACGTTCGGTCTGCCAGTGTTTCGCCATCCAGCCACCCAAAGCGAGATGCAGAAGCTCCTCGATGCGCTCGCCGCCGAGCCCGACCGTTGCGTTCTCGTCGGAGCCTATGCACTGGGCAAGGCGCAGCGGGTGATCGCCGAGCTGCGCGCGATGGGGCATGATGCGCCGATCTACATCCACGGCGCGATGCAGAAATTGTGCGACCTTTATCGCGACTGGGGCGTCGACTTGGGCGAGCTCCGCCCCGCGCTGGTCGCTTCGAAGGAAGAGATGCGCGGAGCCATCGTCGTCGCCCCGCCGTCGGCGCTCGGCGACCGCTGGTCGCGCCGCTTGCCCGACCCCATCACCGCGATGGCAAGCGGCTGGATGCGCGTCCGCCAGCGCGCGGTGCAGCGCGGCGTTGAACTCCCGCTCGTCCTGTCCGACCATGCCGACTGGGACGAACTGACCGCCACCATCCGCGAGATCGGCCCAAAGGAAGTCTGGGTCACCCACGGCCGCGAAGACGCACTGCTCCACTGGTGCGCGCTCCACCAGATCAAGGCCCGCGCGCTCGATCTGGTGGGGTATGAGGATGAGGATGATTGAGCGCCTTTAAGTTGGTTTGAGGCATCAATCGCGCTATGCCTTCATACCCGAGAGGCCTAAAATGACCGACAAATTGAGAGAATTGATCGACCGCGCACAAAGCGTTCCCATGTCCGACGCCGACAAGGAGGCGCAGCGACGCAGCTTTGCCTATGGCAACGCGCACATCGAAAATGAGCGCATTACCAAAGCGATGGTCGAAGAGGCGGCACAGCGGATAGCGAAGCCGGAGTGAACGATCAGCGTCACAGCAAGGCCGACGAACCGTCGCTCGTCCTTGATGAAGAGACACGCGCCGTTCGCGAAGCCGAAAACGCCATTCGACAAATCGATATGGTGATGAGCGTTATCGACGGAATCGAGTGCGACGAACGCCCGTTTCGTCTGCGCGTATCGATGATCCTGACCCTCCATCGCATCGCGCTTGAGGGTTTGTCACGTTATGCGGGAAACTGGCGGCCCAGCGCGGTGTCGATTGGGCAAAGCAAACATTCGCCGCCACCTGCTCAGCTCGTGCCGTCCTTGATGGAGGAAATGTGTGATTGGGTCGAGGCGCATTGGGAAGAAAGTTCGGCTGTTGCGCTGAGTGCCTATGTCATGTGGCGGCTCAACTGGATTCATCCGTTCGACGATGGGAATGGCCGGACATCGCGCGCCGTTTCGTACCTCGTTCTATGTGCGAAGACCAAGGCGCGCTTGCCGGGCCGGGTTACAATTCCCGAGATAATCGCGCGCAACCGAACGCCCTATTACGGGGCGCTCGAACAGATCGACGAAAGCTGTTCCGGCGACGCGTTCGACCTCGCACCGATGGTCAAGTTGCTTGAAGACTGTCTCGCGCAGCAGCTTATGTCCGTCTGGAATGCCGCGACATCCGCACAAACCGAGGACGTTTCGGGACCGAAGTTTCACTGAACCTGTATCGCCCAGCGCTTCGAAACTAATGATGGTAAAATCAGATATTTTCGAACGTGGTAAGGGCGCTCCTTGTGCTACTTAGCACCCCGTCAATCATGCTAGACCAATCCCGCTCATCCATCGGGTCGAGATCGTCCGGAGAGCCGAAGACATCCCCGTAAAATCTGGTAAAATAGTCGATGCGCGTGCGGACGATTTTGATTTCTTCGCGCTGATGAAAATTGAGCGTCTTGGCGTAGTTGATGACCTCATCAAGGAAGCGCCCGGTGCCTTCGGCCACGTCGCTCATCGCGTGAACTGCTGACCGCCAATTGTCTGTCCAAAGCCCGTTTGCTGGGAATGCCTCCGAGGCGGAATGCGATATGTCAGAAAGGGTTAGAAATTTTGCCCGAACGAGGGTCTGTTCCTCTCGCCTTTCACGAGTTGACGAGCGATCAGCTAACCAAGCAGCTCCAGCGACCGTCCCTGCCGCTCCCACCACAGCGCCTGAGAATGCGAATACGTCTTCGCTTTTGAACCCCGAGTTGAGAAGGGCGGCAAACGCTGCTCCCGTGACAGAAGCAGTTACTGCAAGAACAAACAGTTGAATCAAGTCATCTCGGCTCATTCTACGTTGTGTGACGTCTCCCTCACAAAAATGCCAGTCAGAGGTAGCAGGTCCAAAGCGCTCCCTTCCGCGCCCTTTCCGTTGCGTCCCCGCCCCCCCTTGCTAAAGGCATCTGCGACTCACCAATCATCGAGCAGGGGAAACCGCCATGACCGCCGTCGGCCACGATACACTCGCTACCCGCAGCACATTGGACGCCGGGGGGCAGACGGTTGCCTATTACAGCCTGGAAAAGGCTGCGGCGAAGCTCGGCGACATATCGCGGTTGCCGTTCAGCATGAAGGTGTTGCTCGAAAACCTGCTGCGCTTCGAGGATGGCGGGTTCACTGTTTCGACCGCCGACATTCAGGCGCTGGTCGATTGGCAGAAAAACCCGACCGGCAATTCGGAGATCCAGTACCGCCCGGCGCGCGTCCTGTTGCAGGATTTCACTGGCGTCCCCTGCGTCGTCGATCTGGCGGCGATGCGCGATGCGATTGCCAAACTCGGTGGCGATACGTCGAAAATCAATCCGCTGGTGCCGGTCCACCTCGTCATCGATCACTCGGTGATGGTCGATGAATTCGGTCACCCCAAGGCGTTCGAACAGAATGTCGAGATCGAATATCACCGCAATGCCGAACGCTATGACTTTCTGAAATGGGGGTCGAAGAGCCTCGACAATTTCAAAGCCGTCCCCCCCGGCACCGGCATCTGCCATCAGGTCAATCTGGAGAACATCGCTCAGGCCGTGTGGACCTCGGTCGACCCTTCGGGTGCGACGGTCGCCTATCCCGACACCTGCGTCGGCACCGACAGCCATACGACGATGATCAACGGGCTGGGCGTGCTCGGCTGGGGTGTCGGCGGGATCGAAGCCGAAGCGGCAATGCTGGGGCAACCGGTGTCGATGCTCATCCCCGAAGTCGTCGGGTTCAAGCTGACCGGCACGATGCAGGAAGGGATTACCGCGACCGATCTGGTGCTGACCTGCACGCAGATGCTCCGCAAGCACGGCGTCGTCGGGCGGTTCGTCGAATATTACGGGCCGGGGCT
>ENA-OBLH01000329-OBLH01000329.1-metagenomes-genome-assembly--contig:-NODE-329-length-16597-cov-3.2464_pt1 | contig 16597 bp, 15 predicted proteins | sample MGYA00153382_OBLH01 | MGnify analysis MGYA00153382
TCCGGAGCGTGTTGTCGCAGGCCTCGGGCAGCTCACGCCAGAGGTGACGCATCTGCTCGGGGCTCTTGAGGTAGAACTCGTCGGCGTCGAACTTGAACCGGTTCGGGTCCATAAGGGTCGAGCCGGACTGCACGCAGAGCAGCGCCGCATGGGCCTTGGCGTCCTCGGCCTTGGTGTAGTGCAGGTCGTTGGTCGCCAGCAGCGGAAGGTCGAGGTCCTTGGACAGCCTCAGCAAATCCTTGATGGTCCGGCGCTCGATCTCGATGCCGTGGTCCATGACCTCGCAGTAGAAGTTCTCCGCGCCGAAGATGTCGCGGAACTCGGACGCCGCCTGGACCGCCTCACGGTACTGGCCCTGGCGAAGCCGGGTCTGGATCTCACCTCCGGCGCACCCTGTCGTGCCGATGAGGCCCTCGCCGTAGGTCGCCAGCAGCTCACGGTCGATCCGGGGCTTGAAGTAGTAGCCCTCCATCGAGGCCAGCGAGCTCATCCGGAAGAGGTTGTGCATGCCCCCGGTGTTGTGGGCAAGCAGAGTCATGTGGGTGTAGGCACCGGAACCGGAGACGTCGTCGCGCCCGCCGTCACCGAACTTGACCCGGGTCTTGTCCGTGCGATGCGTGCCCGGCGTGAGGTAGGCCTCAAGGCCGATGATCGGCTTGATCCCGTGCTTGCGTGCCTTCGACCAGAACTCGTAGGCCCCGAAGATGTAGCCGTGGTCGGTCGTGGCCACGGCCGGCATGCCCATCTGTGAGGCGGTGTCCATCAGCTCGTCGATGCGGGCTGCGCCATCGAGCATTGAATACTCGGTGTGCACGTGCAGGTGGACGAAGCTCTGGTCGGGAGAACCCGCTGCGGAGGAGGACATCTGAGACATTGGCACAGAGTCTATGCCGCAATAAGGACAAGGCCGGTATGCCGCTCCGCCGTGACCTGCGCAACCCGAGCTTGCTCCGTTCAGGCCGCTTGCGCAGGCGAGAATCGGCCCGAGGACCGGCCTGAAATGAGCAAAGCGGCCTCAGGTGAGCAAGGTCTCGCTAGCCGCCGATGCGGTCCAGAGCAGTCTGCAGATCCGCCGGGTAGGGGCTGGCGAAGCTGACCCGCTCGCCGCTGCTGGGGTGCTGGAACCCGAGCCCGACCGCGTGCAGCCACTGGCGCCCCAGCCCGAGCCTCTTGGCCAGCACAGGGTCTGCGCCGTAGGTCAGGTCCCCTACGCAAGGATGGCGCAGGGCGGAGAAGTGAACCCGGATCTGATGGGTTCGTCCGGTCTCGAGGTGGACCTCCACCAGCGATGCGGACCGGAAGGCCTCAAGAACCTCGTAGTGGGTCACGCTCGGCTTGCCACTGGCGGTCACCGCGAACTTGTAGTCGTGGTTGGGATGACGGCCGATCGGAGCGTCGATGGTGCCGCTGAGCGGGTCGGGCAGTCCCTGGACCAGAGCGTGGTAGGTCTTGTCGACGGTGCGCTCCTTGAACGCCCGCTTGAGCACGGTGTAAGCGTGCTCACTCTTGGCGACCACCATCAGACCGCTGGTCCCCACGTCGAGGCGGTGCACAACGCCGCGACGCTCCTCCGCGCCCGAGGTGGAGATCCGATAGCCGGCTGCCGCCAGACCGCCGATCACCGTCTGACCGGTCCAGCCAACACTCGGGTGGGCTGCAACCCCCACGGGTTTGTCCACGACCACCAGGTCGTCATCGTCATGGACAACGGTCATCCCCGGCACGGGATCGGCGACCACGGCCAGACCGCCTGAGGAGGGCGCAGCGGGCAGCGTCACCTCCAGCCAGGCGCCCGCCGACAGCCGATCTGACTTGCCCACGGTGCGCTGGTCGACGGTCACCGAGCCTGACGTCGCCAAGTCGGCGGCTCTGGTGCGGGAAAGACCGAACAGCCTCGCCAGAGCCGCGTCGACGCGTTCTCCCTCGAGGCCGTCCGGCACGGACAGCGAACGAACATCAGACATCGTGATCTGGTCCTGCCGACTTCTCGGGGAGCGTCTGCTCAGGGGGTGTGATGGGCTGTCCCTGCGGCTTCTCGTGCTTGCCGGGTTTGTTGCCGGGCGAGCGCGTTCCGTCGATACTGATACCACGGAAGGCCAGCACGGCTATCAGCACCGCTGCGCTGACAATGGCCGAGTCGGCAATGTTGAAGATGGGGTAGTGCGGCAGCTGTAGGAAGTCCACCACGTGTCCGCGGCCTGGTCCCGGGGCCCTGAACATGCGGTCGGTCAGGTTGCCCAGCGACCCGGCGAGCAGCAACCCCAGGGCAAGCGCCCAGCCCAGGCTGCCCAGGCGCCGGGCGGATATCAGGATGAACACGACAACCGAGCTGGCGATCGCGGTCAGGAACCAGGTCGCCCCGGTGCCGATCGAGAAGGCGGCCCCGGAGTTGCGGATCAGGTTGAGCTGTAGCACCGACCCGATCGCCTCACGCGGCTGATCCGGCTGGAGGTTGGCAGTGGCCCAGGCCTTCGTCAGCTGGTCGGCCACATAGACCGGCACAGCCACGATCATCAGCGCCGGGTACAGCCGTCGTCGGGGTGTCGATGACGCGGTGGCGGACTGGTTCGCGGACGGTGAGGTGATCAGCGGCGCTCCTGCTTGGATTTGCATGTCATACATAGCGTCGCACGAGGGAAGGCCAGCAGACGATTCTTGCCGATCGGGCTACCGCACGACTCGCAGACGCCATAGCTGCCGTCGAGCAGTCGAGCGAGCGCCCGTGCGCTCTGTTCGAACACCCCCCGGGCGTTGTTGGCCAGCGAGATCTCCTGCTCACGCTCGAAGGTCGCGGTCCCCGCATCGGCCTGGTCATCGCCGGAGCCCTCACCCGCATCGCGCATGAGATCGACCAGATCGAGCTCGGCCACCGATATCTCTCGCTGCAGGCGCTCAATCTCGGCCTCTAGGTCAGCGCGGACCGTCGCAAGCTCCCTGGTCGTCCACGGCGTCTCGTTCTCGCGCACCCGAAGCCGCTGAGGCCGCGCACTTGCCCTCACCGCGGCCTTGGGTGAGCCAGATCCCTTGGCGGCGGTCCCCGGCTGAGCTGGCTCCTTGGCCGCAGGCTTCCTGACCGCAGGCTTCGCAGCGGTCTTGGCCGCGGTCCCGTTCTTCGCGGCAGCCTCGGTCGCGGTCATTCCGGCGGCGCTTGCTCCCTGCGCGCTCGTCTTCGTCGATGCGGTCCTGGCCGAGGCAGCCTTTTGCGTGGGCAGGCCCTTCTTGGTGGCTGAGGTTGCTTTCTTGACAGCCATGATCCGCCTTCCATGATGGCACTTCGTCGTCCCCAACGAACACGGACATGTCGCGTGAGGATACGGCCATCTGGCGCGGTACTCAATGGGAAACGCCGCAGTGAAGCCGGCCGGTTGCCCCTACCCCTGCCCGACGAACCGCAGAGCTGGGACCAGACGACCGCAGGGATAAAAGAGGAGCGGGACGCAGACCTTGATGGTCAGCGCCCGCGTCGAGCTCCCCAGGCCAACCTGGGGTCCGCCTTCGTGCCGGCCCGAAAGCCCTACGACTTGTTGCCGCCGTTCAGCTCGTTGTCGCCGATCTGGGCCAGCTCCTGCAGCTGATTCTCGAGGTGGGCCTTCAGACGAGAGCGGTAGTCCCGCTCGAACGTTCTCAGCTCGTCGATCTTCTTCTGCAGCATGCTGCGCTCATGACCGAGCGTCTGAAGCACCTCGGCCCGCTTCTGCTGTGCCTCGGCGACCATCCCGGTGGCACGTTCGCGCGCCTCCGTGATCATCTGCTCATGCCTTGTGGTTGCCTCCGCGATGAGCGAATCGTGCTTGGCCTGAGCGCCATACCGAAGCTCTTCCTGCTTGGCCTTGGCCTCACCGATGACCTGGTCGTGACGTAGCTGGCCCTCGCCAATGAGGCGTTCGCGCGTCTTCTGGCCCTCGGACACATACTCCTCGTGCAGCTTCTCCGCCAGAGCGAGCACACCAGCCGCCGAGCCCAGCCCTGTCTTCCCGGTGGTCGAGTCAACCGCGGGTCGCGCTGACTCCTTGGCTGCTTGAGGAACAACAGCGGACTTGGCGATCTCGCTCGCGGCCGCCTCTGCTGCCTTTGTCCGCTCAGCGCACTGTGCCTCCGCACGATCAGCATCAGCATTCGCCTTGGCGATCCGAGAACCGGAGTCACGCTCCGCCCGGGATCGCTCCGTCGCCAGGGTCTCGGCGCGGTCAGCTTCGGCGTTAGCTTTGGCAATGCGAGCGGCCGCATCCTTCTCCGCCTGCTCAGCACTGGCTCTGGCGGCCGCGATCTTGTCCTTGGCGCCAGAGGGCATGGTTCCCCTGTCTTCCTGGCAGGTCTTGAGCTGTCTGCTGAGGTCTTCGTTCTCACTGGTGAGACGGCGAAGCTCAACAACAATCTCGTCCAGGAAGTCGTCGACTTCATGCTCGTCGTAGCCACGACGGAACTGAGTCGCGGTGAAATTCTTGTTGAGGACATCCTCGGGCATGAACGCCATGTAGTCACCTCGGTCGATTCGTTCGGGGGGCCGCATCACCTTATAGGGGACCGGCGGCATGTCCGCAATGCCCACCTGGCTCGCGGGCCGGCGACGGGTCCGTCAGGTGATCGACCACCTTGTCGTTCAGCCCGATATCACAGCCGGGCGAGCACATTCGAAGCAAAGGAGACAGCCAGGATCAACACGAGAAAGGCCAGGTCCAGACGCATCCCGCCCAGCGACAGCGGCGGGATCAGACGACGGAGGAACTTCAGCGGCGGCTCGGTAACGGTGTAGACGCCTTCGGCAAAGACGAGGATTGGCCCGCGAGGGCGCCACTCCCTGGCCAGGACCTGGATCCAGTCCAGGACCAGGCGGCAGATCAGGGCAATGAAGAAAAGATTCAAGACGAATAACAGAACAGAGATCACAGTGTCCAGCATGACTGTCCGTGCCGACGATCAGGCAGCGGGGTGGTGATGATGTCCCGATCAGCTCTGGTTGAAGAAGCCACGCGAGGCAGCCTTGGGCGGCTCCACCTCGTTGGCCGTCACCTCGACGTGAGCAGGCGACAACAGGAATACCTTGCTCGTGACCCGCTCGATGGAGCCGTGCAGACCGAACACCAGCCCCGCTGCGAAGTCCACCAAGCGCTTGGCGTCCGCGTCATCAAGATCCGTGAGGTTCATGATCACCGGGGTGCCCTCGCGGAAGCTCTCGCCGATGTTCTTGGCCTCGTTGTAGGTGCGTGGGTGAATCGTCGAGATGCGGTTCAGCGCGCCCACCTCGACGTCACGGACCACCCGGGCCATGGGCGTCCTAGCCGGCAGCGGCGTCACAGCAGCGGAATGCTCCTGGCGAGCGGGTGCGTCCTGACGGGCAGGGGACTCGTCGTAGTCCTCGTAGTCCTCGTAGGCCACGTCACGCTCGTCTTCCGCCAGCCCGAGGTACACCATCGTCTTGCGCAGTGCCCCAGCCATCGCGAGCTCCTCACTAACGTTCTGCGTCATCGGGTTCTGAATGTCATTGTCGGAAGGTCATCGAACTATCCACGCCAGTGGACCCTGCTGTTGCTAAAACTACCCAAACGGCGGGCGCGAACCGAGGATTGCGCTGCCGACACGCAGGTGTGTCGCGCCGTTTGCGACCGCCGACTCTAGATCGGCGCTCATCCCGGCTGAGATCCACCCCGCTCCGGGGTGTTCAGCACGCACCCCACCCGCCGCGGTGGCCAGCCGGGCAAAAGCCTCCGCGGGGTCGACCCCCAGCGGCGCCACCGCCATGAGACCTCGCAGCGTGAGATGGTCCGCAGCGGCAACGCTGTCCGCCAACGCGGCCACGCCCTCGAGCGGTATGCCGCCGCGCCCTCGTGCAGCCGTGTCTGCGTCCAGGCTCACCTGGACCAGCGCGCCGATCTCACGCCCCCCGGCAGCAGCGGCACGGTCGAGGGCCCGCACCAGCTTCTCCCGGTCGATGGAATGGACCGTGTCGACATAGGACGCCAACGAGGCTGCCTTGTTGGACTGCAGCCGCCCGATGAAGTGGACCTGGAGACGCCGACGCACCTCGGGCGGCAGAGCGGCAATCTTGGCCGACGCCTCCTGATCGCGGTTCTCCCCGATATTGCTCACTCCGAGCTCGCAGAGCGCCTCGACGTCCTGAACGGGGAAGTGCTTCGTGACCACGATCAGCGTGACGTCGCCGCGCGGTCGTCCCGCTGCCCTGCAGGCGGAGCCGATCCGCTCCTCAACCTGCTGAAGGCGTGCGGAGAGCTCCTCACGGCGGACAGCCGCATCGTAGGCGGGCGTCATACCGCACCGTCGTTGGCTTCGAGCAACCGGACCACGCCGGCAAAGCGACCCGTCCGGTGCTGGCGCCGATATGAGAAGAGCTCCCCGGACTCCCGACTGCAGCCCCGAACCCATTGCACCGCAACAGATCTCGCCTGCAACTGGTCGACCACGCCAGCGGCCACGTCGATGGACGGCGTCCCCTCCCAGGAGACGGCAGCCGTGACCGCGCTGACCTTGGCGGCCTGGGCCCTCATCTCTTCGGGAACCTCGTAGCAGCGCCCGCACACCGAGGGACCAACCGCCGCGCTGATCGACCGGGCGCCCAGGTCGGCCATCGCGTCGACCGCGTGCCCGACGACTCCGTGCATCATCCCCGGACGCCCGGCATGCACCGCAGCGGCCACCCCGGCGATCCGGTCGACCATCAGAACCGGGGTGCAGTCAGCAACCAGGACTGCCACCGCAAGGTTGGTCTGCGTCGTCACGAGCGCGTCGACCCCGGGGGGTTCGCCCTCCCATGGGCCTTCAACGACGGCGACCTCACTGCCGTGGCACTGGCTCATGAACAGAAGATGATCTCGCTGCACCCCCAAAGAAGCGGCGACCCGTAGCCGGTTGGACGCGACCGTGGCCGGATCATCGCCCACCTGTCCGCCGAGGTTGAGGCCGGCAAAGTCCCCCACGCTGGATCCACCACTGCTCGACGTGAACCCCCAGTCGACACCGCAACCACCAAACCCCTGACCTGGATTCTGCTGACGCCAATAAAACACACGGGTCACGCTAGCCGAGTTTCCGGATTAGGCAACGCAAAGGGGCGGTCGACCAGGCAGACCGACCGCCCTTTGCGGGTCAGATGTGTCAGATGTGTCACGGGTGCCAGCTGTGTCAGGTGTCAATCCTGACAACGACGCACACCAGGGCGAGCGTCATTTCAGGAAGTCGGGCACATCCAGGTCGTCATTGTCGTCGAAGGTGACGGTGCGAGGGGGGCGTGCCACTACCACCGGCCCCACCTGGTGAGAGGCAGGGGGCTGGCTTCCGTTGCCGGACGCCTGAGCGGGTGCAGCACCGTTTGCAGCTGGCGTGCCCACTGCCGGCGGTGTCTGAGTGGCGAGCGGCACCTGCGCGGGGTGGGCCGGTGGCCTGACCTGCTGAGCGGGCTGAGCCGGGCGCGACTGCTGCACCGGAGTGGCCGTTGCCGCCGGGCGCGGGGTCGATCCGGCGACCTGACCCAGTGCACGGTCGTCGCTGCGACGAACCGGACCGCCGCCGTCGAAACCCGCGGCGATGACCGTCACCCGCACCTCGTCACCGAGAGCATCGTCGATGACTGTCCCGAAGATGATGTTGGCCTCCGGGTGGGCGGCTTCCTGCACCAGGCGTGCAGCCTCGTTGATCTCGAAGAGGCCGAGGTCTGAGCCACCCTGAATAGACAGCAGCACCCCATGTGCCCCGTCGATGCTCGCCTCGAGCAGCGGCGAGGAGATCGCCAGCTCGGCGGCCTGGACCGCCCTGTCCTCACCACGCGCCGAGCCGATACCCATGAGAGCCGAGCCCGCCCCCTGCATCACAGCCTTGACATCCGCAAAGTCCAGGTTGATCAGACCGGGTGTGGTGATCAGGTCGGTGATGCCCTGAACGCCGGACAGCAGGACCTGGTCGGCGCTGCGGAAGGCGTCGAGCATGCTGACCGCCCGGTCACTGATCGAGAGCAACCGGTCGTTCGGGATGATGATGAGAGTGTCGACCTCCTCGCGAAGACTGGCGATCCCGGTCTCAGCCTGGTTGGCCCGTCGGCGCCCCTCGAAGGTGAAGGGCCGGGTAACCACACCGATGGTGAGCGCGCCTATCCCCTTGGCGATCTTGGCAATGACGGGTGCGCCGCCGGTGCCGGTTCCACCGCCCTCGCCCGCCGTCACGAAGACCATGTCGGCGCCCTTGAGCACCTCTTCGATCTCCTCGGAGTGGTCCTCGGCCGCTTTCTTGCCGACCTCCGGGTCAGCCCCGGCGCCAAGACCCCGGGTCAGCTCACGGCCCACGTCGAGCTTGACGTCAGCGTCACTCATCAAAAGGGCTTGCGCGTCGGTGTTGATGGCGATGAACTCCACCCCCTTGAGACCGACTTCGATCATCCGGTTGATCGCATTGACGCCGCCTCCGCCAATGCCGACGACCTTGATAACGGCTAGGTAGTTCTGCGGTGCTGCCACGTCGGTTGGCCTCTCCTTGAATCGGTCCTGCTTGAGTCTGTGGGGGATGGTGCACATCGTAAGCGCTGTTTCACCCATCGACTGAATCTGGATGTGAACTATAGGGTTATGGTCAGTCTTACCCTGTCCACGATGACCGTATTGCCTCCGTCCCCCACGATCAACCCTGGCAGCGGCGTGTCGGGTGCCTCATCTGATGACGGGGGTGCGCGGCGCGCTGACATCGATCGTCGCGACGCCCTTCTGCCTGAGCAGAGCCGTCATCACCTTGACCTTTAGATCAGGTTCAGACTCCCCTCCCCACACCACCGTGACCCCGCCCAGCTTGAGGGTGACCATGTTCGGGCCCATCACCGTGACCCTCGTGACCTTGTCCCGCTGCCCCGCGGACAGCGCCCGGAGAACGGTCATGGCGGCCCGCATGGACTCCAGGCTCGAGGGGTCTTCCACCGTGTCGATCAGCGGCACACCGTTGGGCGGTCTGGCCACCGTGGCATAGGCAACTCCCTGAGAATCCACAACCTTCACTTGACCTTGAGGGTTTTTGACCGCCAGCACCGGGACTCTGGGAATCGCCGCGATGAGAACCGTGCTGGGCCATGAACGACTCACCGTGACCTCGGCCAGCGACGCCGTGAGGATCACCCTCCGGGCGATGGCCAGCGTGTCGACCTTGGCCAGCGGGGTACCCATGGGGACCGCGGCCCGGCCAACGATACCGGCGACGTCACGCTCTGGTACCCCCTCGACCCGGACCGTCCTGGCCACCAGGACCGGGCTGACCTCAACCAGCCACACCCCACAGGCAACCACCGCCAGCACCACCGCAATCAGGGCCGACAACAGCCAGGGGCGGCGCCGGACCCGTGCCGCCCGCGCATCGAACCGCGCCCGCGAGGACGGCAGCCCCGAAGGTCCGCGGGGAGTGGCTCCCCGAACACCGCGACTGTTGTCTGGACCGGCAGGTCGGCTCAATGGCGTTCCTGTCCCAGCTGTCCCACCGTGGTCGCGTTCGCATCCGGCGGGTTGTCCAGCAGTCGCAGGATCTCGGGCCCGATCATGGTGACGTCGCCTGCCCCAACGGTCAGGACCAGATCCCCCGGGCTGGCAAGCCGAGCCGCCAGCGGGGCCACCTCGGACCAGGAGGGCACGAACCGCACTCGCTCTCCCGCCTGGGGGTCGCCGGCATACCGGTCAGCGAGCCGGTCGCTGATCAGTGCGCCGCTGACCCCCGGCATGGGGTCCTCGCGCGCGGCGTACACCTCCATCACGAGGACGATATCCGCCGGCGACAGCGCTTCCGCCAGCTCTGCCGCGAAATCGCGGGTCCGCGAGTAGAGGTGCGGCTGGAACACCACGATCAGTCGTCCCGGGGCGGCCAGGACCCTGGCGGTCTCAACCACTGCGGACACCTTGCCGGGGTTGTGCGCGTAGTCGTCCACCACCCGGACACCGCTAGCCTCGCCCTTGGGCTCAAAACGTCGCCGGGTGCCGGTGAAGCTCGAGAGTCCCCGCAGGACCCGGGCGGGATCCTGTCCCAGCCCTTCGGTGGCCGCCACCAGAGCAGCGGTCGCATTCAGCAGGTTATGTCGTCCCGGAATAGAGATGTCGAGACGTCCGATCCCGGGCAGCCCGGCGGCAACGCCGACACCACGGTCATGGCTGACCTCGCCACGCGTCAGCGTTGCGTACGCCTGCATCCCGGCACCACCCACGTCGCGCAGCCGGACGTCCGCGTCAGCTGCCATGCCATAGCTGATCACCCGGGTGCCGGCCGCCCTGGCAACCTCGCACAGGGTCCGCGATCCCTGGTCGTCCGCGCACGTCACCAGCAGACCACCCGGCTGAACCGTCGCGGCGAACCTCGCATAGGCCGCCTGCACCTCCTCGAAGGTGCCGTAGAAGTCGAGGTGGTCAGGCTGCACGTTGGTCACGATGGCAACCTCTGGCCGGTAGACCAGGAACGACCCGTCGCTCTCATCGGCCTCGGCCACGAAGATCTCGCCCGTGCCGTGGTGGGCGTTGGTGCCATGCTTGGCGAGCTCGCCGCCGACGGCGAACGACGGGTCGACACCACACTGCTGCAGTGCCACCACCAGCATCGAGGTTGTCGTGGTCTTGCCGTTGGCGCCGGCGACCGCAACCTTGCGAGATCCCTGCATCACCGATGCCAGGGCCTGGGAGCGGTGCAGCACCCGGAGCCCGCGCGAGCGGGCCTCTCGAAGCTCGACGTTGTTCTCCCGGATCGCCGAGGAGACGACGACGGTGTCAGCGCCTGCAAGGTTGGCGACGTCATGGCCGATATGGACCTGGGCTCCCTCAGCGGCAAGGGCGGCCAGCACGAGGGACTTCTTGGCATCGGACCCGCTGACCGTCAGACCCCTCGCCAGCATCACCCTGGCAACGCCGGACATCCCGGCGCCACCGATGGCGATAAAATGGACCGCCCCCAGGCTGCCGGCGGGCGGGACCTCGTCGCTGAAGTCAAACCGCTCGTTCGACCCGTTGGCGGCATGAACATACGTCGACGGTGTCGACGGCGCAGCGGAGGGTGGCCCGCCTGTTGAGCTCATCGAACACCTCGTGAGTCCGCTGCCACGGCAACCAGATCAGCCAGCCGCTCGTCCGCCTCGCGCTCCCCGATCGTGGCCGCGGCACGGGCCATCCCGGCGATCCGCGGCCCATCGGTCACCAGCGGGACCAGCGCCTCCTCGATCCACTGCGGCGTCAGAGCCGAGTCGTCGAGCAGGATGCCACCGCCGGCTGCCACCACATCGGCGGCATTGAACCGCTGCTCGCCGTTGCCGATCGGCAGGGGTACGTAGACAGCCGGCAGCCCGACCGCTGTCAGCTCGCAGACCGTGTTGGCACCGGATCGGGCAACCACCAGATCGGCTGCCGCGTAGGCCAGGTCCATCCGGTCGACGTAGTCGGCCACGACGTACGGCGGCCCGGTCATCTTCGAGTCCTGCGCGAACGCCTTGCCAAGTCCGGTGATGTGCAGCACCTGTATGCCACGTGCGCGTAGCGCGTCGACCTGTGACGCGAACGCCGCGTTGAGCCGCTGAGCTCCCAGGGACCCGCCGGTGACCAGCAGTGTCGGCCGGTGGTCGTCGAGCCCGAAGTGCGCCAGCGCCTCTGAACGCCTTGCTGCCCGGTCCAGCACCGCGATCTCGCGACGCAACGGCATGCCGATGGCAGTGGCATGTGCCAGCGAGGTGGAGGCGAACGTCGTGGCGACGTACGGCGTCAGACGCGCACCCAGGCGGTTCGCAAGACCCGGCCGGGAGTTCTGCTCATGCACCACGATGGGGATCTTTCGCTTGCGGGCAGCCAGATATGCCGGCGACGAGACGTACCCGCCAAAGCCAACCACGACGTCAGGAGAGGTCGCATCCATCGCAGCGCCAGCCGCGTCGACGGCCGCCTTCAGTGCCCTCGGCAGTCGCCCCAGCGCACCCCCGGGCCGACGGGGGAAGGCGACTTTCGGGATCGTCCGCAGGTCGTATCCGCGGGCAGGCACCAAACGCTGTTCAAGACCGTTCTGGGTGCCCAGAGCCGTCACCCTCAGGTCCGGGTCCCGGCGCCGGAGGCAGTCCGCGAGAGCCAGCAGGGGCGAGACATGGCCCGCCGAACCGCCACCAGCCAGAAGCACCGACGACAACCCCTGCCCGGAGCGAGCACTCATGATCTGCGACCACGGCGGGTCGCCATCACCGCGAGAGATCGACGCACCACGCCCGGACGGGCCGCGAGGGCCTCACGGCAGCCAGGCTCGTTTCGGGCGAACGACAACAACATGCCGAGGGCGAACAGCGTTGCCATCAAGGCTGAACCACCGCTTGAGACCAAAGGCAGCGGAACCCCGATGACCGGAAGAAGCCCGATCACCCCACCCATGTTGATGACAGCCTGGGAGAGGATCCAGACCATCACGCCGGCGGTCGCGATCCGGACGAAGAAGTCGTCGCAGCGCAGGACCAGCCGGTAGCAGGCAAAGGCCAGCAGCCCGAACAGGGCGATGATCGCCAAGGTTCCCGGCAGGCCGAGCTCCTCACCGATGATCGCGAAGATGAAGTCGTTGTGGGCAGCGGGCAACCACGACCACTTCTCCCGGCTGGCACCGAGGCCGACCCCCCACCAGCCACCATCGGCCAGAGCGTACTGGCCGTGGATCGTCTGGAAGCACTTGCCGGGGTCTGTGCACCCGCTCAGCCAGGTCTGGATGCGGCCCATCCGGTTGGCGCTCGTGAGCGCCATCGCTGTGGCCAGCCCCGCGGCGATCACCCCCGCCATGAGGAACATCCGCGCCGGGACGCCTGCCACGAAGAGCATCCCGCCAATGATGGCCAGAAGCACCAGACCGGTGCCGAGGTCGCCACCGGCCAGGACGAGCAGCAACAGCAGCCCTCCTGCCGGGACCACCAGCGGCACCGCGACATGCAGGAACTCGCCCAGAAGGCGCCGCTTCTTCGTCAGTACGCTGGCACCGAAAAGGACAAGCGCGAACTTGGCAAACTCCGAAGGCTGAACCTGCTGGCCCGCGATGTGAATCCAGTTGCGGTTGCCGTTGACCTCGACACCCAGCCCCGGCACGAACACCAGCCCCTGAAGAATGATTGCCACAGCCAGCAGCGGCACGGATATCCGCTTCCAGACAGACAGGGGGAGCCGGTTGGCCACGAAGGCCCCGATGACGCCGGCGACAGCGTACTGAAGCTGGTTGAGGAAGATCGTATAGGACGAGTTGGACTCCTTGTAGGAGGTCACGCTGGAGGCAGACAGGACCATCGCCAGGCCGATAATGACCAGCATCGTGGTCGCGCTGAGCAGCAGGTAGTAGGTGGTGACCGGGGACTCGAGACGTTCCAGCCACGGCATGGCCTTGCGCCAGGCGGGCGAACCGGCTGAGGCGGGGGGCCGGCTCCTGCCTCCCGGGGTGGCTGACGAGCCGGGCCATGACGAGGTAGTGGTCACGGTGCGGTGGGCCCTTCGTCTTGGCTCGCGTAGCGGCGTACCGCTTCGGCAAACGCGTCGCCACGTGCGCCATAGTTGGAGAACATGTCCATCGATGCTGCCGCAGGGGCGAGCAGGACCACGTCGCCGGGCTGTGCCAGGGCGCCGGCACGAGCCACCACGAGATCCATGACTCCAGTCTCGGTGTCGGGCACGTCGACCACCGGCACATCGGGTGCGTGTCGCTGCAGGGCCCGGGCGATCTGCTCGCGGTCGGCCCCGATCAGCACGACTCCTCGCAGCCGTTCGGCCATCGACTGGACGAGGGAGTCAACATCAGCTCCCTTGAGCAGCCCCCCGGCGATCCACACCACATGCTCGAAGGCAGCCAGGGAAGCGCCCGCGGCGTGGGGGTTGGTGGCTTTGGAGTCGTCGATGAAGCGCACCCCGTCGACCGTTGCCACGTCGGCAATCCGGTGCGGGTCGGGGACGAAGGCGCGAAGTCCGTCACGCACCGACAGCGGGCCCACCCCGTAGGCGCGTGCCAGTGCCGCGGCTGCCAGGGCATTCGCCACGTTATGAGGTGCCACGGAGGGGCCATCTCCCTGCAGGTCCGCCAGGGTGGCGAGCTCCGCGGCCGAGGTCCTGCGCTGCTCGACGAACGCCCTGTCGGCCAGAACGTCGTCGACCAGTCCGACCATGGACGGCCCCGGCAGGCCCAGGGTGAAGCCGATGGCGCGACAGCCCTCCACGACATCGGCGTCCATGACCATCTGCTCGGTAGCGGGGTCCTGGACGTTGTAGACACAGGCGACCTGGGTTCCCGCATAGACCTTGGCCTTGGCCAGGCCGTACTCGTCCATCGACCCGTGCCAGTCGACATGGTCGGGCGCGACGTTGAGGCAGACCGATGCGAAGGGGGCCACCGACCGTTCCCAGTGCAGCTGGAAGCTGGACAGCTCAACGGCCAGCACGTCGTACGGGTCAGGGTGCAGGACCGCCTCGAGCAGCGGGGTGCCCACGTTCCCGGCGCTGGTCGCGCGCAGCCCGGCGGCGCGCAGGATGCAGGCAAGCATCTTGACGGTCGTCGTCTTGCCGTTCGTGCCGGTGATCGTGATCCAGGGCGCCGCGCCGGACCGGGCGCGCATTCGCCAGGCGAGCTCGACCTCGCCCCAGACCGGAATGCCGCGTGCTGCCGCGGCGAGCAACAGGGGGTGGTCGGGACGGAAGCCGGGTGAGGTCACCACGAGCTCGGTGCTCGCAGGCACCGTGAGCAGGTGCTCGGGCCCGAGCCGGACATCCACATCCAGGATCTCCAGGATCCGGGCACGTTCGACGATAGCGGGTGTGGCGTCAGCACTGACCGCGGTGACGATGGCGCCGCGCTCGGAGAGCGCATCGGCAGCCGCGAACCCGCTGACACCAAGGCCGGTGACCAGGATGCGCAGCGATGACCAGTCGGCGTCGCGGTGGGTGAGCTCGCGCGACCCCTCGCGGGGTTCGTAGCTGGGGTCAGGATCCGTGGAGCTCTTCATTGCTTCCTCACCCTGCTCCGACAACCCACTCCGCATAGAAGACGCCCAGCCCGAGCGCCACGAACAGTCCGGCAATGATCCAGAACCGGATGACGATGGTGATCTCGTCCCACCCGGCCAGCTCGAAGTGGTGCTGCAGGGGAGCCATTCTGAACACCCGCCGGCCGGTCATCTTGAACGAGCCCACCTGGATGATCACCGAGAGCGTGATGATGACGAACAGACCACCGAGAATCACGATGAGCAGCTCGGTGCGGGTGGTGATGGCCAGACCGGCCATAGCACCGCCCAGCGCCAGCGACCCCGTATCGCCCATGAAGATCTTCGCCGGGGAGGCGTTCCACCACAGAAAGCCGAAGCAGGCCCCCACCAGCGAGGCGGCCACCACTGCCAGGTCGTGCGGGTCGCGAACCTCGTAGCAGTTGGCGCCGGGGTTGCTCTGGCAGTTCTGGTTGAACTGCCAGATCGCGATCAGCACGTAGGAGCCGAACACCATCACGCTGGCGCCGGTCGCGAGCCCGTCCAGGCCGTCGGTGAGGTTCACCCCGTTGCTGGTGCCGGCGATCATCAGGTTCGCCCAGATCACGAACAGGACTATTCCGAGCACCGTCCCGGCGAAGGCGAAGTTGACGTTGGTGTCGCGCACGAAGGACACGAACGGCACGGCGGGTGTGCGGAACCGGCTGTTGGGGAACTGCAGCGCGAGGAACGCGAACGCCGTTGCCACCAGGGTCTGTCCGCCGAGCTTCTGCTTGGTGCGCAACCCCAGGCTGCGCTGTTTGGAGATCTTGATGTAGTCGTCGAGGAAGCCCACCACTGCCAGTCCCGTCATCAGGAACAGGACCAGCATCGCGCTCACCGTCGGCGGCGTCACGGTGAAGACATGCGCTCCGGCGTAGGCCAGCAGCGAGGCCGCAATGATGAGCGCCCCACCCATGGTGGGGGTGCCGCGTTTGGTGTGGTGAGAGGTGGGTCCGTCGTCCCTGATGAACTGGCCGTAGCCTTGGCGGACCAGGAACTTGATGAACAGCGGGGTGCCCAGCAGCGACACCATGAGCGAGATACCTCCGGCCAGCAGGACTGCCTTCACGAGCGCACCTCGGTCACGGTGCCGTCGAGCAGACGATCCCCGAGCCACCGAAGCCCCGCGTCGCGGCTGGACTTGACCAGCACGACGTCACCGCGGGCCAGGTTCTGCCCGAGCAGGCCAAAGGCCGCCTCGGTGTCCGGCACCCAGGTCGACTGGCTGCCTGCCGACCGGATCGAGCCCTCGTCGCGGGCGCCACTGTCGATGGGCCGGGCTCCCTGCCCCACGGCGATCACCTTCGAGACGTTCAGGCTCACGGCCAGCCGGCCCAGGGCTTCATGCTCGGCGGCGGAGTCGGGCCCGAGCTCGAGCATCTCGCCCAGCACCGCCCAGGTCCGTCGGCCCTGCCCCTGGCCCATGGCAGTCAGCGCCTTCAGCGCAGCGCGCATCGAGTCCGGGTTGGCGTTGTAGGCGTCGTTGACGATCGTGACGCCGTCGGCCCGCTCGTGAACCTCCATCCGCCAGCGACTGAGCGGGCGGGCGTCCCCCAGCGCCGTGGCGACCTCGGGCAGCGGCAAACCCAGGGCCAGGGCGACAGCGGCGACCGCGAGGGCGTT
>ENA-OBLH01000330-OBLH01000330.1-metagenomes-genome-assembly--contig:-NODE-330-length-16423-cov-4.39932_pt1 | contig 16423 bp, 12 predicted proteins | sample MGYA00153382_OBLH01 | MGnify analysis MGYA00153382
GCATCCTGCTGCAATACGCGGTGCCGGATGCACTGAAAAAAGGTAAACCGGGCACCGAGGCCTTCCGCAGCGCGCTTCGCGACTCGCTTGAAACGCAAAAAGATATCGTTGGTGCTCAAGGCGTGTTCAACATCACGGCCAGCAATCACAACGGCCTCGACAAACGAGCGCGCGACGTGATCACGATTAAAGACGGCAAGTTCCGTTTGCTTGGCGAGACGAAAGTTTCGCTGTAGCGGCATACACCCTCGATTCCGCTCAGCTGCATCGAGGCTACGCAGGCTTGACTGAATATTTTTCAGTCCGCACCTCTGCCGCATGTTTGACACTGCGTCCACGTATCAACGAGTTGTCAGAAAGACATTGAATTTATGAAATACAACCGCCTCGGAAAAACTAACTTGCGCGTCTCTGCGCTCTGCCTCGGCACCATGATGTTTGGCGACCAGACTGACGCTGTCGAATCGCAACGCATCGTTGATCACGCGAGGGAGCTCGGCGTCAATTTCATCGATACGGCGGACGTGTATTCGCTTGGCATCAGTGAGGAAATTACTGGCGCCACCATACGTGGTGAACGCGATTGGTGGGTGCTGGCGACCAAGATCGGCAACAAGATGTCGCCTACGACGGACGCGCCGAATCAGGATCGCTATTCGCGCAAATGGATGATGCAGGAATGCGACGCCTCGCTTGAGCGATTGGGCACCGATTACATCGACATTTATTACCTGCATCGCGACTTCGAGGAAGACGGTCTGCAGGAGGTTGTGAGCGCGCTGGGTGACCTGATCAAGAGCGGCAAGATTCGCTATTTCGGCGTGTCAAATTTTCGAGCGTGGCGCATCGCTGAGATCGTCACCGAATGCAAGCGACAGGGCGTTCCACTGCCCGCCGTTTGCCAGCCGTATTACAACTTGTTGAATCGCCTGCCCGAGGTGGAAATCCTTCCTGCATGCGGCTTCCACGGCCTCGGCGTTGCACCGTACAGCCCGATTGCGCGTGGTGTACTGACCGGCAAATACAAGCCCGGTCAAGCGGCACCCGCCGACAGCCGCGCTGGCCGTGCCGACAAACGTTTCATGCAAACCGAGTGGCGCGAAGAGTCACTCGTCATCGCACAAAAGCTCGAAGTGCACGCAGCAGCGAAAGGCTTTTCGTTGGTGCAATTTGCGACCGCCTGGGTGCTTGCAAATCGCTTCGTGTCGAGTGTGATTGCTGGGCCGAAAACGCTGGATCAGTTCAAACCGTACTTTGCTGCGCTGGATTATCCGTGGGCGGCGGATGATGACGCGATGGTGGATTCGCTGGTGCCAAAAGGGCATCCGTCGACGCCCGGCTACTCCGATCCTGCGTATCCGTTTGTTGGTCGCTAGCGGTCGCTTCGAGCCGAAAACTTGCCAGAAATAGAGTTCCCGTGGCACCATACTCGTTGATCCAATCCGCACTGTATTTCGCACCGACTTGAAGCTGTGTGGTCGGCGCTAATTTTTAGCTGCAATTGAACCCATAACCATCATGAGCGACGCCACCGTCTCCAGCACCGTGCACTTGCCTGTTGGCTCGATGCTGGGTGAGTATTGCATCACCGGGGTCATCGGTCAGGACGGATTCAGCATTGTCTATCTGGCCTACGAGGCCTCTCTTGATCGAACCGTTGCCATCAAGGAATTTTTCCCGACGGTGCTCGCGCAGCGCTCGCTCGGACACTCGGTCGCCGTGGTCACACTCAGCAATCAGCCGGTATTTCAGGCGGGGCTGGAGAGCTTCCTGCGCGAGGCCAAACTTCAGGCTAAATTCTTTCATCCGGCGTTGGTCGAGGTCATTCGCGTTTGGGAGCAAAACAACTCGGCTTACATTGCGATGCGCTACCACCGGGGGCAAAATCTTCGTGATCTGAAGCGCTCCGGCGTGGAATTGAGCGCTGAGCAGATTCTGAATTTCGTCAAACCAATACTTGACGCGCTCTCTCTGCTTCACGCGCACGATGTCATTCACCGCGACGTGTCTCCTGACAACATCCTGATTCGCGAAACTGGCGAACCGGTGTTGCTCGACTTGGGAGCCGCTCGAACAGTAGTGGCTGGAATGACGCAGGCGCTCACCACCGTGCTGAAACCGGGGTACGCGCCAATCGAACAGTACGCCGACGACGGAGCGTTGGAACAGGGGCCGTGGACAGACGTGTATGGGCTCGCTGCCGTGGTCTACTTTTTATACATCGGCAAAGCGCCACCGCAAGCGGTCACGCGCGTCGTGTCGGACTCATTGGTAAGTGACGAGCTACTTGCGCCCGTTCCATCTGCGCTCAGAACGGTTCTGCGAAGTGCATTGGCTGTCCTACCGGCAAATCGCTATCGGACGATCGCGGAATTTAGATCGGCGTTTATTGACGCAATTGGTACGCCCACTGTCGATGTGTTGTCGCCCGACACAAACAACCACAGGGCTGCAGTTGTTGGTGACGATCAAGACGATTCGACTGTCGTGTTGCCCATTAGCGAACGACGAATAGCGCCAGTTGGTGCAGACAAAGCAGCGCTCGCCGCTTCCTCAACTTCGAACGCAAGCGCAACAGTAACTGGCCCGATCTTTCCGGCGCTACGACCGCCGGTGCAGCCAGATGCCATGACCGCTGCCGCGCATCCCCAGCACCGGGAAATACGGACGCTTCCATCGACGGCGAACAGCCAGCGACCGGCGAGCACGCCGCTAAGCAATCGGCGGTTGAAATACGGCGCCGCAGCGTTGGCGATACTTGGTACGACATCGGTCTGGATATGGACAAATCGATCTATGCCACCGGTTAACTCCAGCGCAGTGAGCATCGCGCAGACTTCCATACCGCCTGCCAAACCGCATGAGAGCGTCGCCGCGATCAAGTCCACCAGGAATCCAGCAGCAGGAGGCGCGACCGGAGCGCTGACCCCTGTGACCGTGCCTGATAAGGTCGAGACCGCAGCGCCCCCGGTCGCGCCTAAAGCACCGGAAATTGGTCGCTCGTTGATCGCCGCGGCGCCCGCGCCTGCCAAATCGAGTGAAGCGAATAAGACGGTTAAAAATTTGCAAACGCCGCCTCTATCTTCCCCGGCGCACGTGCCGGATCAAATTGTCGCGAATGAACCTGTGCCTAAGCCAGCGACCGCTAAAGCTGACCCGTTACCCGGAGTTCCGTCGGCCGCTGTTCCCGCCGCAGTTCGTCCGACCGTGCGAACCAAGTCCGATGAGTCTCTGGCGTGGGAACGCGCGGTGAAGTCTCGATCTGCATTCGATCTCATGGCCTATCTGGGTAAGTTTCCAACGGGTGAACACGCTCATGAAGCGCACAAGTCGTTAGTGAAGGCTCAGCGCTCCTCAGAAGGGTGCTTGCTGCGGATCACTTTTGTACGCGCATTCAGTTGGAACGGAAAGTGTAGTGGCGGTATGGCTGTCGGCGAGGGTGTCCTCGTGTGGGAGACGCAACCTGCGGGGGGTACGGGTGAAGGGCGAGGCAAGTTCAATAACGGCATTATGGTTGGGCGTTGGACGTTCGATTACGCGATCCCCGCGACTTCTCAGTTTCGGGGGGTGGTCGGTCGGGTTATCGACTTTGACCTCAGCGGCAATGTGCCCAAGCAACAGCGCCTTACATACCGAGATGGAGCTACGTATGTGGGCGAAACCAACTCGGGCATGGAGAACTACTTTGGTGTGCGGCACGGAGAGGGCAGGTACACGTTCGCAAATGGTGACGAATATCGAGGAACGTACGTGGGCGACAAAGCCAACGGAACGTGCGTGAAGACATACAAAAACAACTTGCGATACAAAAGATACACCGGACGCATCGTAGATAACCTGTTCGATGGATTAGGTACTCTCGAGTTTACTGACGGAACTGCACTTAGCGGCAATTTCAAACGTGGGACAGATGGATTTGACGGCGTTGTGAAAAAGTTGCGCGCGGACGGTTCGGTTGCCGAAACCCAGATGTGGCGTGACGGGAAGCCGGAAGGATCTAAAGAGTCACCAATAAAGGGACTTTGATTTTGGCGGGTACGGGTGAAATCTTCGACGTCGATGAATCGACGTGTTGGTTTGCTTTCGTTGATGAGATAGCTCATGGGACGTAAGGCGCTAAATGACGCACACAGCTTTTGGCTGATAGCCTTATTTGATAAGGGGAAAAAGGTTGTTTGGCAGAAAGTTGACTATCGTCATAATTGCCCTTCAGCCCCAATAAAACGCTCTTTTCGGATAAAAGTTGATAACGAAATTACAGGCGTAAGTCATGCTGGAAAAACTCAACGAATTGACCGAAGGCCACGGTGCATTGAAGCGTGGTCATGGGCTGATTTCTGGCGTCATCGCGCTCTCGCTCGCGATTCTGTGCTTTCTCGGCGTGCTGGCCTTTCACTTCCCTGAATACCTGACCACGCCGCAGCTTCGCAAGAGTTACAACGTCGACGTGATCCGCCAGATCATGTTCGGTGCGCTGGTGATTGCCGGTGGCATCAGCCTCGTCAACGTCATCTTCAATCGATCACGCTGGCTCTCGGCGTTCGCCTTCGTGCTGGTCGCGGCGACCGCGTTGCTTGGCGGTCACAAGGTGCCGGTGAACGACTTCGCCGACAACACGCCCTACATCGGGCTCGACTGGTTCATTCTCGATCTGCTCGGCTCGTCGCTGATTTTTATCTTCATCGAAAAGCTCTTCAAGCATCGCAAGGATCAGCCCGTTTTCCGTCCCGAATGGCAAACCGATTTTCATCACTTCATCGTGAACCACATGATCGTCGGCTTTGTGCTGCTGGCGACGAATTTGATGGTGCACAAGTTTTTCGGCTGGGCGGGCAACGACGGCATTCGCGGCTGGGTGCAGGGCTTGCCGTTTTGGGTGGGCGTGTTGCTGATCGTGCTGGTCGCGGATTTCGTACAGTACTGGACGCACCGCGCCTATCACGAGGTGCCCGTCCTGTGGCGCTTGCACGCCGTGCATCACAGCGCAAAAAGCATGGACTGGCTCGCCGGTTCGCGGCAGCACATTGTCGAATTGATTATCACGCGCACCCTCGTGCTAGCGCCGATTTTCGTACTCGGATTTTCCAAAGAAGTGATCGACGCGTACATCCTGATCGTCGGCTTTCAGGCCGTGTTCAATCACGCCAACGTCAACGTGCGCCTCGGTCCGCTGCGCTACCTCATCGTCACGCCAAACTTCCATCACTGGCACCACAGTCAGGATCAAGCCGCGCTGGATCGCAATTACGCGGCGCACTTCGCGTTCCTCGATTACATCTTCGGCACGGCAGTGAAGAGCGATCAACTCTGGCCGGAAAAGTACGGCGTACTCGGTGACTACGTGCCGAACGGATTCGTGAAGCAGTTCAAGTTTCCGTTTACCTGGAAGGGGTAGAGACGGAAGTGATGGCGTATCGGGGGTCGGAAAAGCGAAGCGCCTTCCGACGTTAGTATGCGTCATCGTGAACCTGAGTGTGAGAATGCGCTTCGCTTTTCCGACCTACGCGCTATGGCTAGATTTATTAACCCAGCCTACGGGGCAGAGCGCCCCTAAATCGACATCAACCCACGCACGCCATCGGCTTCCATGTCTGCGCCGCGACCGCGTTTCTTGACTTCGCCGCGTTCCATCACGATGTATTGATCGGCCAGTTCTTCGGCAAAATCGTAGAACTGTTCGACCAGCAAAATCGCCATGGTTTTGCGGTCGGCCAGCAGGCGCAATACGCGACCGATGTCCTTGATCACGCTCGGCTGAATGCCTTCGGTCGGTTCGTCGAGGATGAGCAGTTTTGGATTCGCTGCTAGTGCGCGCGCGATGGCGAGTTGCTGTTGCTGACCGCCGGAGAGATCGCTGCCACGACGGCCTAGCATTTGCTTGAGCACGGGGAATAACTCGTAAAGCTCGGCTGGAATCTGCGCGCTTGCTGACTTATAGGCTAGGCCCATTTTGAGGTTGTCTTCAACCGTCAAACGACCAAAGATTTCGCGACCCTGCGGTACGAAGCCGATACCTCGACGCACACGCTCGTACGAGGTCTGCTTGTGAATCGCTTCGCCATCAAGTGTGATGCTGCCCGCCTTGATCGGCACCACGCCCATGATGCTTTTGAGCATCGTAGTTTTGCCGACACCGTTGCGTCCGAGCACGACCGTGATCTCCCCGATCTTGGCGTCAATCGAGACGTTGCGCAGGATGTGCGAACCGCCGTAATACTGGTTGACGTCTTTTAGTTCAAGCATGTTGAGTTACCGCCACATTACCTTTGTTGCCACCCCGGCGAAGGCCGGGGCCCACGCCGGATGCGACGCGTTTACTTTGCTGAGGCCGTGGGTACCGGCCTTCGCCGGTACGACGAAAGTGGGTGTTAGCGGCCAAGATACACCTCCACCACACGCTCATTGGCCTGCACATCCGCTAGCGCGCCTTCAGCAAGCACGCTGCCTTCGTGCAGCACAGTCACAATCTTTTTCTTTTCGCGCTGGCCGCCGTTGACCAGCTCACCGATGAACTTCATGTCGTGTTCGACTACGACCAACGAATGCGAACCTTCGAGCGACAGGAAGAGTTCGGCGGTACGCTCGGTTTCTTCGTCGGTCATGCCGGCGACCGGTTCATCGAGCAGCAAAAGCTTTGGATCCTGCATCAGCAGCATGCCAATTTCGAGCCACTGTTTTTGTCCGTGCGAAAGGTCACCCGCCGTGCGTGCGCCGTCGTCACGCAGATGAATCAGCTTGAGCATCTCTGCGATGCGATCCGTGTCTGCGCTGGTGAGCTTGTGCATCAAAGACGCGCGCACGCGGCGATCCATCTTGAGTGCGAGTTCGAGATTTTCGAAAACGCTCAACTGCTCGAACACCGTCGGTTTTTGAAATTTTCGCCCGATGCCTCGACCAGCGATTTCGCTCTCATGCAGACGAAGCAAATCAATGTTGGTGCCGAAGAACGCGCGGCCGCTGTCTGGTTTTGTTTTGCCGGTGATCACGTCCATCATCGTGGTTTTGCCAGCGCCGTTGGGGCCGATAATGCAACGTAATTCACCAACCGCAATATTCAGTGTGAGCTTGTTCAGTGCGCGAAAACCATCGAATGAAACGGTGATGTCATCCACATAAAGAATGCCACCGTTACTGGTGTCGACCACGTCTGAGGTGACCACATGGCCGAAGCTCGCTGCTTGTCCGCCGGACTCGCCAACGGCGCGATTGCCCGCCAGTCGCGCGATGTAAGCCTCACGGCGTTTGCTACCGTCTTCCAGCAGATCGGGCGTCATACGTTGCTTCCTTTACGGGCAAGTTTGCGCACTAGACCAACGATACCTTGCGGTAAAAATAACGTCACACCGATGAACATCGCGCCCAGGAAATACAACCAATATTCAGGGAAGGCGACGGTGAACCAACTCTTCGCGCCGTTCACAAAAAATGCGCCGACAATAGGGCCGATCAGCGTGGCGCGGCCTCCGACTGCCGTCCATATCGCGATTTCGATGCTGGCTGCTGGGTTCATTTCACCGGGGTTGATGATGCCCACTTGCGGCACGTACAACGCCCCGGCAATGCCGCACATGATGGCCGAGAACGTCCAGATCGAGAGCTTGTACCAAAGCGTGTTGTAGCCCGTGAACAGCACGCGAGATTCAGCGTCGCGGATGGCCTGCAACACGCGACCATACTTGCTCGCGATGATGGCTTTCGAAAGCAGGTAGAAGCCGACCAGCACCATGCCTGTGAGTACGCAAAGCGTGACGCGCATTGACGGCGTGGCAATAGGAATATCAAGGATTCGCTTGAAATCAGTGAAACCGTTGTTACCGCCGAAACCCGTTTCGTTACGGAAAAAAAGTAGCATCGCAGCGAAGGTCAGGGCCTGCGTGATGATCGAGAAATACACGCCTTTGATGCGTGAACGGAACGCAAAATAGCCGAATACAAACGCCAGCAATCCCGGCACGGCAATCACCAAGAACATCTGAAACAAGAAGGAGTCGCTGCCCACCCATTGCCATGGCAACGCCTCCAAATCAAGGAACACCATGAAGTCGGGCAGGTCGCTTTTGTACGAGCCGTCGCGACCAATCTGGCGCATCAAGTACATGCCCATGCCGTAGCCGCCCAGCGCGAAGAAGAGGCCGTGGCCGAGCGACAAAATGCCGGTGTAACCCCAGATCAAATCCATCGCCAGCGCGCAGATGGCGTAGCACATGATCTTGCCGAGCAGGGAGACGGCGTAGTCGGACAGGTGGAATGCGCTGTTGGCGGGGACCACTAGATTTAGGACGGGGATGCCGATTAGGATTAGGGCGATGACGATGAGCAGCGCCAGTCGTCCCCAGTTTCCTAGAAATCCGGATTTTGGTGACAACGGTTGTGTTGCAATATTTGCTGTGTTCATGCCGAGGATCTTTCGGACTCCCTCTCCCGCAGCGCGGGAGAGGGGTGGGGTGAGGGCGTTTGCATCGCGATAGACACATTGGCCTCGTTCATCTCAAGCCTCCGCACTTCTGCCCTTCAGGGCGAAGATGCCCTGAGGACGACGTTGAATGAACACGACGATGAACACGAGCACGATGATTTTGGCGAGCACGGCACCCGTCCAGCCTTCGAGCAGTTTGTTGAGCACACCAAGTCCGAGGCCTGCGTACACCGTGCCCGCCAATTGCCCAACGCCACCGAGCACAACGACCATGAACTAGTCAACGATGTAGCCCTGACCGAGGTCGGGGCCGACGTTGCCTACCTGCGACAGCGCGCAGCCCGCAAGACCCGCGATGCCTGCGCCCAGTGCGAAGGCATAGGTGTCAATTTTTGCCGTGTTCACGCCCATGCAGGCCGCCATGCTGCGGTTTTGCGTGACGCCACGCACGAACAGGCCGAGACGCGTCTTGCTGATCAGCAGCGACACGCCTGCGAGTACGAAGAACGCGAAGAAGATGATGGCGATGCGGTTGTAGGGCAATGTGAGATTGGCCATAACATCCACGCCGCCCGATAGCCACGACGGATTCTCTACCGGTACGTTCTGCGCTCCAAAGAAGGTGCGTACCAACTGGATCAGCATGAGAGAAATACCCCACGTTGCGAGCAACGTTTCCAGTGGACGTCCATACAACCAGCGGATCACTGTGCGTTCAAGGATTGCACCCACCAGCGCCGCCGCGAGGAACGACAGCGGAATAGCCGCGATGATGTAGTAATCGAACGCACCCGGAAGGTATTTGCGAAAGAGGTTCTGTACCAAATACGTGGCGTATGCACCAATCATCAACAGCTCGCCGTGCGCCATGTTGATCACGCCCATCAGGCCGTAGGTGATGGCGAGCCCGAGTGCGACCAGGAACAAAATGGAGCCGAGGCTGATACCGGTAAAGATCACGCCGAGACGTTCGCCCCACACCAGTTTGCCTTCAATGGCCTTAACGCCTGCGGTCAGTGCGGCGCGCACTTCGGGATCGGTTTCACCGCCTGCGTTCAGCCGCTCCTGCATGAGTGATCGTACGCTCGGTTGACCGCTGCTGGTAAGTGCGGCGACGGCGGTGAGGCGTTTTTGTTTGTCGCTTGAAGTGATTAGCATCGCCGCGCGAAGCTGCTCCAGCTTGGCTTTGAGCGATACGTCGGTTTCTTGTGCGAGCGCTTTGTCGATCAGCGGGAGCTTCCCTTCGTCCGCTGAATCTTTGAGTTCGGTGATGGCGTTGTTGCGTTTGGTGATGCTGTCGGAGAACAGGCCGAGGGTGGCTTTGGCATCGTCGATTTCGCGGCGCATGCGATTGTTGTTGACGACATCTTCTGCGCTCGCTGGCAGTACGGTTTCAGCCCCCGAAACAGCGTCAATGGCTTTGCCGTCGGTGACAATCAACACTTTGTCGCCAGCGATTTTCACGGAGTCGCTAAGCAATGCGTCGATCAGGCGAGACAGCTCGGGGTCGGGCTTGGTGAGCGCGGAGCTAAGGGCCTTGATGCGGTCATCGTTTTCGCCGATGGAGATAGCACGCGCGGCCTCTGGCGTGAGTGCCGACGCTGAATTTATGGTGAGCCACAGGCCGACGATCGTAAAAAGTCGTAGTGTGCAAAAGAGCTTGGAACTTATGTTCATATCCTTCGATCAGGAAGCTGTAGGAGCGGTTTGCAGGGCGCGGCAAGCCGCCCCGACAAGACAAACGTTGCCTCACCGTGCTCAAAAAAACGCCGGGGTTACTACTGGTGCAGTAACGCCCGGCACACGGAGGACTCGACTGTCGGCGCTCCTATAAATCCGTTGTTCGGGCGATCTGCTGCGTTGCCCGGTGCTCGCAATCCTCATGTACCCAAAAGTACATTGTGGTTGCTGCGCGCCGGGCGTCTTGCAGCTCATCCCGAAAAACGAATTTCTAGCAGCGCCGTGTAACCTAAACCAACGACTTACATCGACTTGCCGTCCGGCACGTCCTTCTTCTTGTCGTTGCCGGCAATGAAAGGACTCCACGGATTAGCGCGTACGGGGCCGGACGTTTTCCACACCACGTTGAACTGACCGTCAGCCTTGATTTCGCCAATGAAAACGGGCTTGTGCAGGTGATGGTTTTTCATGTCCATGGTGGAGGTGAATCCGCCCGGCGCTTTGAAAGTTTGCCCGGCCATTGCTGCGATCACTTTATCGGTGTCTGTGGACTTGGTTTTTTCAACCGCCTGCTTCCACATGTTGATGCCGATGTAGGTGGCTTCCATCGGGTCGTTGGTCAAAGGCTTGTCCTTGTGGCCTGCGATGCCCTTGGCTTTAGCGTAAGCAGCCCACTTCTTGGTGAACTCATCATTAGCCGGATTTTTCAGGCTCATGAAGTAGTTCCATGCGGCGAGGTGTCCTACCAATGGCTTGGTGTCAACGCCGCGCAGCTCTTCTTCACCGACCGAGAAGGCGACGACGGGCACGTCGGTCGCTTTAAGGCCCTGGTTGCCGAGTTCTTTGTAGAACGGCACGTTAGAGTCACCATTGATGGTCGACACCACGGCAGTTTTCTTGCCTTCGGCGGCGAACTTCTTGATCTTGGCGATGATGGTTTGATAGTCGCTATGACCGAACGGCGTGTATTCCTCCATGATGTCGGCCTCGGCCACACCCTTGGACTTCAGGAACGAACGCAGAATCTTGTTTGTCGTGCGTGGATACACGTAGTTGGTACCGAGCAACACCCAGCGCTTGGCCGAGCCGCCGTCTTTGCTCATCAGGTATTCAACAGCGGGAATGGCTTGCTGGTTAGGTGCCGCACCGGTGTAGAAGACGTTTTTGGAGAGCTCTTCGCCTTCGTACTGCACAGGGTAGAACAGCAGGCTGTTCAGTTCTTCAAATACTGGCAATACCGATTTGCGCGACACTGATGTCCAGCAACCGAAGGTCACAGCGACCTTGTCTTGCGAGATCAGTTGCCGGGCTTTTTCAGCGAACAGCGGCCAGTTTGAAGCCGGGTCAACGACGACCGGCTCAAGCTTACGACCCATCACGCCGCCCTTGGCGTTGATCTCTTCAATGGCCATCAGGGCCACGTCTTTCAATACCGTTTCCGAGATCGCCATCGTGCCCGACAGCGAATGCAGAACGCCGACCTTGATCGGGTCTTTTGACTGAGCAAATGCGCTCGTCGAAACGGCGGCAATGCTGGCCGTAATGATCGCAGCGGTCAGCGTCTTCAGCGCGTAGCGCCGGTTGATGTGTGACATGTCTTTTCTCCCGAGAATTTTTTGATGACGATGTTGATGAAACGATGTAGCACCTAGTCTCATGCGCCCATGCCATGGGTTCGCATTAGCCATCGCTTTCGCAAGTGCCGTGCCACGTCGGGGTTGTCTGATCGCTGTGAAACGCAGGCCAAAGAGCGCCGCAAAAAAGGGCGTTGGCGCTAAATCGGTTCGTTTTTATGGCGAGGCAGCGCGGTGACGCACACAATTAACGCGAAAGTTCGCTCGCGGTGCGGAAGGCGAGATGTTGCTCGGGTGTTAACCGGAGGTTTCCTGGGCGATTTGGCGCCGTTGCAGCTTTTTCGTGAAACGGCTATTTAATAAGGGGCAGAGCATCAATTTAGGCGTAAGTCGATAAACGGCGAAAAGCGCAGCTATGCCCAATGCCGACGAGGTTGCGCGGAGAAGCTGTATCTCCAGCCGAATCGCAAATCGCACCGCGAAAATCGCCGCTACAACTCGGGGCAACGTTCCGTTTTCGGTGCCTTGAGCTGATTCGTCGCGCGTTTTCAGCTAATCCTCGCCGGGCACACCGCAAAATCACCCCATGCCACCTCGCAAAGCTCACCTCGACTCCACCGCCATCTCGATCCTGCTCGCCTGCTGCCTGTTTTGGGGCTTTCAGCAGGTGTTGGTGAAGGCGACGATTCCTGATGTCCCGCCGGTGTTGCAGGCGTTTTTACGCTTTGCTGGCGCGACGGTGATCCTTTGGCTGTGGTGCCGCTGGCGCGGGGTCGACGTGTTCGTCCGCGACGAATCTTTTTGGCCCGGCCTGATCGCTGGCGCGTTGTTCGCGGCCGAATTCGCGTGCCTATTTGTCGGGCTGAAATACACCAGCGCCTCACGATTGACTGTGTTCGTTTACACGTCGCCGCTGTGGGTGGCGGCGCTGTTGCCTTTGTTCGTGAAGGCCGAACGTTTGCGCCCTGTGCAATGGCTTGGCGTCGCCTGCGCGTTTGTGGCAGTGGTGTTCGCGTTGAGCGAAGGATTTTTCGGCGGTGGCAATGATCGCGGCACGTCGCTCGTGTGGCTGGGCGATAGTTTGGCGGTGCTCGCTGGGATGCTCTGGGGGCTGACCACGGTGGTGATTCGCGCATCCAACTTGTCGCGCATTTCCGCCGAGCGATTGCTGTTCTATCAAGTGGCGGTCAGCGCGGTCACGTTGCCTTTTTTGTCGTTGGCGTTGGGCGAGGCGTGGACGTTTCAGTACAGCGCTTTCGCGTGGAGCTCGCTCGCGCTGCAAACCGTCGTCGGCGCGTTCGCGAGCTATCTCGCGTGGATGTGGCTGCTCGGGCGCTATCCTGCGACGCGGGTGTCGGTGTTCGTGTTTCTGACGCCGATGTTTGCGTTGCAGTTCGGCGCATGGTGGCTGCACGAAACGATCACGCCCACGCTGTTGCTCGCGCTGGCGTTTGTAGCGGTCGGGATTGTGTTGGTCAATCGCAAAGCAATTTGATCGTCGTGGGCGCGACGCGCTAAAGTTGCGTCTGCCATGAGTTCAGCTAATCCCACTGACACCACCGAAACCACCGCGAAGCGTGCTGATCTCGATCTCGCGCAATGGCGCGACGTGTTCGGGCGCCTTGACGCGTTGCTCGATGTAGCGCCGGAAGATCGTTTGCGCGCGGTGGAGCTGGGCGCAGCGCGAGGCGACGTTCAGGTGGACGCGGTACTCAAAGATTTTTGTCAGCGCAACACGATGACCAATGCGCCAGACGCAGTGAGCACGACGAGCGCGGCGGGCATCGCTGCCATCTCACAGGCATTGCTTGGCAGCACGCATCTGGAGGCGGGGCAGCGTTGCGGCAACTATCGGCTGATTGAGCCGATAGGGCAAGGCGGTATGGGCAGCGTGTGGCGCGGTGAGCGCTTCGACGGGCTGTATCAATCGCAAGTTGCCGTGAAACTGCTCGGTTCGCTCGCGTTGTCCGCACATGCACGCGCGCGGTTCGCACGCGAGGGCGAGCTGCTGGCGAGGCTCACGCATCCGCACATCGCGCGCTTGCTTGATGCTGGATTGACTGAAGATCATCAGCGATTTCTGGTGCTGGAGCTGGTCGTTGGGCAGGACATCACGACGTTCGCTAAATCAGCGGCGCTTGATCAGCGAGCAACCGTTGCGCTATTTCGTCAAGTGCTGGCCGCTGTCGCCTTCGCACACAGCCAACTGGTCGTGCATCGCGACATCAAGCCGAGCAACGTGATGGTGACGACCACCGGGCAAGTGAAATTGCTTGATTTCGGCGTAGCCAAGTTGCTCGATAGCGATGAAGTGGAAGACAACCTCACGCGCGTCGTTGGTGCTGCGTATACCGAAGCGTACGCAGCGCCCGAGCAATTGCGTGGTGACGTCGTCGGCACGGCGGCGGACGTGTTTTCGCTGGGTAGTTTGTTGCATCAATTGCTGACGAATCTTGCGCCGCAGTGGTCTATGCCAAAACGCGAACTCGCCGCTGGAATGCTGCCGGTGCCCGTCGCGAGCTCATCAATCCCGACTGATCTGCGTGCGATCATGATGAAAGCGCTCGCGGTTGCGCCCGATGAACGCTACGCCACGGTCGCTGCGTTCGACGATGATCTTGGTCGCTTTTTGAATGGTGACGTGGTGCGTGCGCAGCCCGCAACACGGCTGTATCAGTTTCGCAAATTTCTATTGCGCCATCAATGGTCGGCGCTCGCGGGCGCGGCTGCGAGCGTCGCCGTGATTGCCAGTCTCGGCGTTGCGTTGTGGCAATTGCAGGAGGCGCGTCAGCAGCGAACACAGGCGTTGGCGGAGGCTGCGCGCGCCAATGCGGTCAACGCGTACATCACGGACTTATTTGATGCCAGCGATCCGCGTATCGCTAGCGGACGAGACCGGTCGCAGATTACCGCCAAAGACCTGCTCGATGCGGGCGCACGTCGACTGGAAACGTCAATGGACGATCAGCCTGAAACCAAGCTTGCGCTACTTGGAACGCTCGCAGAAATTTATGCACACTCTGATGATCGTATTCGATCTGAGCAACTGTTTCAGGAGCGAATCAAGCTCGCACAGGCGCGCTTCGGGCTGACGCATCCGGCCATTCACGACAGTAAGATCACTTTAATCTGGTCGCTGGTTTTCGCGGGTGAACATAAACAGGCGCGAGAGCAGCTTGATGCGTTGGAGGTGTTCGTTGCGGCCAATCCCGTTGCAGTCGACGACAACGGGCGGCGCAAAGCCAATCGCCTGCATTTGCGGGCGCGCATCGAGCGCTGGGCATCCGTTGAGCCGATTGCGCGGGTGGTTGCGCGCTACGAGGAAGCGCTGGCTGAATACACTCGCGTTGACGGCAGCCGCGCCACGGAGGATCACGCGTCAACGCTCGCAAACTATGCACTCGCGTTGCACGCAGCAAAGCAGCCGGATAACGCGCTCGCAGCACTTGATGGCGCGATTGCCATGTTTGTGCGACTACCAAAACGGCAGCTTAAGGACAGCGGCAATCTGGCCAACACCTATAGCCTGCGGGCGCAACTTGCTGGCAGCATCGGTAAAAAGGACGAGGCACTGACGTCGTTTGACTCGGCGCTCGAACTCTACAAACAATCCTATGGTGCTGCGCATCCGATGGCGCTAAATGTGCGCCTCTATCGCGCAAAGACGCTGCACGAGATTGACCGACGCGATGAGGCGTGGCGCGAGATTGACGCGGTCTCTGAGCTCTATGCTGGCGGCATGGTCAACGCAACGGTGCGCTATGAACCGCTGTACGTGCGCGGACAACTGCTGCTCGCCGAAGGGCGTCACGCCGAGGCAATCACTACGCTTGAGCAGGCAGCCGACGGTTGGCGCAACGCAAAAAATAATCCGCGGCGGCTGAAAGATATTGCGCAGTTGATCGAAAAAGCCCAAACATTCGTTAAGTGAACCGTGAGCGGCTGGCACTGGCATCGTGCGTTTGTAGGGTTCCGAAACCGTATTGATATCAACGTCCAGTAAGTCGTCTGCACCGAACTTAGCATCGTGCTAAGTGATGCGAAGGCGACGTTTGGCTAGCTAATCCGTCAACTGATAGGACAAAAACAGCCGCGCCTTCTCCCAATCGCGCGCCACCGTCATGGCTGAAATGTCCAGGTGCTCGGCGCATTCGTCGACCGTAAAACCGCCGAAATAGCGAAGCTCGACAATGTCGTGGCAACGCTGGTCAATCTCTTTCAACTTGACCATCGCCTCATGCACGGCGAGGATTTGCGTGGTGTCGACCGTCTGGCCGGCAAGCTCGGTCAGCAGCGTGACCGGGGCCGCACCACCGCCACGTTTTTCTGCATCGCGTTCGCGTACGTAATCGACGATCACGCTGCGCATCACCTTACTGGCGTAGCCGAAAAAAATACGGCGGTTCGGCGCGTCAACGTCGAGATGACCAACCAAACGAAACCACGATTCGTGAACCAGACTGGTCGGACTCAACATGGTCAGCGGCGACTCGCGCGCGAGCTTGGAGCGCGCGAGCCCACGCAATTCCCGGTACACCACCTCGAATAGCGCATCACGCGCCACGCCGTCACCGGACCCGGCCCGGTGCAGCATTTGCGTGATGTCAGTGGGCGGCGGATAGGCAGGCTCGGTCACGGGCATAGAGCGTGGAAAAAAGCAGAAAAGGCAATGTACGTGATTGCCCGTTACTGGCAAGCAATATCGGATTCAGCTTTACGCTGAAATGACCATTGCGCAAGGGCTAAGAGGGTA
>ENA-OBLH01000332-OBLH01000332.1-metagenomes-genome-assembly--contig:-NODE-332-length-16380-cov-5.83161_pt1 | contig 16380 bp, 20 predicted proteins | sample MGYA00153382_OBLH01 | MGnify analysis MGYA00153382
GTTCTCGCCCATACGCCGGTCGAGTTTGTGCTTCGCGCTTTGACGCTTCGACATAAGTCATCCTTCAATTGCGTGCCGTTGACCGGCGGTTATGTGCCTGGGTCCGCGCTACGTCGATCATAAAGACCGGGCAGGACCACCGCTTCACCAAGCGTGCGGGGTCAATTGCGAAGGCGCGGCTAATAGCTGTGTGGCGGTTGAAGTCAAGGCGCAGGGCGTTATGGGGGCGACATGATCGACCCCCTTGATTGCCAGACGATGGCCGATGTCCGCGCCGGTGTGGACGAAACCGACTGCGAACTCTCGCTGCTGATTGCGCGGCGGTTCCGGTTTATGAATGCCGCCGCGCGAATCAAGCCGCTGCGCGATGCTGTCCGCGACGAGGGCCGTAAGGCGCAGGTGATCCAAAATGCGACAACGAATGCGACCGCAAATGGCTGGCCCGCCACCGTTGCGACCGACCTGTGGGAAACACTGGTCGAAGCCTCGATCGCTTACGAATTCGAGGTGTTCGACAAAATCAGGGCTTCGGACGCGGCGTAATGAGCGCCGCGATCATGCCGCGCAGGGTGCGGACCTCATAGGTGCTCCAGCCAGGCTTGGTCAGCAGCGAACGGACCATGCGTTTGGTCGTCGGCACTTTGGCTGGCGGGAAGTAGAATCCGGCACCGTCGAGCGCGGCGTCGATCTGGAGGACCAGCCCTTCGAGTTCGTTCTGGGGTGCGGGCGGCTCGGTCGCAACCTTGGGGGGTTGCGAAAGGTTCGCGCCTTTAGACCACTCATAGGCAACGAGGATCACCGCCTGCGCGAGGTTGAGCGAACCGAATTCGGGATTTATGGGCACCGTCAGGATCGTGCGGGCGAGCGCGACATCGTCGGTCTCCAGCCCCGCGCGCTCCGGACCGAACAGGATCGCCGAGCGTTCGGGCGCGGCGCGGACCAACGCGGCAGCCTCTGCCGGATCGACGACGGGTTTGGTGACGCCGCGTTTGCGGACGGTAGTCGCATAGACATGTGCGCAATCGGCGACCGCGTCGGCAACGCTTTCATAGAGTTTGGCATCCCGGATGACGCTATCCGCACCTGATGCTGCCGGACCGGCATCGGGATTCGGCCATCCGTCGCGCGGGGACACCAGCCGCAGGTCGGTCAACCCGAAATTGAGCATCGCGCGCGCCGCCTTGCCGATGTTTTCAGCGAGTTGCGGGCGGACGAGGACGATGGCGGGTTGTGGAACGCTCACCCGTCCCCCATAGGCAACACGGGGTGGTTGGGATCAGCCACTTCGCGCACGCTCCCCGCGAACTCCTCGAAATCGCGGGCCTCGGTAAAGTCCTTATAGACGCTGGCGAACCGGATATACGCCACGCTGTCGAGGCGTTTGAGCGCCTCCATTGCCAGCGTGCCGATCTGCACCGTCGTGATTTCCTGCTCGCCGAGCGTTTCGAGCTGCCGCTGGATGCCCGATACCATCTGGTCGATCTGCGCCGACGTGACAGGCCGTTTGCGGCAGGCGAGCGCAACCGAGCGAGCCAGCTTGTCGCGTTCGAACGTCTCGCGCCGCCCCTCGCTTTTGAGCACGGTTAGTTCGCGCAGCTGGATGCGTTCGAAAGTCGTGAAGCGCGCGCCGCACCCTTCGCATTGCCGCCGCCGCCGGATCGCCGCGCCGTCTTCGGTCGGGCGCGAGTCCTTTACCTGGCTGTCGTCATGGGCGCAGAAGGGGCAGCGCACGCGGTTCTATGCGTCCTTGCGCTGCGACTGGCGCCACGCGGCATAGGCACCGCCGATGACTGCGCCGGTGAGGAGCGAAAACGGCAGGATAACGCCTGCAATCACGCCGATGGCCGCGCCGCCCGCGACCTTGGCTGCCTTCGATCCGCCCATCAGGTCGCCGGTGTCGTCGATGACCGCGTCGAGGGTTTCGACGATTTTCGTGCCCATGCTCTTGGCCTCGGTACCCGCAGTTTCCTGCTTCAGCGTGTCGTTTTCGGTCGGTTCCATGGCTTTCACTCCTTGGGTTTGGGAGTAACTGTTATAGTAGTCTAATACAGTTGGTTCAAGCGCCCGGATAAATCGGGAAGCGTTCGCACAGCGCGCGCACGCGCAGACGCACCGCCGCTTCGACGTCCGAGTCGCCGTGCTCGCCCTTTTGCCGCAGTCCTTCGAGGACATCGGCGATCATGTCGGCGATGTCGCGGAATTCCTTGACGCCGAAGCCGCGCGTTGTGCCTGCCGGCGAACCGACGCGGATGCCACTGGTCTTGACCGGGGGCAGCGGATCGTTGGGAATGCCGTTCTTGTTGCAGGTGATTGCGGCCCGCTCCAACGCCTCGTCAGCGTCGCGCCCGGTGACGCCGAGCGGCGTCAGGTCGACCAGCGCCAGATGCGTGTCGGTGCCGCCCGAAACGAGGTTGGCACCGCGCTCGTTAAGGCGCGCCGCCAGTGCCTTGGCATTCTCGATCACGGCGCGCGAATAGAGTTTGAAATCGGGCTGCAACGCTTCGCCGAACGCCACGGCCTTTGCCGCGATGACGTGCATCAACGGTCCGCCCTGAAGGCCGGGGAACACCGCCGAGTTGATCTTCTTGGCAATCGCTTCGTCATTGGTCAGGATCATGCCACCGCGCGGGCCGCGCAAGGTCTTGTGCGTGGTCGTCGTGCAGACATGGGCGTGTGGCAGCGGCGAGGGGTGCGCGCCGCCCGCAACGAGGCCCGCAAAGTGCGCCATATCGACCATGAAATAGGCACCAACGTTGTCGGCAATCGCGCGAAAGCGGGCGAAATCGATGATGCGCGGATAGGCGCTGCCGCCCGCGATGATGAGTTTGGGCTGGTGCTCCTTCGCCAGTGCCTCGACCTGGTCGAAATCGATCAGATGATCGTCGGCGCGGACGCCGTACTGAACCGCATTGAACCATTTGCCCGACATAGCGGCGCGCGCACCGTGGGTCAGGTGCCCGCCCGCGTCGAGGCTCATGCCCAGGATCGTGTCGCCCGGCTTGGTCAGCGCCAGCATCACCGCGCCGTTCGCCTGTGCGCCCGAATGCGGCTGGACATTGGCAAAGCCGCAGTCGAACAATTGCTTGGCGCGCTCGATGGCGAGCGTCTCGACAACGTCGGACGGCGCGCAGCCCTGATAGTAACGCTTGCCCGGATAGCCCTCGGCATATTTGTTGGTGAATACCGACCCCTGCGCTTCGAGCACAGCGCGCGACACAATGTTTTCCGACGCGATCAACTCGATCTGGTGCTGTTCGCGGTCGAGCTCCTGCGCGACACCGGCGGCGACTGCGGGGTCCGCGTCGGCAAGGGTGCGCGAGAAAAAGCCATCGGGCTGGACGTCAGACAACAGGGGGGCGGGCTGGCTGCTCATGCGGGATCCTTCAAGAGGCTGGCTTGTTTCGAGAAATCGGGCTGTCCGAGTTTGGCGACGCGCCAGACATGGCGGTCACCGGCAAAGGGGGTGGCAAGGAAGGTAGCGAGTGCGTCTTTGGCCGTATCCGGCCCGATCAGCCGCGCACCGAAGGCGATCACGTTCGCATCATTGTGCTCACGCGCGAGTCGCGCCGACAGCGTGTCGCTTACCAGCGCACAGCGGGCGTCTGGGTTGCGGTTGACCGCAATCGAAATGCCGATCCCCGAACCGCACACAGCGACGCCGAACGCCGCGTCGCCCGCAGCGATGCTCGCGGCCAGCGCATAGCCGAAATCGGGATAATCGACCGAGGCGGTGTCGTGCGGTCCCAGATCGGCGACCTGATGCCCCTGCATCCGCAGCCAGTCCGCCAGCATGGATTTCATCTCGAATCCGGCATGGTCGGAGGCGAGCGCGATGGCGAGCGGGGCGGGGCGGGAGGCCATTGGGAAGCGCTCTAATCACGCTGTCCCATATTTGCCACCCCGCTTTGCGACCGTGCCGTTGACCGCGATGCGACTTGCCGCCAATCTGTCCCCATGAAAATTTACATCCTTGCGGCTCCCCTCCTCGCACTCGCCGCCTGCGACGCTGCCCCGCCCCAGAACAATGTCGTCGATGTCGCGTCGAACAACATGATCGCCGACGACGTGACCGAGGTTGACGATGATAGTGCGAGCGCCCCTCCATCCGAGCCCGTAGCCGGGACGCCGCCGTCCGCCGCACCGCTGACCCAAAGCGAAATGGAAGACGAAGCCGTGGCGAAAAAGGACCGCGGCGAGCAATAGCGGCGCTTGCGGAAACATCACGCGCGCGTCACAGCTGAGCCTTAGTTCCGTCACACCGCTATGACGCCCCCGTCCGGAGACCCGCCGCTTATGTCAGCCACCGTAACGGCCAAGGCTCCGCGCAATGCAGCCGTGCAAAAGGCCGTTCACCAGCACGAGAAATTGTCGAAAGCGGGCCTGCTCGAACGTGCCTTTACCTTCGCGTTCCGGGGTCTGGTCTATGCCCAGATCTGGGAAGATCCGGTTGTCGATATGGAGGCGCTGGCGATCACGCCCGACTGCCATATCGTCACCATCGCCAGCGGCGGCTGCAATGTGCTGAGCTACCTGACGGCCGATCCGAAAGCGATCACGGCGGTCGACCTCAACACCGCGCACGTCGCCTATAACCGGCTGAAGATCGCAGCGGCCAAGCACTTGCCGGATTACGCCGCTTTCTATCGCTTCTTCGGTGAAGCGGATCAAAAGGCAAATCTCGCCGCGTACAAACAGTTCATCCGCCCGCATCTCGACGAAATCTCGCGCCGCTATTGGGAAGGGCGCGACATGGTCGGGCGGCGGCGGATCGGCGGGTTCACCAGGAACATCTACAAGCGCGGCCTGCTCGGCAATTTCATCGGTACCGCGCATCTGTTGGCGAAACTCTACAAAATCGACCTGAGCGAAGTCCTCGACGCGAAATCAGTCGAGGAACAGCGGCGGATTTTCGAGACGCGGCTGGCCCCGGTATTCGACAAGAAATTCGTGCGCTGGCTGATCGATCAGCCCGCCTCGCTGTTCGGCCTCGGCATCCCGCCCGCACAGTACGAGGCGCTGGCGGGGGACAGCCCTGAGGGCATCCGCGCGGTGCTGAAGCAACGCCTCGAAAAGCTCGCGTGCGATTTCGACGTGAAGGACAATTATTTCGCGCAGCAAGCGTTCGGGCGGCGCTACGAGCGTGGTGCTGGGGCTTCAGTGCCGCCGTATCTCGAAGAAGCGAACTACGGCCAAGTGGCGGGCCGCATCGACCGCGTCGAGATGCTCCACGCAAATTTCATCGAGCATCTTGCCGGACTTCCCGCCGCGAGCCGCGACCGCTACATCCTGCTCGACGCGCAGGACTGGATGACCGACGAATTGCTGACTTCGCTGTGGAGCGAGATCACGCGGACGGCGAAACCCGGCGCGCGCGTGCTGTTCCGGACCGCCGCAGCGCCGACCTTGCTGCCGGGGCGGGTGCCCGATGACATCCTCGAACGCTGGGATTACCGTGTCGAAGAATCGCTCGATTTCACCAAACGCGACCGGAGTTCGATCTACGGTGGCGTGCACCTGTATCTGCTGAAGGGTTAGGGTAACCCCGATGCGCTTCCCCTTCGCGGGAATAACAAGGAAGTGTGATGAGCAACGCCACCCGCATGGATGCGATTTACGCGCGCCAGCGGCATTTTTACGACCTGACGCGCAAATACTATTTGCTCGGTCGGGACCGGTTAATCGCGCGGCTCGATGTGCCGAAAGGTGGGATCGTGCTGGAGGTCGGCTGTGGCACCGGGCGCAATCTTATTGCGGTGGCGAAGCGATATCCGGACGCGCAACTGTTCGGCCTCGATATTTCCGAAGCCATGCTGACGACCGCACGGGCGAAGGTCGCGGCGGCAGGGTTTGCCGATCGCATAACCCTGAAACAAGCCGACGCGACCGATTTCGATCCGGCAGCCCTGTTCGGCCATGCCAATTTCGATCGCGTGTTCTTCAGCTACACGCTGTCGATGATCCCCGATTGGCAAGCCGCCATAAAACAGGGAGCAGAGGTCACCGGCGGTACATTGCATCTGGTGGATTTCGGCCAGTTCGAACGGCTGCCGCGCTGGTTTGGTACAGGGATGAAGGCGTGGCTCGCCAAGTTCGATGTGGAGCCGCGTAACGCGCTGCCCGACGTTATCGAGCGCATCGGGCTAGAGGCCAGTCTGACGCCGGGGTTTCAACCGCTACACTGCGGCTATGCCTGGAGCGGCAGCCTGACCCGCCAGAACATTTAGCGTGACCGGCACACCGCCCCCGCTCCCCCGCATCGCTTTTGTTCTTGGCGTCGCGGGCCTTGCGCCTCAAGCTCTTGCACTGTTTGCGACGTTCAACGAAGCGGATCGCTACACAGGTCTTGCCGCTGGGTATTTCTACGCTGCGCTGATCTTCAGCTTTCTCGGCGGCCTCTGGTGGGGCATCGCAGCGAGCCGCAAGGATGCGCCAGAGTGGCTTTATGTCGCCGCTGTGGTGCCAAGCCTGATCGCCTTTGCGACCGGTATTCCTTGGATGACCGGCGACGAATGGCCGGGGCCGTCGCTAGGGGTGCTTGGTATCGGGATTCTGGCGTCGATCCTAGTCGATCGGACGATGTTCAAACAGGGATTGATCGACCGCAGCGTCTTACGATTGCGCCTCGGACTGTCGCTGGGTCTTGGCTTGCTAACCTTGGCACTCGCTGCGCGTTAGGCCGCTTTCCGCAACTCCATCCGGCTCCAGATTTCGACCAGCGCGCCGGTCAATTCGCGCATCATTTCCGCCGTATGGGCAGGGCCGGGCGTAAACCGCAGGCGCTCGGTGCCGCGTGGCACCGTCGGGTAGTTGATCGGCTGCACATACACCCCGTATTCGGCGAGCAGGACGTCGCTGATCCGCTTGGCCTTGACCGGATCGCCGACCATCAGCGGGACGATGTGCGTCACCGTGTCCATCACCGGCAACCCCGCATCGACGAACAGCGATTTGAGCATTGCCGCGCCTGCCTGTTGCGCCTCGCGCTCTTCGCTCGACGCCTTCAGATGGCGCACGCTCGCCAGCACGCCCGCGACGAGTACCGGCGACAGGCTGGTCGTGAAGATGAACCCCGGCGCATAGCTGCGGATCACGTCGATAATGTCGCGCGACGCGGCGATATAGCCGCCCATCACGCCGAACGCCTTGCCCAGCGTGCCTTCGATGATCGTCACCCGGTCTGCGACGCCGTCGCGCTCGGTAATGCCACCGCCGCGCACGCCGTACATGCCGACGGCATGGACTTCGTCGCAATAGGTGAGCGCGTTATATGTGTCGGCAAGGTCGCAGACTGCCGTGATATCGGCGACGTCGCCGTCCATCGAATAGACGCTCTCGAAAGCGATCAGCTTGGGCGAGTCGGGGTCTGCGGCGGCGAGTAGCTCTTCGAGGTGCGCCAGATCATTGTGCCGCCACACCCGCTTCTCGCAGCCCGAATTGCGGATGCCCGCAATCATGCTGGCGTGGTTCAGTTCGTCCGAAAAAATGATGCAGCCGGGCAGAATCTTGCCGAGCGTCCCCAGCGTCGCTTCGTTCGAGACATAGCCGCTGGTGAACAGCAGTGCGCCGTCCTTGCCATGCAAATCGGCGAGTTCGGCTTCCAGATCGACATGGTAATGCGTGTTGCCACCGATGTTGCGCGTGCCGCCCGAACCGGCGCCGACGTCATGCAGCGCCTCTTCCATCGCGGCGATGACCTTGGGGTGCTGGCCCATTGCGAGATAATCGTTCGAGCACCACACCGTGATCGGTTTCGGCCCGTTATGTCCGGCAAAACAGCGCGCGTTGGGATACGACCCCTTGTTCCGCAAAATGTCGATGAATACGCGGTAGCGGCCCTCGGCATGGAGCCGGTCGATGGCCTGACTGAAGACGCGATTGTAATCCAAGTGCCGCTTGTCCGCTGGGGTGGTTTGGCGGCGAAATAGTATGACTCACGGCGCTGTTCCAGTGCGAACGTCTCGCAACTACAGCTGCGCCAGTTCGGCAAATCCGCGCATGGCAAATGCCTGTGCGAGCGCGCGGGCCGCATCATCCAGCCGTGTCACGACAGCAGTTCCCGGCGGAATGACTTCCGGCCAGTCCTGTCCCGCTGTCAGATGCGCGATCCGCCGCGCGATTCCCGGCCCGCCATCGACGAAGCGCACCGGATGCGGCACCGCTGCCGCCAGTTCGTCGGCGAGCAGCGGGAAGTGGGTGCAGGCGAGCACGACCGTGTCAATGCTGCCGCCGTGTAGCCCGTCGAACAGCCCCGCAATCGCCGCGCGGACCTCGGCAATCGCCACAGCCTCCCCGCGCAATTTTGCTTCGGCCAGCGCAACCAGCGCCGCCGACCCGTGGCGCACGACGGTGCAGTCGCTGGCATATTCCGCCGACAGCCGGTCGACATAGGGCTGGCGCACGGTCGCGTCGGTCCCGAGCACGCCGATGACGCGGGTGACCGATGCCTCCGCAGCAGGCTTGATCGCGGGGACGGTGCCGACCACCGGCACATCGAGCGCGCCGCGCACGACCGACAGCGCAATCGTCGAGGCGGTGTTGCACGCGATGACGACCAGCCGCGGCCGGTATCGCTCGACCAGCCGCCCCAGCAGCGCGGGCACGCGTGCCGCAATCTCGGCCTCGGTCTTGGTTCCGTAGGGAAACCCCGCCGTGTCCGCCGCATAGACGAACGCTGCCGTCGGCAAGACGGCGCGCGCCGGGGCGACGACCGACAGGCCGCCGACGCCCGAGTCGAAGAACAAAATGGGTGAGGTGGCGTTCATGACTGGTCCTCTAGCGTGCCTTCACGCCTACGAAAACGCCTCACCTCAACGACATGAAATTGTTGTGCGGCACGTTCCGTTCTTTATGTTACGATTACTTGGGCGCAGTGGCGGGGTAACGAAGACATGAACGCGGTCTGGATCGCCCCGGCGACGGCCTTGCTGCTGGGCTATTTGCTCGGCTCGATCCCGTTCGGCCTTATCCTGACGCGGCTGGGCGGTGCGGGCGATCTCCGCAGCATCGGATCGGGTAGCATCGGCGCGACTAACGTGCTGCGGACCGGCCGCAAGGGATTGGCAGTGGCGACGTTGCTGCTCGATCTTGCGAAGGGCGCAGCAGCAGTTTTTGTCGCGCGCTGGATTTCCCCGGAATTTGGCGTGCTCGGTGCAGCGGCGGCCGTGCTGGGCCATTGCTATCCGGTGTGGCTGAGATTCGATGGCGGCAAGGGAATTGCGACTGCCTTTGGCGTGCTGCTCGCGCTGGCCTGGCCTGTTGCGTTGGTCGCAGCCGGGGTCTGGATCGGAGTTGCCGTGATTAGCCGCTACTCCTCGGCGGCGAGCCTTGCCGCAACTGTCGTAGCGCCCGTCGCGGCGGCGTGGTTCGGCGAATTCGAAATGACGGTTCTGCTTATCGGCCTCGGCTTGATCATTATCTGGAAGCACCGCGCCAACATCGGGCGGCTGATGGCGGGCACAGAGTCGCGTATCGGTCAGAAGGGCTAGCGTTGCACGGCGCGACCCCTGACGCAGAGCGCCGTGACAAGCTGCGCCTGATCCGCTCGGCCAATGTCGGACCGGTTACTTATTTTCAGCTGATTGCGCGCTTCGGCAGCGCAGCGGCGGCGCTCGATGCCATTCCGAACCTCGCGGCACGCGGCGGCGGACGCGCGCCGCAGATTGCCACGGTGACGCAGGTCGAAACCGAAATGCGCGCGGTGGACAAGCTCGGTGCGCGGTATCTGTTCGTCGGGGAGGGGCTATACCCGGCATTGCTCGCCAACCTCGACACCGCCCCGCCTGCGCTGATCGTGAAGGGTAATCTCGCACTCCTCGAACGCCCGACCGTCGCTATCGTCGGCGCGCGCAACGCCAGCGCCGCTGCGTGCCGCTTCGCACGGGGGCTGGCGCACGATCTGGTGGGGGAGGGGTTACTCGTCGTCTCGGGCCTGGCACGCGGCATCGATACGGCGGCGCACCAAGGTTCTGTGGACGTTGCGACCGCTGGCGTCATTGCCAGCGGCATCGACATCGCCTTTCCGCCCGAAAATGCCGAGCTTCAGGACCGCATCGCGCGCGACGGCGTGCTGATCGCCGAACAGGTGCCCGGGCGCGAACCGCTCGCGCGCCACTTCCCCTCGCGCAACCGCATCATCGCCGGGATGGCGCTCGGCACGGTCGTGATCGAGGCCGCGCCCAAATCAGGCAGCCTCATCACCGCGCGCCTTGCCAACGAGGCAGGCCGCGAAGTCATGGCCGTCCCCGGCAGCCCGCTCGACCCCCGCGCGCAGGGCTGCAACGCGTTGATCCGTGAGGGGGCGACTTTGGTGCAGAACGCTGCTGACGTGCTGGAGGCAATCCGTCCGATGGGCGAAATCTGGCGCTCGGGCGTCCGCGCCCCCGCCGACCGCTGGCGCGCTGGCCCGACCGATACCGAAGCCGACGATGCAGCACGGCGGACGATCACTGGCCTTCTGGGGCATACACCCGTCGCAGTGGATGAGGTGGTGCGGCAGTCCGGCGCACACCCCGCGATTGTGGCCACTGTTTTGCTCGAACTCGAGCTGACAGGGCGGTTAGGCCGACATGCCGGAGGACGGGTAAGTTTGGAATAGGCCTGATGGCGAGCAAATAATTTTGGCTTGGCACAGAGGAACTGTGCGTTCATTGTTACAGCCTGACACCCTGGCTTTGCCAACCTGCCTATCGGCGGTTCGGCCTGCACTTTGGTCAGTAGACCGAGCGATTACTGATGCTCGGTCAACGCCATTGCAACCCGCCTGGAAAGTCACCGAACGTGAAAAATATGATTATCGTTGCAAAGGTTTTTGCCTTTCTAAACTTGCTGTTTGTCCCATCAATCGCGATTCTTGTGTTTATCGCGTTTGCAGTCGGGGAACGGTGGTGGTTCTCGTTTATCGGGGTTCCTACGCTTTTTGCCAATTTGATCATCTTGCTGGTCAACCCGTTTCGCGGGTTGATCTGGCAAAAGCTCGAGATGATCGTCGGACTATCTTTCAAGCGCTGATCCGGCCGACCCCTCACGCCGCCTCGTTTGCAAAAGGATACCAAAATGCAAATCCAAGATCGCCCCGAGTTCCGCAGTAAAACGGCCGTTATGACATTTGCCCCCGGCGATATGGTGATTGATGCCGTCCGCGCGATGAGCGAGCGCAACTATGGCGCTGTTGTCATCGTCGATCCCGACCGTCGCCCGGTCGGCATCGTCAGCGAACGTGATTTCATGCGCCGGCTGCTCAACCGCGCACTCGATCCCAATGTCACGCGGCTCGACGAAATCATGACCCGTGATTTGAAAGTCGCGCGCAAAGATGAAGAATTACTAGGCTGGCTGCAACAGATGTCGAACGAGCGGTTTCGCCATTTGCCCATCGTAGATGACGACGGAAAATTGATCAACATCATGAGCCAAGGCGATTTTGTCAGCTACACCTGGCCGCAACTGCTCGGTCGGCTTGGCGAACAGGCCCGCGCGACGTTCGACGTCAACCCGTCGATTTACGTTGCGTTTGCCGGCATCGCACTGTTCCTGCTCGCTGTCATCACGGCAGTCGTAGCGTATAAATAAGTCGGCACCCCCCGCTTGACGGCTCCCAGAAACCCCCGCCACCCTCGCGCGTACACATGAGGGGCTGCTTCGCTTGAAAAATCTGGTCATTGTCGAATCGCCTGCCAAGGCGAAAACCATCGAGGGGTATCTGGGCAAGGACTACCGCGTTCTCGCCTCCTACGGCCATGTCCGCGACCTGCCGCCGCGCGACGGTTCGGTGAACCCTGACGAAGGGTTTGCGATGGAATGGGAAAACTACGCCGACAAGGCGAAGCAGCTCAAGGCGATCACCGATGCGGCCAAGGGCGTCGATCGGCTGATCCTCGCGACCGATCCTGATCGCGAAGGCGAAGCGATCAGCTGGCATGTGCGCGAGGTGCTGGCAAAGAAAAAGGCGCTGCCCGGCGATGTGCAGCGCGTCACGTTCAACGCGATAACCAAATCGGCGGTGTTGAGCGCGATGGCCGCGCCGCGCGCCTTGGACGATGACCTGATCGACGCCTATCGTGCACGGCGCGCGTTGGACTATTTGGTTGGCTTCACCTTGTCGCCGGTGCTGTGGCGCAAGCTGCCGGGGGCGAAGTCTGCTGGGCGCGTGCAATCGGTCACGCTACGGCTCGTCGTCGACCGCGAGCGCGAGATCGAGGCATTTCGCGCTCAGGAATATTGGTCGGTCACTGCCGATCTGGAACATGACGGGACCGCGTTCGAGGCACGGCTCGTCCGGTGGAAGGGCGACAAGATCGACCGGCTGACCATCGGGGTCGAAGGCGACGCCATGGCCGCCAAGGCGGCAGTCGAGGGCGGGCGCTTTGCCGTTGCCGATGTCGAAACCAAGCCGCTGACCCGGAATCCGCCGCCGCCGTTCACGACATCGACCTTGCAACAGGAAGCGGCGCGCAAGCTGGGCTTTTCGGCCAGCCACACGATGCGGCTGGCGCAGGGGCTCTACGAGGACGGCGCGATCACCTATATGCGGACCGACGGCGTCCAGATGGACGGCAGTGCGATCACGGCGGCACGCGGGGCGATCGCCAACCGGTACGACGCGAGCTATGTCCCCGACAAGCCGCGACATTATACCGCCAAAGCGAAGAATGCGCAGGAAGCGCACGAAGCAATCCGCCCGACTGATTTCGCCAAGGACCGCGCGGGATCGGGCGACCACGCGCGGCTCTACGACCTCGTCTTCAAGCGCGCGATGGCGAGCCAGATGGCGTCGGCGCGGCTGGAGCGTACGACGGTCGAACTGGTCGAAGGTACGGGTCAGCACGCGCTGCGCGCAACCGGTCAGGTCGTGCTTTTCCCCGGCTATCTCGCGCTCTACGAGGAGGGCAAGGACGAATCGGGCGAGGACGAAGGCCGTCTGCCCCGCATGAAGTCGGGCGATGCGCCCGCGAAGAAAGCGGTGCGCGCAGACCAGCATTTCACGCAGCCGCCGCCGCGCTATTCGGAAGCCACATTGGTTAAAAAGATGGAGGAGCTCGGCATCGGGCGGCCCTCGACCTATGCGTCGATCCTCCAGACGCTGAAGGACCGTGACTATGTCTCGACCGACAAGAACCGGTTTACGCCGAACGAAAGCGGGCGGCTGGTCACGGCGTTTCTTGAGCGGTTTTTCGAACGCTATGTGAGTTACGATTACACCGCCGGGCTGGAAGAAAGCCTCGACGATGTGTCGGGCGGGCGGATGGCGTGGCAGGCGGTGCTTGAGGCGTTTTGGCGCGATTTCAAACCGAAGACGACCGAGGTGATGGAGACGCTGCCGTCCGAAGTGACGGTCGCGCTCGACGAATATCTGTCGCCGTTCCTGTTTCCGCCGAAGGAGGACGGCAGCGATCCGCGCCTGTGCCCGAATTGCGGGAACGGGCGGCTGGCGTTGCGCGGCGGACGGTTCGGGGCGTTCGTCGCCTGCTCGAACTACCCCGAGTGCAAATACACGCGCAAGTTCGCGCAAGGCGGGTCGGCAGAGGCCGAGACCGGCGGCGGCGATGCCGTGCTGGGAACCGATCCGGTGAGCGGGTTGGACGTCGCCAAGAAATCAGGACGCTTCGGTCCGTATGTCCAGTTGGGCGATGGCAAGGAAGCCAAACGGTCGTCGATCCCTAAGGATGCGGGCGAACTAGACCTCGAGCTGGCGCTGAAGCTGCTGAGCCTGCCGCGCGAAGTTGGCGTGCATCCCGAGACCGGCGAGAAGATCATGGCGAGTATCGGTCGCTATGGCCCGTATCTCCAGCACAACGGCAAATATGCGCGGCTGACCTCGACGGCAGAAGTGTTCGAGACGGGTATGAACGCGGCAGTGGTCAAACTGGCCGAGGCGCTGGCGAATGGCGGTCGTCCTGCGCGTGGGAGCACGGCACCGCTCAAAGTGCTGGGCGCGCATCCGCGTACCGGGCTTGAGATCAAGCTGATGGCCGGGCGTTATGGCCCCTATGTGACCGACGGCACGACCAATGCGACGGTTCCAAAATCGGTCGAGCCCGAGGCTCTGACGCTTGAGGAGGCCGCGCAGTTGATCGACGCGCGCGCGGCGATGGCTCCGGCGAAGAAGGGCAAGAAAAAGACCGCCCCGAAGAAAAAGGCAGCGGCGACGAAAGCTCCGGCAAAGAAGGCGGCGAAAGCCTAGCGCTCGATAATCCGCACGTCCTCGCCATAGGCATAGCCCGCGAGCCGTGCCGCGACGGTCAACCGCGCGACGATCTGAGCGCGCGAGACATTGGTATCGATATACCATTCGGGTGATAGCTGATGCGCGTGTTCGGACGCGAGATGCGGTGCGGTAACGAACAGGGCTTCGGGCGAACGCGCCACCCAGCGCCGACGCTCGCTGCCCTCAAGCAACAACAGGTGAAGCAGTGTCGCCTTGTGCCGCGTCAATGCTGTTACGATAACCAGATAGGCATCACGCAGGTTGAACACGTCCTGTTCGCGCCCGAACAGCGTAACTCGCACCCGACCGCGCTTGCGGGGTGCGCCGCGCGCCAGCAACGCCGCCCGTCCAGCCGTCCGCGCCCGCTGCCCCGACCGCGTGGCGAGCGCGCGGCGGATGATCGCGTCATGGCTCTCGCCGAACGACAGACGCTGTGCTTCGATCGCCTTATAGGTCACCAAACTCAACGAGACATTGGTCAATCCGGACATATACGGCCCCCCGCTCCAAGAGGCCACTTGTAAGGACTTAACACTTATAAGCCGTTAACGCCGAAATGGCGCAATCAGGCAGGTAGGGTACTGGCGCAGGTCGAACAGCCGGGATCCTTGGGCATCCGGATCGTCCGCATCGAGGGGGTGAGGCCATCGATGATGTGCAGTTTGCCCGCCGCGCTTTCACCGAATAGGACAATTGCGCGGATCGCCTCGAGTGCAGCGAAACTTCCCATCATGCCGGTCATCGCGCCGAGCACGCCGTCCTCGGCACACGTGTCGCAATCGTCGGCGTCGAAGGCATCTCCGACATAGCAGCGGTAGCAAGGCTGATCGCGCAGCCACCCGGTCCATGTCCCGATCTGTCCATGGAACTGGCCGATGGCGGCGGACACAAGCGGGATTTGCAGCCGGTACGCCGCATCGGCAACGGCGAGCCGCGTCGCGAAGCTGTCCGACCCGTCGATCACGACATCATGCCCGGCGAGCAACTCATCGGCATTGCTGCCGTCGAGCCGCTGCATCACCGGCGTCACCCCGACAAAGGGATTGAGGTCGAACAGGCGACGCGTCGCGAGCAGTGCTTTAGGCGAACCGATATCGCCAGTGCCGTAAAGCACTTGGCGCTGGAGGTTCGACGCGCTGACCACATCGTCGTCGATCACCGTCAGCGCACCCACGCCCGCCGCCGCCAGATATTGCAGCACCGGCACCCCGATCCCGCCCGCACCGACCACCGCCACGCAGCTCCCGCGCAGCTTCATTTGCCCCGCCCCGCCGACCTCGCGCAGGACGATGTGGCGGGCGTAGCGGTCAAGTTCGTCGTCGGTGAGCACCTATTTCGTGCCCGTCGACCCGAAGCCGCCCGCGCCGCGCGCCGTCTCGTCGAGGCTGTCGACCTCGCTCAGCACCGCGCGCTGGACGGGGGCGGGGACGAATTGGGCGATGCGGTCGCCGCGTTTGATCTCGAACGGTTCGCTGCCCAGATTGGCGAGGATCACCTTCACCTCGCCGCGATAGTCGCTGTCGATCGTGCCGGGCGTGTTGAGGCAGGTGATGCCGTGCTTGAGCGCCAGCCCCGAACGCGGGCGGACCTGCACTTCATAGCCCTCGGGAATTGCCATCGCGAACCCGGTTGCGACCGCTTGGCGCGCGGCAGGCAAGAGGATCAGGTCTTCGGCGGCGACCACATCCATGCCTGCCGCGCCGTCGGTGGCGTAGGCGGGGAGGGGGAGGCCGGTGCCGTGGGGGAGACGGAGGAGGGGGATGGTGATGGGGCGCATGAAGGTGGCTTAACGGTTCGCGACCAGTTCGTTAAGTGTCGTCTGCCAGACCGCTAATGCCAATCCACTCACGAAGCCTTTCCAATGGCCGCAGAGAATGATTATCATCTCTCAATGGGCAACCACGTCGCGATCGGTATTACAAGCTATGACGACCTGACGTCGCAAGCGGTGGCGAACGGCATATTCGACGCGCTCGAATCTACTTCAACCAAGTTGCTTCCAGAATTTGTCGTCGCAGATGGTGTAAAGATACTGGTGGATGGTCGGAACGCCTTCGTCACAAGCTGGCTTACCGAAGCACCTTTTACTCTGCGAGCGAACCGTTCAAAAACAGCGAGGTTCTAGGCTCAGGACTCATTGAGGCAACCAGAAGATGACGGTAGCGGCGATTGCGATG
>ENA-OBLH01000333-OBLH01000333.1-metagenomes-genome-assembly--contig:-NODE-333-length-16331-cov-5.85838_pt1 | contig 16331 bp, 12 predicted proteins | sample MGYA00153382_OBLH01 | MGnify analysis MGYA00153382
CACAATGTCGGGATAGCTCACCCAATAGGGCGCGGGGATGATGACCTCGTCGCCCGCGTCGACGGTGGCGACCAGCGCATTGAACAAGGTGTGTTTGCCGCCGACGTTCACGCTGATCTCGTTCGCCGTATAGGTCAGGTCGTTGTCGCGCGCGAATTTGGCGGCGATGGCGGCTTTCAGCTCTGGGATGCCATCGACTTCGGTATATTTGGTTTTGCCCGCGCGGATCGCGTCGATGGCGGCGTCCTTAACGAAATCGGGGGTATCGAAATCGGGTTCGCCTGCCGACAGGCCAATGACGTCCACGCCAGCGCGTTTCAGGGCGGCAACACGTCCGGTCATCGCCAGTGTCGGCGACGGTGTGATACGGTCGAGCGCGGCAGACGTCTGGGCCATTTTCAATCCCCTGTTGCGCGGTGGCCTATAGTCCCGCCAGCGTCGCGGGCAACAGCCCGCGTAACGAATTGCCGATAAAAAAGCCGTGTTTCAGGTCATCCGCACGCAATTCCGCTTCGCGGGCGCTGCCTGTGGCGATCAGTTCGTTACGCAGGATGCCGCCGAGCAGGCCGGTTTCGAGCGGCGGGGTCAGCAGCACCTTGTCGCGCTCGACGAAGATATTGCTGAAGCTGCCTTCGGTCAGCCGCCTGTCAGGGGCGGCAAAAACCACCTCGAACGCATCGCCGCGCGCCGCATCGTAGAATGCCCGGTCGGTCGTCTTGTGGCGCAATCGGAAATCGTCCGCTCCGACCGGCAGCGACACGATCCGCACCTCGACCGGCCCCATCGGCACCGGCGGCAGCGCGCGCACCTCGACCGCGATCTGCCCGCCGCGCCCCAGTAACAGCCGCACCCGCGCCGGTTCGCGCAAGCGGAAAGTTGCTGCCTGCAAGTCGTTACGCGCCGCGTGCCGGTCGAACGCAAAGCCGAACAGATCCGCGCTCGCCTTCATCCGCGCCAGGTGCAGGTCGAGCCGCGCCAGCCCCCCCTCCGGCTCGAAGCGCATCGTCTCGATCAGGTCGAACCGGCGCGGCGACGGCACGAACGCGCCTTTAGCCAGACATTCGGTCCACTCGCTTGCGGCAACCGAATCTGCCACGATCCCCGAACCAAGGCCCAGCCGCGCAATGCTGTCCCCCTCGTCGAGCACCAAGGTCCGGATCGCGACATTGAACGCCGCGCCACCGTTCGGATCGATCCGCCCGATACTGCCGGTGTAAACCCCACGCGACCGGCCCTCGATCTCGGCAATCGCCTCCATCGCCCGGATTTTGGGCGCGCCAGTGATCGACCCGCACGGGAACAGTGCGCCGATCACATCGACCGCATCGCGCCCTTCGGCCAGTTGCGCGGTCACGGTCGACGTCATCTGCTGGACGGTCGGATAGCGCTCGACACGGAACAGTTCGGGCACCGCCACGCTCCCCGTTGCCGCCACCCGCGACAGGTCGTTGCGGAGCAGATCGACAATCATCAGGTTCTCGGCGCGCTGCTTGGGGTCGTCGGCCAAGGCTTCGGGACCGGCATCGGGCGGCGCGGTCCCTTTCATCGGGCGCGTCGTCACCTTGCCGTCGTGGAGCGCGAAGAACAGCTCGGGCGACAGCGAGAGCAGCCATTGTTTGCCGGTCGCGACCACCGCGCCATAGGGATTGGCCGACCGCGCGCGCAGCCCCGCATAGAGCGCGAGCGGATGCCCTGCCGTGGCGACGGTCGTGCGGAACGTCAGATTGGCCTGATAGATGTCGCCCGCTTCGATCAGTGCCTTCACCTGCGCGAGCTGCGTTTCATATTCGCCCTGCGACACATCGGGCACTGGCGTCCCAAGCCACCCGCCCGCTGCATCGGGAAGCATCGTCACAACATCGTCGGGCGGAATTTCACGATAGCCCCGGAACAGCCCGAACCATAGCAGCGGCGTGTCGCCCGACGGCACGCCCGCCAGCTTGGGTTCGAGCGCCGCCCCGGCCTCATACGCGAGATACCCCGCCGCATGCAGACCGCCCCGGGTCGCGGTCCTGAGCGCCTCCAGCGCGACCGCCACCTCGCCCACGAGCCTTGTCGTCACGATCTCGACCGGATCGGAATACAGCCGCGCTGAGGCGGCCCCGGTCGTCCGGGCGTCGTCGAGCAGGACAAAGGGCGGCACGAAACTCACGCGCGCATCCTTGGCACCACAGAGTCGCGCTTGCCACCCCATGCCCGCGCGGCGCATGACGTGACGATGGTTGCCAGCACTTTCGACCTGTTCAAGATCGGCGTCGGCCCATCGTCGTCGCATACAATGGGGCCGATGAGCGCAGCGGCGGATTTCGCGGTCAGCGTCGCGGACATGCCGGTCGCGCGCGTCGATGTCGCGCTCTACGGGTCGCTGGCGCTGACCGGCAAGGGCCATGCGACCGACCGCGCCATCCTGCTCGGCCTGACCGGTGAGCGGCCCGCCACCCTCTGCCCCGACCGTGCCGATTCAATCGTGGAGACCGTTCGTTCGACCGGTCGCCTGTTGCTTGGCGGCACGAACAACATCGCCTTCGATGAGGCCCGCGACCTGCGCTTCCTGCAAAAGGAACGCTTGCCGTTCCATTCGAACGCGATGTGCTTTGTTGCGTTCGATGCCTCGGACAAAGAGCTCCACGCCGTTACCGCCTATTCGGTCGGCGGCGGGGCGGTGGTCTATGAGGCCGATATTGCCCGTAATGCCCCGCCAGAGGGACTGGTCGATATCCCGCACTCATTCTGTTCCGGAGATGAACTGCTCGCCAAATCGGCGGCGTCGGGCAAATCCATCGCCGATATGATGCGCGAAAACGAATTGGCCGCGCTGTCTGAAGACGAGTTATCGGCCCGACTGCACGCCATCCGCGACGCCATGTCGGCGTGCATCGACCGGGGCATATCCATCGGCGGCATTCTCCCCGGTGGTCTTGAGGTCAAACGCCGCGCACCGGGCATATTGAAACAGCTGGTCGAACGACAGGAGCGCGCGCTAGCCGACCCGCTCACGGTGATCGACTGGGTCAATTTGTGGGCGCTTGCGGTCAACGAGGAGAATGCGGCGGGCGGCAAGGTCGTCACCGCGCCCACCAATGGCGCGGCGGGCATCGTTCCTGCCGTGTTGCGCTATTACGAACGCTTTGCGCCCGGCGCCTGCACCCGGGGGTCGGAGGACTTCCTGCTGACCGCCGCCGCCATTGGCTCGCTGTTCAAGGAAAACGCCTCGATCTCGGGTGCTGAGGTCGGCTGTCAGGGCGAAGTGGGCGTTGCCTGCTCTATGGCTGCGGCGGGCCTTGCCGCCGCACTTGGTGCCACCCCGATGCAGGTCGAAAACGCCGCCGAAATCGGCATGGAGCACAATCTGGGCCTGACCTGCGATCCCGTCGCGGGGCTGGTGCAGGTGCCGTGCATCGAACGCAACGCGGTCGGTAGCATCAAGGCGATCGAAGCCGCGCGGCTGGCGATGCTCGGCGACGGTACCCACCGCGTCTCACTTGATCAGGTGATCGAGACAATGCGGAAAACCGGTCTCGACATGAGCGAGCGGTACAAGGAAACCTCGCTCGGCGGGCTGGCGGTGAATGTGGTGGAATGCTGAAGTGACGAAGTCCGAAGACCGCCGCGCCGCCTTGCTCGACAAACTCGCCGATCATGTCCTGACGCAAGGGCTGTCCGCGTCCAGCCTGCGTCCGCTGGCGAAAGCGGCAGGGACGAGCGACCGGATGCTGCTCTATTATTTTCCCGACAAGGACGCGCTGATCGCGGCGGTGCTGGAGGTTGTCGCGGCACGGCTGGTGGCGTTGCTCGATGCGCGCCGCGCGCCGCAATTGCTGCCCTATGCCGAACTGAAACGCCAGTTGCTTGGTATCGTCTTTGCCGACGACCTGTGGCCCTATATGCGCCTGTGGCTCGAAATGGCCGCTCTCGCTGCGCTCGGCGATCCGGTGTTCCGCGCCGTCGGCGAACAACTGGGACGCGGTTTTCTGGTCTGGGGCGCGATGCAGCTCGACAGCACCGACGAGACGGCGCGTGCTGTCGAGGCGGCGCGGCTGGTTGTTGCAATCGAGGGCAGTCTGGTTTTGCGGAGTATCGGCCTCGGCGATGTCGCGACGCTCGGCGCTTAGCTCAGCACGTCGCCGACACAGGCAGTATCGACATGGTTGGCTCGCACCAGCGCCTTGAGCACGTCGGGATGAACAGGGGCGGCGTCATCGCACAAAAAAGCGCGTGCCCGCCTTTGCGAGCGTCGCGTGTGCATGAACGGCAAGCGCATCGTAAGCCAATCTTTAAGCGAGTGCTGCCATGTTAAGCGGATACGGCATCGGGGAGGGACATGTCTGGTCTTAAGCTATTCTCGGCAATGCTGGCAGCGCTGTGGCTAAGCAGTTGCGCCTTGCCTGAAGCGTCGCCGACATGTCTCGACATTGCGGAGACAGGTGCCGACGGGCGCGCCATTCGCGCCGCGCCGCTCCCCGCCGTTGCCTCCGGCGGCAAAGAATTATGCGAAGGGATTGCGCTGATCCGCGACCAGCGGGGTGAGGTGGCACGGGCGATGCTGGCACGCGCGCTCGAGGCACTGCCAGCCACCGATAGCTGGCTCGCGCAGGGCGCACTGGCCTGGTCGCTGACGCTCGACAAGCAGAACGATGAGGCTCTGCAACTCTGGGATCCGGCGATTGCCGGTGCTGTCAGGACCGGCAACCGCAAGCGCGAATATAGTTTCCGGATGGTGCGCGGCACGCTGTACGCCCGGGCCGAACAATATGCGCCGTCGCTCGCCGACTTCACCGCCGCTTACGCTCTGTCGAACGAGCCGCGCCCGCAGGCACAGGCCGCCTATTCGGTGCTTGGCCTTGCCGTGACCACAAATAATCTGGACCTGGCGCGCGACTGGTATCCCAAAGTCATGCAGACAGCAGCTGCGGCGAAAGACGTTGCCACCCAGAGTAAAGCAGCCGAATTCTACGCACAAATGCTCGAGGAAGCAGGTCAGCCGGACGAAGCGGCAAAAGTCTATGACAACGCCGTCACTGCGGCGCGCGCAACCGGCAGCAAGGAAATGCAAGCCGAGATGCTCGAATATCAGGGGCAGGCGCGGTTTACGGCGGGCGATTATCGCGGCGGAGAACGCGCCTACGGCGAGGCGGCCGAACTTGCGCGGCAAGCGGGGCAGACCGAATTCGCGGCGCAACTCGATGCCAGCTTGCGGGCGCGCCTGATGCGCTACGAATCGGGCGATGCGTGCGGCGTGTTCCTCGATGCGGGCAAGCCGGAAATCGCTGAGCGCACCGTCACCGATGTGCCGCAGGAACGGCGTAGTTGGGCGCTGCAGGCGTGCGAAATCCGCGTGTTCATCAAAAAGAACGATCCGGGTCGGGCACGGCAACGGCTCGAAGGACTGATCCAAAAAACCGGTACCGGCGCGCAATGCGGCGAACTCCGCGCGCTGGCGGTGCAGATCGGGATGACGGTCGATGCCGCGCCGCAACTCTCGTCGTCGTCCAGCTACCCGAATTCGCCCCCGGTGCTCAACGCGCCGCCGGTCTATGACGGACGGTGCCGGTTATAATTAGGGTCAGCCGCGCCGCTCCAACGCCATGCCCAACACCAGCGCCACGCCCGCGCCCCACATGATCGCCGCCGCGCCGCCCAGCACCACCACGGGATCGGTGCCGTACAGCGCCCGCCCCCAGGTCAGCGCCACCCCGTCGAGCAGCAATGCCGTCGCCGTCATGATCGTTGCCGCGAGCTGCGCCCGGTCGCGGCCGACGCGGGCGACGGTCATGCCGAGGAAGAGCGCCGGAACCGTGGCCATAATGATGAGCGCGAACACCAGCGCTGTCGGCCCATCGCTGCCGACCCAGTTCGCCGCGGTCCAGCGGACGATCAGTGCGGCGGCGAACCAGTAGAACGCTCCGACAAATGCGAGTGTCACGGTTTGCACTGTCGAAAGTCGTGGGGAAGTGAGGACCGGCATCGTCGAGATTCCTTGGTTGAGGAACCTGTTCTAACAATATGTAGCGAATGCTACAATAGTATTATGCCAGTCTTACGGGCGCGGCACCGGCTCAGCACGCCGCAAAAGCGACACCATGTCGACGCGCCCAACCTCGGTCATATCGGTCGGCGTCGCCCTACCCTCGACCAGTTCGTACCCCAGCAGTGCAAACACGCGCGGGCCACGAAAGATCGGCCGGGCATTGCCGTACCAGTCGACGCACGACGCGCGGCAATTGTCGTCGCGCTGCTCGCCGCGCGATGCCGCGAGTTCGCCATTAGGGCCGAGGTCGCGTCCGCTGCGCCGCAGGAATACAACGGCCGCCGATTGCCGGAATCCGCGCGCGACGCGAAACTGGCGCGCAACGGGCAGGCCCATCAGCCCGGATCGTCCGCTCGCGTCGCGCGCATCGGGCTGAAAGAAAAACGCCTGACTACGCGATTCACCCTCTGCAGCGTCGGGCAACCGGTATTCGGCGGCCAGACGCGGGGTGCTGGCCAGATCGATGGCCGAGAAACCGAGGTATCCCGCCCCTTGCCCGACAACGACTGCATCGGGGCCAATGGCATCCAGACGGTCCACCCGATGCGGCAGCGCGACCGGTGTTACGGTGCGTGTTGCGAGCGATACCACGCGGACGCTGTTGCTATAATTCAGGCGTCCGCCTTCGTAGTTGTTCATTCCGTAGAGCAGATGATCGCCGACGAAGCGGTTCTGGATGCCCCAGCTTTGCCCCTCGCCCGGCAGCCGCTGGTAGCGCGCCTGCGGCACTTCACCTGATCCACCGCCGAACGATGCCATCGGGATCGTAACCAGCGATAGCCCGCCGCGTGTCCATTCCGGCCCCCACATGCGGTCGCCGCCGCCGCTGCCGACCACGACCTGCAGCGCGTTGCGCTTGGTATCGGCAAGAAACGAAAACTGGTCGACCGGCTGGCCGCGCGCGGCCACTGCCTGCGGGCGCGAATTGTCGAACGGCAGACGATAGAGCAGCGCCGATGGCCCTGCACGCGGGGCGTCTTCGTCATATTCAGACCGTCCGCTGTTCAGCCCGGTCCAGACATAGACCGCGTTCTGCGAGACGTAGAAGGTTCGCGAGTCCGACCCCAGCACGCTGGTCGCGTCGCAATCGAGCACAGCGGCAGTCAGGTCACAACTCGTGACGCTGTGCACAGTGGTCACTGCCCATGGCCCGGCGCGGCGGACGCGTTCGGGCACATAGACCATATTGGCGTTCCACAGCGGCTTCGACGGATCGGCGCGCCCGTTGCCGCGCCAGCGGGTCAGCGACGGAAACGAGCTTTCCCAGCGGTCGATATCGAGCGGGATCGGCGCATAAAGCACCAGCTTTTTGCCGATCAGGCGGCTGGCGTAGTTGCGCGACGAATAATAATCGGCGGATTTGAAACTATAGGCGTCAAGGAAGCTCAGCTGTCCGGCGGGGCCGAGGCGGAACCGGTTCACCTGAGTGCCGTTCCGTGCGTAGCTATAGCCGATGACGGCGACGGTATCGCCCGCGACCAGCATTTCGTCATACCAGTCGCCGCGCCCGTCGAGTCCCGGTGCCATGGCGTCGATGGCGGCAACCGGTCGCATCCCGCCGTTCGCGGTCGAGACGGTGAACAGCCGCCCACGCCGCAGCACGATAAGCAGATCGCCCCGCGCCTTGACGATGCCGCCCTCATCGACCCCGACGACTTGCGTGTTGGTGATGTTGTCGCTGGTCGCCGATTTCGCGCCGGTCACGCTGATCGACTCGGCGGCGGGGGGCGCAGACATCGCGACCGCCGGAGGTGGAGGCGGGGGCGGCGGCGCGGCCATATCGTAACTTGGCTGCGCCCGGTCCCGCATACCCGCCGACCGCGCGGCGCGCAGATCGCGCATGAAGCTGGACAATTCGGCCTTGGTCCGGAACGCGTTCAGCCCGGGCGGCGTCGCGGTCGGCGCGGCAGTCGGCGCGGCAGTCGGCACCAGTGCGGCGACAAGCGCCCCCATGCCAAGCATTGCGAAAACAGTCCCGAACCGGTTGAAGGCACCCGTCATGTCCGCTCTCCTCTTTTGATCGATCCACCCGCGTTCGCAGGGAAAAAACGATCATCCGTCTCAAGTTACCGCAGTCCGGCACTGCCCCCTAAAAATCGCTGTCCTACCACCCCTGCCCTGTGCTTATCTGCTGGCATGATCGGACCAGACATCTCAACCCACCCGCGCTTGGTCGTCAAAATGACACGCTTCATCGGACTTTCAAAGCGAATTCGTAGGACTTTCGTGACCCTCACGGGCCTTGCTCTGGCAGTTCCGCTTGCCGCGCAGCCGGTGCCGCCCGCCATTGACGCCGTAACCAAGGCACGCATCGACCGCATCCTTAAGGCAACCCCGCTGATCGATGGTCACAACGATCTGCCATGGGAAGTGCGCGCCAACCGTGCTTTCAGTGTCGAAGGACTGGCCGCCGATGGCGACAAGCATCCGAAACCGGTGATGACCGATATCGCTCGGCTGCGGCAGGGGCGGGTGGGCGCGCAATTCTGGTCGGTGTGGCTGCCGTCGGAATTCACCGGCGAGCGCGCGATCAAGGCGACGCTCGAACAGGTCGATGTCGTCAAGCGGCTGGTCGCCCGCTATCCCGCCGACTTCGAACTGGCGAGCACGGCGGCGGACATCGAACGCATCCACAAGGCGGGACGGATCGCTTCGCTGATCGGGGCCGAAGGGGGCCACCAGATCGGCAATTCGCTCAGCAGCCTGCGGGCGTACCGCGGGGCGGGGGTCGGTTACATGACCCTGACGTGGAACAACAACAACGACTGGGCCGACAGCGGCACCGATGACGCAAAGCACGGCGGGCTGACCCCTTTCGGCAAGGCGGTCGTCGCCGAGATGAACCGTATCGGTATGATCGTCGATCTCAGCCATGTGTCGGAAGCGGTGATGGCGCAGGCGCTCGACACGACCAAAGCGCCCGTCATATTTTCGCACTCCAACGTCCGCGCGCTGTCCGACCATCCGCGCAACGTGCCCGATGCGATTCTGAGACGCCTGCCCGCGAACGGCGGCGTTGTGATGGTCAACGCTTATCCCGGGCATAATGACCCCAATGTCATCGGGCAGATGGCCCGCCGCGCGGCGGAGGAGACGCGACTGGCACGGGTCTATCCGGGCCAGCCCGACCGGCGCAAAGCGGCGCTTGCCGAATGGGATGCCGACAATCCTCGCCCTGCGTCGCCGATTGCGGTGATGGCGAACCACATCGACCATGTCGCCCGGGTCGCCGGCCACGACCATGTCGGTATCGGCGCTGACCTCGACGGTGTGCCGTTCACCAACATGGGCATGGAGGATGTCGCGGGCTATCCGCGCCTGTTCGCCGAACTCATCCGGCGCGGCTGGAGCGATGCCAATCTGGCCAAGCTGGCGGGCGGCAACATCCTGCGCGTAATGCGCGGGGTCGAAGCGACGGCAGCGGCGATGAAGGACGTGCCGCCGTCGCTTGCAACGGTCGATGCCAGATAAGCGCAGGGTTCCCGATGTCAGACCCGCTCCGCCGAACTCACGGCATCGGCTGCACGTAAGGCCGCGAGTATCCGCGTCAAATGGTGCAGGTCGCTGACCTCGAGCGCCACGCGGAAGCTGTGAAAGCTCTCGTCGCGGTTTTCGAGTTTCAGGTTAAGAATATTGGCTTTGTGCGTGCCGAAAATGCTCGCCATCACGCCCAACGCGCCGGGCTCGTTTTTGAGGATGACGACCAGTTCGGCGGTCGCACCTTCGCTGCCGTCGCCCCAAGCCAAATCGACCCAGTCGGCATCAATGCCGCTGGCCAGCACGGGGCAGTCGATGGCGTGGACAGCAATCGGCTCGTCGGGGCGGCGTAGCCCAACGATGCGGTCGCCGGGGACGGGGTGGCAACACGGCGACAGGACGAACGCGACGCCCGGCGTCAGCCCTTTGATCGAAATCGGTTCGCGCTGCGCCGGGGCAACCGCAACATCCTCGCCCGCCGAACCCGGCATCAGCGCGTTCATCACCTGTGCGTCGGTAACAGTTCGGCGGGCAATCGCCTCCATCAGCGCGCCTTCGTCGGGCAGCTTCAGCCTTTTGAGCGCGGCAGGCTGCGCTTCCTTGCCGATCTGGGCCGGCAGGCGGGTCACGATCTCGTCGTAAATCTTGCGACCCAGCGCGACGCTCTCGCCGCGTTCCTTGTTGCGGACATAGCGGCGGATCGCGGCGCGTGCTTTCCCGGTCACGACGAAGTTGAGCCACGCGGGCTGCGGTTCCTGTGCCTTCGACTTCAGGATCGCGACCTGATCGCCGTTCTCGATGGGGGTGCGTAGCGGCACGACCCGCCCGTTGATCTTCGCGCCGACCGCTTCGTTGCCGAGCTTGGTATGCACCGCATAGGCGAAGTCGACCGGCGTCGCGCCTTTGGGGAGCTGGAAGAGTTCCCCTTTCGGGGTGAACGCGAAAATGCGATCCTGATACATCGCCATGCGGGTATGTTCGAGCAACTCCTCGGGCGTTTCGGCATTGTCGAGGATTTCGACGAGATCGCTGATCCACCGCCCCGGTACGTCAGGGCGCTTCTGTCCCTGTTTGTAGGTCCAGTGTGCTGCATAGCCATATTCGGCCTGCGCGTGCATTTCGGACGAGCGGATCTGGATTTCGATCCGCATCTTCTCCGAATGGATGACCGACGTGTGCAGCGAGCGATAGGCGTTGCGCTTGGGCGTCGAGATATAGTCCTTGAACCGCCCCGGCACTGTCGGCCAGCGGCGGTGGATAACGCCCAAGGCGCGGTAACAGGCGTCCTCGTCGGGCACGATCGCGCGGAACGCCATCACGTCGGAGAGTTGCTCGAAGCTGATATGGCGCTCGGCCATCTTCTTCCAGATCGAATAGGGGTGCTTCTCGCGGCCCGAGACATCGGCCTCGATCCCGGCGCGGCTGAGCAAGAGTTTGAGGCCGGAACCAATGCGCGCAATCTGGTCGCCGCCGCCCGCGTGAAGTTGCTCAAGTCGCTTGCTGATCGAGGCATAGGCATCTGGTTCGAGCTCGCGAAACGCCAGCCCCTGCATCTCGTTCATGAACTCGTACATGCCGATCCGCTCGGCAAGCGGCGCATAGATATCCATCGTTTCCTTGGCGATGCGCCGCCGCTTCGCCTCGTCCTTGATGAAGTGCAACGTCCGCATATTGTGCAGACGGTCGGCAAGCTTGACGAGCAGCACACGGATGTCGTCGGACATGGCGAGCAGGAATTTGCGGAGATTTTCCGCCGCGCGCTCGTTTTCGGACTGCGCCTCGATCTTGCTGAGCTTGGTCACGCCATCGACCATCCGCGCAATGGCCGGGCCGAATTTGCGCTCGATCTCTTCGTGCGTAGCGACAGTATCCTCGATCGTATCGTGGAGGATCGCGGTCGCAATCGTCTCGTCGTCGAGGTGCAGGTCAGTCAATATGCCCGCGACTTCGATCGGGTGCGAGTAATAAGGATCGCCCGAAGCGCGCTTCTGCGACCCGTGCGCTGCCATCGAAAACACATAGGCGCGGTCGAGCAACGCCTCATCGGCGTCGGGGTCATAGGATTTGACCCGTTCTACAAGTTCGTACTGGCGCAGCATCGTGGCGGCATGATGGGGGCAGGGCGCGGGAACGCAACCCGCGATTGCGTCAATTCGGCAACACAGTGCCCAAAACCCGCAACACATTGCCACCCATGACCTTGGCGATGTCGGCATCGCTGAACCCTGCGTCGATCAGCGCTTGCGTAATCGCATCGAGCCGTGACGTGTCGAACCGCGCCGCAATCGCGCCGTCGTAATCGCTGCCAAGGCCGACATGGTCGATGCCGACGAGGTTGCGGACATGGGCAATAGCGCGAACGATGCCCGCGGGCGACGTGTCGCACACTGCCGCGTCCCAATAGCCGATACCCACGACCCCGCCGGTGCGCGCGACGCCGCGGATTTCGTCGTCGGTCAGGTTGCGGTTGACCTTGCACGTCGCCTGCACCCCGCCGTGCGAGGAGACGACAGGGCGCGTTGCCATCTTCAGGACTTCGGCGACTGTGATATGGCTCGAATGCGCGATATCGACGACCATCCCTTTGGCCTCCATCGCGCGGACGATCTCGATGCCGAACGGGGTGAGGCCACCCTTTTTCAGGCCGTGCATCGACCCCGCGACTTCATTGTCGAAGAAATGCGTAAGTCCCGCCATGCGGAACCCCGCGTCATAGAGCCGGTCGAGATTGGCGCGTTTGCCCTCGAGATTCTGCAGCCCTTCGACTGACAGAAGCGCGCCCATCACAGGCTTTCCCGCTGCACGGTCTGCCATCAGCGTCGCCAAGTCGCCTTTGGTGCGGATCGCGCGCAGACGCCCTTCGGATCGCGCAGCAAAGCGGTCGAGCTTAGTCGAATGCCATAGCGAGCGTTCGACCAGCGAGGTCCATGTCCGCATCGGCTGGCCCTGCGCGACGGTCAGCAGCATGATGTTGTCGGTGTCGGCCCCGTTCGCGTCGTAATTCTGGCCTTTGGGCGTCTTGGTCACCGACGACAGGATTTGCAGCGCGACATTACCGTCGGACAGGCGCGGCACATCGACTTGGCCCCGGCTCCCGCGCGCGAGCATGTCGCGCCGCCACATCAACGTGTCGGCGTGCATATCGGCGATCTGGAGCGTCTTGTGGAGCGCGGCGGCGCGTGTGGAAGCAGCAGGCGGCTGCGGTCCGGTGACGCGGTTCATGCCGCGCTCGGCGAGGGGCGGGAGGAGGCCGAAGAAGACGAGCGCGGCGATGCCGGTAAAGGCTGCGAACCAGGCCAGCAGTTTCTTCAACGCATTTCCTCTCTGCTGGCGTCGCCCTGAACTTGTTTCAGCATGATGGCATTAGAGGAGACCAATTTCCCGCAACCGCTGCTCCAGATATCCGTTCGCGGTGATGGCTTGCGGATACCGATCCGGCCTCTCTGCCGATATGCACCCCGGCAGCGTCTCGATCGGAAAGTCGCTCGCCAGATGCAGGAAGAACGGCATCGAATAGCGTGCCGACCCGCGCCGTTCGGGGGGCGGGTTGACGACGCGGTGCGTGGTCGAGGGCAGGACGTGGTTGGTCAGCCGCTGGAGCATGTCGCCGACATTCACGACGAGCGCCCCCTTGGGCGGATCGACCGCCAGCCAGTTCCCGTCGCGGTCGAGCAGTTGGAGCCCGGCTTCCTCGGCCCCCAGCAACAGCGTGATGAGATTGATGTCTTCGTGCGCGCCTGCGCGGACCCCCGGCGCGTCGGGTGACACCGGCGGATAATGCAGCAGGCGCAGCACCGAATTGCCGTCGCGAACCGGTTCGGCGAACCAGTCCTTGTCGAGCCCGAGATAGAGCGCAATCGCTGACAGCAGCTTGGCTCCAACCCGGTCGAATTCGGTATAGAGTTCGGTGAAAATCGCGCGGAAATCTCCCGGCTCGGCAGGCCACACATTGGGCGGCATGTGATCGGCGAATTTATGCCCGGCGGGCAGATCGCGCCCGATGTGCCAGAATTCCTTCAGGTCGTTCTCGGTCGCGCCCTTGGCGATTTCGATGCCGAACGGAATGAAGCCGCGCTGGCCCCCTTTGCCCGCACGATAAGCCATTTTCTTTTCGAGCGGCAGCGCGAAGAACGCCTTGGTAACCGCCCAGGCAAGATCGACGAGCACGGGGTCGATACCGTGATCGGCAATGATAGCGAAACCGAAACGCTGGAACGACCCGCCGAAATCGGCGGCGAAAGCGGCAGGGTCAGCGGACTGGGCCGCGAGCGAGAGCGGCGGGACGGAAAGGGTGTCTGACATCGCGCCTGACTAGAGGGAACCGCGTGCGCCCGCAAACGCTTGATCGATGAAGGAGAGACACAATGCCCGATTACGAAGTCGCCAAGCCCTTTGTCGAAATGAACAGCCCCGATCCGTCGGCGCAGGCCAACCGCGCCGAGGACGAGCCAGACCTCGACGGCTATGACGATGCTCAGCGCGCCGAAATCGCGCTCGTCGAAGGCGACGGCCCCAATGACGGTATCGTCATGACCGACATGCAGCCCGATCTGGGCGAGGATCTCGACGAGGACGAGGTCGAGGAAGGGGCCGATATTCTCGATGATGTCATCGACACCGACAGTGGGATTATTCGCTAGGGCAGTGCCCCTCCCCCATTCGGGGGAGGGGCAACAGGAAGTTAAGCGCCCTTGTTGGCGAGGCTCTTCATCACTTCGCCGTGCAGCCAGATGTTCATCGTCGCCGAATCATTGGTGTCGCCGGTATAGCCCAGTTCCTTGGCGAGCGTCGTGCGGTTGGAAAGGCTCGAATCGAGGCCCAGCAGCTTCATCAAGTCGACAATCGACGTCTTGTAGTTCGACGGCTGGCCCTTCGACGCGGCGATCGAGGCGAGACGTGCGTCGATGTCTTCGGGCGTTGCCGGAACGGGTGCTGGCGGCGGCGGGGTCGGGGCCACAACGGCGGGGGAGGGCGGCGTTGCGGCTTCTGCGGGCTTGCCGAAAATCGCGTCCTTGATCGCACCGAAAATGCTCATGAGTGTCTCTCCGTGAAAGGGGGCGGACTGTCCGCAACCTGACCAGCCTAGCGCCAACGCGTGACCGATGCGAGACGTTCGTTTCTGCGTTACAGTCGTTGACGTTCCGCGTTCACCTGGCGAAGCGAAGACCCAGCCAGATCGTGCGTGGTGCGGCGCGTTCGACGACTCCGCTCGCGCTGACCGCAGCCTCGACGCGCGCGTCGAACAGGTTTTCACCGCGCAGTTGCACGCTGATGCCGGGCGCAAGCGGCAGATCGGCGACCGCATCCACCGTCAGCGCAGGGGCGAGCCGCCGCGTGTTGAGATCGTCGTCGAACTGCGCCGAAACATAGCGCGTCGTCGCCGATAGCCCGCGCCAGCCGAGCGTCACCGAGGACTGGAATGGCGCGACGCTTGCAGGCTTTAGGCCGGTCAATGCCGCTGACAGTCCCGATCCCCGCAGCGACACATCGGCATAGGTCGCCGATGCAATGAGCCGCCAGTCACCGCGCACGATACTGGCATCGATCTCGACCCCGCGCGACCGCAGCGCGTCGAGGTTTTGCCGCTGGCGCGTCGTCCCCGCCAGCGTGACATTGGCGATTGCATCGTCGAGCGTCACGTCGAACAGCGCCACTGCCATGACCGCCCCCGGCACGGGTCGCCAGCGCGCCGCCACTTCGACCCCGCGCGAGCGCTCGGGCTGTAGCGCCGCATTGGCACTGGTCACTTCGGCCCCGACGCGGAACGGGCGATAGAGTTCGTTGAGCGTCGGCAAGCGCCAGCCGACATATGCCGCTGTGCTCAGCGTCAGTGTCGGTGACACGGCATAGGCCGCGCCCAGCCGCCCGGTGGTCGCCCAGCCGCTACGGTTGGGATAGCGCGTTTCGGTTGCGCCGGTACCATTGATCGCGCGCTCGGTCAGGAACCCGCCGGTCAGCGCCCAGTAGTCGATCCGTCCACCGCCAGTCAGCGTCAATGGCCCCGCGACGTGCGTTGCTTCTGCAAAGCCACCGAGGATATCGCTCGCCCCGCCTGCGACCCGCAACCGCGTCGGCGCGCCCGCGACAAAGGTGAATGCCTCGTTGGTCTCGCCCGTCGTGCGCCGCCATTCGCCGCCAAGACGGAGTTCTGTGGACCCAAATTTCGGCCGCGCTTCCAGTTTCAAGCCGAGGCCAGTGGCGGGGGTGTTATACTGGTCGAGGGTCTGGTTCGCAGCGGTGCGCGTCGCATCGACGCTGGCAAACTGCGAGGTTAAGCGGCGCAGCTGGAGATAGCCCAGCGCCACGAACTTTCCGCCGACGAGGCGCAGGCTGGCATCAGCCCCCGTCGTGCGGTTCGCGCTGAAATCTGTGCCGCGCGTGCGAGCATCGTCAAACGCAGCAACATTAGCCTGTAGTTCGCTCGTGCCGATGGCGATAACGGCACGCGCCGCAAAGCTATATTGTTCGTAGCGCGCGCCCTTGTCAGCGGCTCCACGGCTTACCACCGGCACAAACCCGTCGCCGCCCGTATAGCCGCCCGACACCAGACCGAACCCGCCGCCGAGCCGCCCCGATGCCAGCAATCGCCCCTCAGCCGAGCCGAAACTGCCGCCCGCAATCGACCCCGCCAGTCCCGGCGCATCGCCAGCCGCCACGCTGTCGAGCTCGATCGTGCCCGCCAGCGCCCCCGACCCGCCCGCGCCGCTGCCGCCGCCGCGCGTCACGCGCACGCGACCGAGCCGTTCGGGCAGATACAGCGGCCAGTTGAGATAGCCCGCGAACGGATCGCCCTGTGGCACCCCGTCGAGGAGGACGAGCACGCGCG
>ENA-OBLH01000334-OBLH01000334.1-metagenomes-genome-assembly--contig:-NODE-334-length-16311-cov-2.94611_pt1 | contig 16311 bp, 14 predicted proteins | sample MGYA00153382_OBLH01 | MGnify analysis MGYA00153382
CCGCGACGAGTCCGTGGTGCGGCTCGAGGTTGTTGACGGCTCGGCTCCGGTCCGGCCGGGGCTCGAGGCGATCGAGTCGACTCAGGCCGAGGTGGACCGGGTCGTCGACCTCGTGCTCGCTCACGCGCGCACCAGACCGCGAGAGTCGCTGGGAGTCATCGCGCTGGGCATCAAGCATGCGGCCCGGATCGAGGACGCCCTGCGTGTGGCCCTGACCCACGGCGCGGCGCTCGGCGTCGGCGACTTCTTCGACGAGGACCGCGACGAGCGCTTCTTCGTCAAGAACCTGGAGCGGGTCCAGGGCGACGAACGCGACGCGATCATCCTGTCGATCGGATATGGCAAGACCCCCCACGGCAGGGTGCTGCACCGCTTCGGGCCGCTCAACCTCGAGGGGGGCGAGCGCCGTCTCAACGTCGCGATCACCCGTGCCCGCCGGAGGATGACCGTTGTGTCGTCCTTCACCGCGTCCGACCTGGACCCGACCCGGCTCAAGGCCCGTGGCACCCTCATGCTGCGCGACTTCCTGTTGTATGCCGCGCAAGGTGGCGCCCAGGCTGCCGCCGAAGGTCGTGCCCATACTGCCGCACAGGTTCCCTCCCGAGGTAGCGTCCAACCTGCCCCGCAGCCTCAACCAGGGCCGGACTCTCAGGGTGAGGTCGATGCGATCGGACACGAAGAGGCACGCAGGGGCTACCTGGATCCGTTGGTGGCCGATCTGGCGTACCGGCTGCGGGCCGAGGGTTTGGTGGTTCACACCGGGTATGGCGCGTCGGCCCAGCGCCTTGACCTCGCTGTCGAGGACCCGCAGCGACGCGGCAGGGTGCTGGTGGCGGTGGAGACCGACGGCCTGCGGTACGCCGCGATGTCGAGCACCCGGGATCGCGACCGTCTGCGCGTTGAGCAGCTTCGTCGTCTCGGATGGGAACACGTGCGTGTCTGGAGCACCGACCTGTTCCGCGACCCCGCGCGCGACGTGGCCCGGATCAGCGCCGCCGTCCGCGCAGCGTCGGCTGCCAGGCCGGCCCTGACCAGACCAGACCAGCTCAGGCGCACCGATGTCGGGCTTCCGGAGATCCAGCTTCCCGACAACAAGCCCGCCGCCACGAATCCCGGCGCCGCGAAGCCCGAAGACGCCAAGCCCGAAGACGCCAAGCCCGAAAGCGTGGAGATGGAAAAGCTGGACACTGAAGACGGGGCAACTGAAGACACGAAGCCGGCCGTCGCCCCCGCGCGGTCCAGGCCCGAGCAGACCCGCGATGATACCGACGCGGGGTGGGGAGAACGGAGCGATGAGGATGCGAAGGACCAGTGGCTGCGCGACCAGCGACCCCCGCACTGGGGTTGACCTGCAGGGTTGGCGCGAGGGGCTCAGGGTTTGGCCAGCGTTGGCTCAGAGGGGTCAGATCGAGGCGGGGGTTGCGGGGCGTCATACTTCTAGGGACGCCGCTGAAGATGACGGTCCGCTTGACGGCGGCTGAGTCTGACGCGCTGTGTTGACAGTTGCGGTGGAGAGACGGCCATCGGGGTGCGCAAGCGCAGGCCGGTGGAGTCCCGTCGCTCTCGAAATGTCGACGGCACAGCCAGCATTCAAGCGCGACAACAGTCGACGCTTCGCATGATCGTGGAAAAGGTGAACTACACGGATGACAGACCAGTCGCAGATTCGGATCAAGGCTTTCGCTGACAAGATCATGTCGGCTGAGGCAGCCGCCGAATTCATCCCCGCAGGTTCGAATGTCGGGATGAGCGGGTTCACCGGTTCTGGCTATCCCAAGGCAGTGCCCGGGGCAATGGTGGCACGCGCGCGGGATGCGCGGGCAGCCGGGGAAAGCTATGCCGTCAGTGTCTGGACCGGCGCCTCGACCGCCCCGGAGCTGGACGGTGCGATGGCGGAGGTCGACGGCGTCCACCTGCGCATGCCCTACCAGTCCGACCCGATCAGCCGCTCCAAGATCAACGCCGGGTTGATGGAGTACACGGACATCCACCTGTCCCACGTTGCGCAGATGGTGTGGGAGGGCTTCTTCGGGCACATGGACGTCGCCGTGGTTGAGGTGGCCGGGATCACCGAGGAGGGCGAGCTGATCCCCTCGACCTCGGTCGGCAACAACAAGACCTGGATCGACCAGGCCGACAAGGTGATCCTCGAGGTGAACTCCGCGCAGCCCCTTGGGCTTGAGGGCATGCACGACATCTACTACGGCACCGCGCTGCCCCCGAACCGCAAGCCGCTGCTGATCAGCAAGGTCGCCGATCGGGTCGGGGTGCCCTACCTGCACGTCGCCCCGGAGAAGGTCATCGCGGTCGTGGAGACGAACAACCCGGACCGCAACACGCCGTTCAAGGCTCCGGACGCCGACTCGGAGAAGATCGCTGGCCACGTCCTGGAGTTCCTCACCCACGAGGTGGACAGGGGCCGGTTGCCCGCAACGTTGCTGCCGATCCAGTCGGGCGTCGGCAACATAGCCAACGCGGTGCTGATGGGGCTCGACAAGGGACCGTTCCGGCCGCTGACCTCCTACACCGAGGTCATCCAGGACGGCATGCTGCAGATGCTTCACAGCGGCACGGTGAGCATGGCCTCGGCCACGGCGTTCTCGCTCAGCGAGGCTGGTCTGGCCGACCTGATCGAGAACATCGACTTCTTCCGCGAGCGGATCATCCTGCGCCCGCAGGAGATCAGCAACCACCCCGAAGTCATCCGGCGCCTTGGCTGCCTGGCGATGAACGGCATGCTCGAAGCCGACATGTACGGCAACGTCAACTCCACCCACCTCATGGGCTCGAGCATGATGAACGGCATCGGCGGGTCGGGCGACTTCGCCCGCAATGCCTACATCTCGATGTTCCTGTCGCCGTCCACCGCCAAGGGCGGGAAGATCTCCTGCATCGTGCCGATGGCCAGCCACGTCGACCACACCGAGCACGACACCCATGTCATCGTCACCGAGCAGGGGCTGGCCGATCTGCGTGGCTTGCCGCCGCGTCGCCGTGCCCAGCAGATCATCGATCACTGTGCGCACCCGGACTACCGCCCGGCGCTGCAGGACTACCTTGACCGGGCGACGGCCACCGCGAAGGGCAAGCACACCCCGCACATCCTCGGCGAGGCTCTGTCGTGGCATGAGCGGTTCCTCAAGGACGGCACGATGCAGCCCGTCTGACCCGGCCTGACGAAGGGTGCCGACTCCGGCTCGGGGTGGGTGCCCTTCGTCATACCGCCTCGGTCAGCCCTGGCTCAGCCGCGAGCCCGCAGGGAGTCTCGGATCTCGGTCAGCAATACGATCTCTGCGCCGGTGGCCTTCGGATGGGCAGTGCTGGAACGCTCCTTCGCCGCCTCGTAGGGCTTGACCACGAAGAAGTAGACGATCACAGCCAGGATGACGAAACCGACGAGCGCCGTGATGAAGACGCCGATCGGCACGCCGCCGGGCGTGATGTCGTCGAAGTTTGGCTGACCGCCGATCTTGCCTATCAACGACATGATGACGGCCACGAAAGCCTTGACCACGGTGCCGAAAGCGGCCGCCATCACGAAAGCGACGGCGAGCTCGACCAGATTCCCCTGCATCACGAACTTCCTGAGTCCACTCATGATCTGGGTCCTTCCTGGGTTGGATGTTGGGACGCGGAACAGATTAGCCAGGGTCCGGTCCCCGAAAGTGCCTGCGGTAGCTGTGGTCTGAACGTCATCGCCCTGATCAGGCAGTGGGGGCCCTCAGGACGAGACCGAAGGTGAGGTCGGACGGGCCGGACGGGCCGGACGGGTCGGTTGTGGCGAGCGAGGCCGCAGTGCTGGTCGAGACGGCCACGGTCACCCCGCCAGGAAGCCGGGACTCTGAGGTCGCCGACCAGGTGCCGCCGCCCGTCGGGCTGGAGTCCACCGCGAGCACCACGACGTCTGTGGCCACGAGCTTGCCTGCCGAGCTGATCAGATCCACGTGGTCGCCCGGGGTGGTGATCGCGGCCATTGCCGGGTCGGTGAGCCTGACGTGGGCGGCCACCAGCCCGGGTTGCGCCCCCGTCAAGAGCCCCGGGCCTGCGAGCCGAGCCGCGGTGATCGGCTCGCCACGTGACATCCCGGCGCCCAGTGACCTGCCCACGAGTGCCCCGGGGTCGGCCACGGCGCCGCCAGGTCTGAGGTCCGTGGGCCAGTCCGCCACCGCGAGGTCGCCCTGCGCCAGAACGTGCCCGGCCGTCAGGTCGTGGGCGACGATCACGATGGGGACACCTCGCGGAGTTGGATGTGGGAGGAAGGCGCTCATGGCCAACCCGGCGGCGATGGCGACCAAGCCGGCGGAAACGGCTCTGCGAAGCCGGTTTCGCTGCCAGGCAGGTCGCCGTCCGGGACCGACCAGACGGGCAGGCAGGAGGCGTTCGAGGCCCTCCCGGCGGTCGCTGCCGCTCTCTTGGTCGCTTGTCACCTGGGCAGGGCGAACGGCAGCCGCAGACCATCTAGAGATCGCCTGCACGAACACAGCGCAGATTCGTCGTCCTCGGGGGCAGGCATCGCCCCGATTGCCGACTTCAGCAGCGACTTCAGCCCTTCGAGGCTCCTGGCGAACACCTGGAGCACCTCTTCGTGGGTCACTGCCCCGCCGGCATCGACCCCTGCATCGTGATCGGTGACCAGAGCGACCGTCGTGAAGCACAGGGCGAGCTCGCGGGCGATGGCGGCCTCGGGCATGCCGGTCATACCGACGACCGTCCATCCGGCCTGCTGGTGCCAGGTCGACTCTGCACGTGAGGAGAACCGAGGGCCGTTGATGACGACCAGAGTGCCCTCTCCGACCACGTGCTTGTTCGCCGCACGACCGGCGTCGACGACGGCCTCACGACCTCGCGGGCAGTAGGGGTCGGAGAATCCGACGTGCACCACGGGGCCGACCGCGTCATAGATCGTGTGGTCACGACCCCAGGTGCGGTCGACGACCTGGTCGGGCACCACGATGGAGCCGGGACCGTGCTCTGGCCTCAGGGAGCCGACGGCACAGGGTGCCAGGACCTGCCGGACCCCGACCGAACGAAGTGCCCACAGGTTGGCGCGGTAGTTGACGTGGTGCGGCGGGATTCGGTGCCCCTGCCCGTGACGAGCCAGGAAGGCCACCCGACGGCCCCCGAGATCCCCGATGAGGACGTCGTCGCTGGGGTCCCCGAACGGCGTGCTGATGCTGAGACGCTCGGTGTCGGCGAGGAACTCGTAGAACCCTGAGCCACCGATGACCCCGATATCGGCGCGAGCTGAGCCTGTCCCCGTCCCGGGAAAGGCGGAGGTGTCTGTGCCTGGTGTCATACGCCGAGACTAGCCGCGGGTCCGGTCTGGCCAGAAGCCCCTGTGAGGCGTGTGGACAGTGGGGCGATGGCCCGCACAGATGTGGACAAGCCCCGCCGGATGGGCAGCCTCAGGCCGCGGAGCCTTCGGACTTCGAGGCTGACCTGGTGGCCGTCTTGGTGGTGGCGGAGCTCGAAGACGAGTCAGCAGAGGTCGTGGAGGACGAGCTGCCCGACTCGCTCGACACCGAGGTAGTGCTCGTGGAGCCGGAGCCCTGGGAGTCCTTGTCCGAACCATGTGACGATCCCTGGCGCGAATCCTTGCCAGAGCTCTTGTCCGAGCTCTTGTCCGAGCTCTTTTCCGAGTTCTTGTCGGACCCATGCTCACTGCTGCGGCGGGAGCCACCACGGGAGTCGTTGCGGGAGTCGTTGCGATAGAAGCCCGAACCTTTGAACACGACGCCGACGGCGTTGAACACCTTGCGCAGGCGCCCCTGACACTCGGGACATTCGGTCAGCGAGTCGTCCGCGAAAGACTGAACGATCTCAAAGCGGTGTTCGCACGCGGTGCACGCGTAGGCGTACGTAGGCACAGTTCCTCCGTTGGCACTCTCAGGGTCTGACTGCCAAGTGTACGGCAGGCTGCCGGGGCAGGCCCTGCTGTACGTGGCCGGACCCTTCGGGGAGGGTCTAGGTGGCGCCCTGGCCGTCAGTCGAGTTGTTCCATCCGGCGAGGCGTCCGAGCCGGCTGACCTCACGAACCCGCAGATCGGTCGCGAGCCGGGTCTCGGCCGTCGCGACGATCAGCAGCTGGTCACCGTGGCGCAGGGTTGTCCGCGGGGACGGGACGAAGCCCTTGCCGCCCCGGACGACCAGCGTGACGTTGGCGCCGGGAGGCAGCCGCAGCTCGAACACCTCGACGCCGTGCAGCCTGGAGCTGATGCCGATGGTCATCTGCAGGATGTCTGCCCTGAGCTCGTCCAGAGGCGTTGACTCGACCTCGAGGTCGACTGCCCGGTCGCTGTCCGTCACGCCGAGCCGGCGCGCCACCCAGGGCAGCGCGGGGCCCTGAACCAGTGTGAAGACCACGACCAGGACGAAGACGAGGTCGAACAGCCGCTGGGCGTCCGGTGTCTTCATGGTCAACGGCACCGTGGCCAGAACGACCGGCACCCCGCCACGCAGCCCCGCCCAGGAGAGGAACGCCTGGTCCCGCCAGGGCACCCGGAACGGGGTCAGCGAGAGCAGGACCGACAGCGGCCTGGCCACCAGCAGCAACACCAGCCCAATCACGATCGCGGGCACGACCTGAGCCCACAGCCGGATGGGCGAGACCAGCAGGCCCAGCAGGACGAACAGTCCGATCTGGGCCAGCCAGCCCAGGGCCTGGGCAAAGCCGCGCACCGCGGTCCGGTGCGGTAGCCGCATGTTCCCCAGCACGAGTGCAGAGAGGTAGGCCGCGAGGAAGCCGCTGGCGTGGAGCAACGCGCCTGACGCGTACGCCAGCACCGTCAGTGACACCACCCCGATCGAGAACAGGGCTGACGAGGACAGCCCGATCCGGCGCATCAGGCGCCCGCCGCCATACCCGATGAGCAGTCCGACGGCGGCACCGCCGGCCAGCTCTGCGATGGCTATCAAGAGCAGCTGCCACCAGACGGGGTGGCCCGATCCCGGGGTGGCCTGAGCGGCAAGGGCCACCACCAGGATCACCACCGGAGCGTCGTTGAAGCCGGCCTCAGCCTCCAGCATGCCGGTGAGCCGTCGGGGGAGCGGGACGCGGCGCAGGACGGAGAACACCGCTGCCGCATCGGTGGAGGCGAGCACGGCGCCGATGAGCATCGCCGCGGTCCACGACAAGTCGAGCATGAGGTTGGCGGCCACGCCCACGACCGCGACGCTGACCACCACCCCCAGGGTCGACAGCAGGGCAGCTGGCGCGACCGACTCCCGGATGTCGGTCCAGGAGGTGGTGAGTCCGCCCTCGGCCAGGATCAGCACCAGCGCGCTGTAGCCGAGGACCTGGGTCAGCTCAGCCGAGGTGAAGCGGATGCCGAAGCCGGCCTCACCGATGACCATGCCGATGCCGAGATAGATCAGCAGCGAGGGCAGACCGCTGCTGCCTGACAGACGCACGGCGGCGACCGCGAAGAGCAGAACGAGAGTCCCGACCAGAAGCGAGAGGTCGAGGTTGGAGACGGTGACGGCAGCCATGGGTTCGATGTGTCATAGTCTCGCAGGGTGTCTAGAGCCAGGCTGGTCCGCCGTTTTTCCCTGTCCGTCGTTGTCGTGGTCGTCATCGCCATCGTGGTCGCCACCGTCCTCGGCGTCAGTCTGGTCAGGCGGACCTTCCCGCAGACCGCCGGTCAGCTTGCCGTCTCGGGCCTGACCGCGAACGTGACGGTGCTCCGCGACGACCGGGGTGTGCCCCAGATCTACGCCGACAACTCCCAGGACCTCTTCCGCGCCCAGGGCTACGTGGCCGCACAGGATCGCTTCTTCGAGATGGACGTGCGACGGCACATCACCGCCGGCCGGCTTTCGGAGATGATCGGCAAGGACGGCGTCCAGACCGACCGGGTCATCCGGACCATGGGCTGGCGCAAGATCGCCGAGGCGGAGCTGCCGACCCTGGCGGCCTCGACCCGGCAGTACCTCCAGGCCTATGCCGACGGGGTCAACGCCTACATCAGCAAGGCGGGCAGCCCGGACAAGATGGCCCTGGAGTACTCGGTCCTGGGGCAGAACTTCCCTGACTACCGGGTGGAGCCCTGGTCGCCGGCGGACTCCCTCGCCTGGCTCAAGGCGATGGCCTGGGACCTGCGAGGTGACTACGACAACGAGCTCACCCGGGCCAGGCTCGCGGGGACCATCACCCCTGCCCGGCTGGCGCAGATCTTCCCGCCATACCCCATCGGGACGCACCACCCGATCCTCTCGAACGCTGACTGGCAACCGGGCCCCAGGTCGAGCAGCGTCCCGGTCAAGGACCCGACCAAGAGCGCAGCCTCGGCGATACCGGCGGCTGCCAAGGCCGTGGACCAGTCGGATGCCCTGACCGACAAGTCAGCCCGCAGGGTCTACTCAGCGGTGTCGAAGGCCCTCGCCGAGCTACCGGTGCTGGTCGGGCGGGGTGACGGCGTCGGGTCCAACTCCTGGGTCGTGGGTCCGGGGCGTTCGTCGACCGGCAAGCCCCTGCTGGCCAACGACCCGCACCTCGGAGTGGGCATCCCCGGGGTGTGGTATCAGACCGGCCTGCACTGTCGCACCGTGTCGGCAGCCTGCCCCTTCGACGTCGCGGGCTTCTCCTTCGCCGGGCTGCCCGGCATCGTCATCGGGCACAACCAGAACATCGCCTGGGGTATCACCAACCTGGGCCCCGACGTCAGTGACTTCTATCTCGAGCAGGTCCGTGGCCGCACCTACCGGCGGGGCAAGGACTACAAGCCGCTCAAGGAGCACACCGAGACGATCAAGGTGGCCGGTGGCTCGGACGTCACCGCGACCGTCCGGGAGACCGTGCACGGACCGCTGCTCTCCGACGTGATCCCGTCGGTGGCCCAGGCGGGCAAGTCGGCCCCGGTCGAGGGCAGGCCCGAGACCACCTCGTATGACGTGTCGCTGGCCTGGACCGGGCTGTTGCCGGGGCACACCGCCGACGCCATCTTCAAGATCAACATCACGTCGAACTTCGCCCAGTTCCGGGAGGCGGCAAAGGATTTTGCGGTCCCGGCACAGAACCTTCTGTACGCCGACACGAAAGGCCACATCGGCTACCAGGCGCCTGGCCAGGTGCCGATCCGTGCCTCGTCGACGCAGGGAGCGCCGGCGGGCTACTGGCCTGCCCCGGGGTGGGACGCGAAGTTTGACTGGAAGGGCTTCGTGCCCTTCACCCAGATGCCGACGTCGTACGACCCGCCGCAGGGCTACATCGTGGCGGCCAACCAGGCGGTGACAGCCAGCAAGGGGCCCTTCCTGACCACCGAGTGGGACTACGGTTTCCGCAGCGAGCGGATCCGGGCCCTGATCACCGCGACGCCCAAGGTCACGCCGGCCCGGATGTCCCAGATCCAGGGGGACACCACCAACGGGTTCGCGCCGGTGCTGGTCAAGTCCCTGCTTGCGGTCGATCTCGAGAAGGACTCGTTCAACGAGGATGGCCAGGAGCTCCTGCGCTCCTGGAACTTCACCCAGCCCAGCGGCAAGTCGCCGTCGGCTGCTGCCGCGGCGTTTTACAACGCGGTCTGGAGCAACACCCTGAGGCTGACCTTCGACGACGAGCTCGGCGACATGAAGGCAGATGGTGGTTCACGGTGGATGCAGGCCCTTTCTGGGCTGCTGGCCAGTCCGCGTGACCCGTGGTGGGACAACAAGCTGACGCCCGGGGTGATCGAGGGTCGTGACGAGATCTTGCGCCAAGCCATGGTCGCCGCCCGCAGGGAGCTGACCACCAAGCTGGGCAAGCAGCCTGTGACGTGGCAGTGGGGCCGGCTCCATCAGCTCACCCTGGAGAGCAAGATCCTGGGTGGTGACACCCTGCCCGCCCCCGTCCGGGCGATCTTCAACCGGGGCCCGTGGCAGATGCCCGGTGGATCGTCCATCGTCAACGCGAACGGGTGGGACTCCAGCAAGGGCTACCAGGTCAACTGGGCTCCCTCGATGCGCATGATCGTCAACCTGGGCGACCTGGATCGTTCTCGCTGGGTCAACCAGACCGGTAGCTCGGGCCATCCCTTCGACGATCACTATGTCGACCAGACAGATGCCTGGGTCAACAACCTGACCTACCCCTGGCCGTTCTCCTCGCGGGCGATCCGCGCCGGCGGGGGTGAAGAGCTGACGCTGACCCCGGACGCCTCAGGCAACTGACCCGGGATACGCGATCGGCGAGAGGCCGCCGCAGGGGGTGATGACGGCGTCCACGCGCACGTCGTGAGCGTCATGCGGCAGTGGCGACCCGGCATACTCCTGGTCGTTGACGATGGCGACGACGAGGGCGTCGGTGCGCCGCCGGGCAAGAGCCCGGTCATAGCAGCCACCACCCTGCCCCAGCCTCGTCCCGCTGTGGTCTATCGCGAGCGCCGGCGCCAGGATCACCCGCGCGGCGGCTATCCCGTCAAGGCCGAGCCGTGGACCCTCGCTTCCGTCAGCCCGTAGCTCGCGCCATTCCAGGTCCAGGTCGGGCAGCGTCTCGGGCACGATCACCAGGGCGCCGCGGCCGTGCAACATCTCGGCCAGCGCCTCGGTGGGCGGCTCATGGGGCAGTGAGCGATAGATCGCCACGCAAGGCTGATCGTCGTATGCCGGGTGCCCACCCGGTGTCGGGGGGGGCGGCGCGATGGTGTTCAGGAGAGCCTCCGCGGTGGCCGCGATGGCGGCCGCGTCGGCATGCCGATCCCGTTGCGGGAGTCGGGATCGGCGCTCCGCGCGCAGCTGGCGTCGGAGTGACTTCTTGTCGGGCTGGACTGCGGGGTCGGCGCCGTGGCTCATGGCCAAATTGTGCACCCTAGCTCCTGCGGGGCGCCGACGATAGTGAGCGGCGCCCTTCCCGGCTACTGTCGGGGCCATGACATCGACCGAGCACCGCGCCGCATCCGTGCCGACCCGCGGCACTGTCACCAAAGCCGTGATTCCGGCAGCAGGGCTGGGAACCCGCTTCCTGCCTGCGACCAAGGCGACCCCCAAGGAGATGCTGCCGGTCGTCGACAAGCCGGCCATCCAGTATGTCGTCGAGGAGGCCACCCGTGCCGGCCTGCGGGATGTCCTCATGGTGACCGGCCGCAACAAGGCTGCTCTGGAGGATCACTTCGACCGTCACTGGGAGCTGGAGAAGGCGCTGGAGGCCAAGGGCGACCAGCTTCGCCTTGCCCGGGTGCGCAAGTCCAGCGACCTCGGCAACATTCACTACGTGCGCCAGGGCGAGCCCCTGGGCTTGGGCCACGCGGTCCTGTGTGCCGCGGATCACGTCGGCAACCACCCCTTTGCGGTGCTGCTCGGTGACGACCTGATCGACAACCGAGATCACCTGCTCGAGGCGATGATCGAGGTACGGGAGGCCATGGGCGGCAGCGTGATCGCCCTGATGGAGGTTCCGCCGGAGTCCGTCCAGCTCTACGGGTGCGCCGCGGTCGAGCCCGGCTGGCAGGAGAACGGTGACGGATCTGTGGTCCGGGTGACCGGCCTGGTGGAGAAGCCCGATCCTGCCGACGCCCCGAGCAACCTGGCCGTCATTGGTCGCTACATCCTCGACCCGTCGATCTTCGAGATCCTGGCCAAGACCCCTCCCGGTCGCGGCAACGAGATCCAGCTGACGGACGCCCTGCAGCAGTGCGCTTCGTCGACCGAGCCAGGCGGCGGCGTGCACGGCGTGATCTTCCGTGGTCGCCGGTATGACACCGGCGACCGGCTGGACTATCTCAAGGCCGTGGTCCGGCTGGCTGTCGACCATCGCGAGCTCGGCTCGGACTTCTCGTCGTGGCTCACCGGTTTCGTGGCCGAGAAGGATGCTTCCGCGCTGGACTCAGCAACGTCGTGATCACCGTCCAGGAACATCTTTCGCGTATCGTCGCCACCGTGCAGCGGCTCCCGCCGATCGGTCTCGACCTGCTCGACGCGCAGGGCTGCGTGCTCGCCCGGGACGTGACCAGCCAGGTCGCCCTCCCGGGTTTCCGGAACTCGGCCATGGACGGGTATGCCGTGTACGCCGCGGATGTCGCGGGCGCCAGCGTCACGGCCCCGGTCAGCCTGCCGGTGGCCGGTGACATCGCCGCAGGGAACACCGAAGCACTCCGGCTGGCTCCCGGTCAGAGCATGCGGATCATGACCGGCGCCCCGATGCCGGACGGAGCCGATGCCGTCGCTCCCGTCGAGGACACCGACGGTGGTCTGAGCAGGGTCACCATCTCCGCGCAGGTGCACGCCGGCACGCATGTTCGCGAGGCCGGCGAGGACGTTGCGGCCGGCAGCCTGGTGATGACCGACGGCACGCGTCTGGAACCTCGTCAGATCGCCCTGCTCGCCGCCGTCGGCACGGGTGAGGTCAGGGTGACCCCCCGGCCCCGGGTGGTCGTCATCTCCACCGGCGACGAGCTGATCGAGCCGGGCACCCGCCCCGGGTTCGGCCAGGTCGTCGACAGCAACGGCCTGATGCTGACCGCGGCCGTCCGGGCTCTCGGCTGTATCCCCGTCCGGGTCGGTTGCGTGCGCGATGACGCGGCGACCTTTCGGTCCACCATCGAGACCCAGATCCGGCAGGCTGACGCCGTGATCACGACCGGGGGAGTCAGCATGGGCGCCTATGACACGGTCAAGGAGGTGCTCTCCAGCGTCGCCGCGATGCGTTTCGACAAGGTCGCCATGCAGCCTGGCATGCCGCAGGGCTTCGGTGTCCTCGGCGAGCACCAGATCCCGGTGTTCACCCTCCCCGGCAACCCGGTCAGCGCGATGGTCTCGTTCGAGGTGTTCGTGGCCCCGGGGCTGCGACTGATGGCGGGTCGCCCCCAGCGGGAGACTCCGCTGGTCACCGCGGTGGCCGCCGACGCCTGGACCGCGCCGGCGGGCAAGGTGCAGTTCGCCCGGGTCGTGCTGTCCCGCAACGGTTCCGCTGTCCGGGCAGGGGACCAGCCCGGCCATACGGTGTCCATCGCCGGGCTGCAGGGCTCGCACGCGCTCGGCTCTCTGGCGAGGGCGAACGCGCTGGCCGTCATACCGGCTGAGGTGACCTCGGTGCGGGTTGGCGACCAGGTCAGCTGCCACCCGCTGGGACCGATCCCGGAGGCGCCATGACCGATAGGCCGAACACCACGTTCACCCACCTGCGAGCCGACGGATCGGCGCACATGGTCGATGTCTCGGCCAAGGACGTGACAGTCCGTACGGCGTCCGCAGCAGGACGGGTGCTGCTGTCGGCGGTGGCCGTGGCCGCCCTGCGGGAAGGGACGATGCCCAAAGGTGACGCGTTGTCGGTCGCCCGCATCGCCGGGATCCAGGCGGCCAAACGCACTCCCGACCTGATCCCGCTGGCTCATCCGATCGGGGTGCACGCTGTCGAGGTCGACCTGGTGGTGGTCGACGACGGGGTGGACCTGACGGCGACCGTCCGTACGGCAGACCGGACCGGTGTGGAGATGGAGGCGCTCACCGCGGTCTCGGTGGGAGCACTGGCCCTGGTCGACATGGTCAAGGCGGTGGACCGGCACGCCCGGATCACCGACGTGCGCGTGACAGCGAAGTCCGGCGGCAGGTCCGGGGACTGGGTGGAGTCATGACGGTGGAAGGCTCGGCAGTGGTCATCACCTGCTCGACCCGGGCGGCGGCCGGGGCCTATCCGGACCGGTCGGGGCCGATCATCGTGGAGGCGCTGCGTCGCTGGGGCCTGTCGGTGCGTGACGCCGTCGTGGTCGCGGACGGCCCTGACGTGGGAGCGGCCCTTCGCACGGCGATCTCGTCAGGGGCTGCGCTGGTGGTGACCACCGGCGGCACCGGGCTGACCCCGACCGACCGCACGCCTGAGGCCACCGCGGAGGTGGTGGACCGGTCGGTCCCCGGCATCGCGGAGGCGATCCGAGCGGTCGGCGTGGCGGCCGGCATACCCTCTGCCATGTTGTCGCGTGGTATCTGCGGCGTTGCGGCCAGAACGCTGGTGATCAACCTGCCGGGGTCGATGGGGGGGGTGAGCAACGGGCTCGAGGTGCTCGAACCCGTGGTGGAGCACGCTCTGCAGCAGATCAAGGGGGGCGACCATTGAGGGACGGGCTCTGGCCGGTGACGCTCACCGCCCGTCGGTTCGGCGGCGCGCCGGTGATCCTGCGGCCCCTTCACGGCAGGGACCGGCGCCAGTGGGAGGCGTTAAGAGCCGGGAACAGCGAATGGCTCCGGCCGTGGGAGGCCACCTCGCCGCATCCGATGGTGGCGGGTCCGGCGTTCCGTCAGGTGGTCAGGCAGTTCGACCGGGAGGCTGCGGAAGGTCGCCTGCAGCCCTTCGTCATCCAGACCGAGGGGCAGCTGGTCGGCCAGATGCACCTGTTCGGGATCGCCTGGGGCTCCCTGCGTTCGGCGTGCGCGGGCTACTGGGTTGCCGAATCCGTTGCGGGACAGGGGATTGCGCCCCTTGCGCTGGCGGTCGCCTGTGACCACGCTTTTCTGATGCTGGGTCTGCATCGAGTAGAGGTCAACATCCGGCCAGAGAACAGCGCCAGCCTTCGGGTCGTCGAGAAGCTGGGTTTCCGCGAGGAAGGCCTGCGACGCCGCTACCTGCATATCGACGGCGAGTGGCATGACCATCGCTCCTTCGCCATGACGACTGAGGATCTCGGCGCCACCTCGCTCGTCGAGCGCTGCAACCTCTCTCAGGGACTGTGAGATGAGGGACACCGAACCGCGACATCAGCGACACACCGGGGCGCGTCCATCGTTAGTGCGGCAGACGCCTCTAACTTTGAGTTTGTGCAGCCCAGCAGCCTGATCTTCCTCGTTCTCATTGCGATTTGGGCTGCCTATCTGCTTCAGCACTGGGTTTGCCGGCGTGAGCACCTGGCCACGGCCCGGTCGGTCGACCGTTTTTCGGCTGCCATGCGAGTCCTGGAGCGTCGCAGTCCGCTGTCCGAGTTCGATCTTTCGGTGACACGCCCGCGCTCGTATGCCCTCAGCCCTGCGCGCCCTTCTCGCCCTTCTCGCCGGGAGGTTGTCGTGAAGCAGTCTCAGTCTCCGCGAGTCACGGCCCCGCCCGTCCCCGCGACAGCGGTGCGATCCACCCGGATCTTCCACCTCCTGGCCGGGGTGTCGGCTCGTCGAGCTCGCGGCCTCTCGTTGCTGACCTCTCTGTTGCTCGTGCTCGTGGTGTCACCGCTGGCTGCCTTCTCGGTCCTGCCCTGGTGGAACGTGGCGGTCGCCTTCGCCGTTCTGGCGGCTGACCTGAGCTGGCTGCGCCAGGCTGCCGTGGCTGAGCGCGCCAGCACCCGGGCACGTGAGCCGGGACGCAGATCCGCGGAGAGTTCTGGTCGCACCCCGGCGGTGTACTCCGCAGAGTCCGGAGCGCGCCGCAAGAGCCAGGCCAGGCCTGTGCGCCACCCCGAAGGCGAGGCCGACGTCGACGGCGAGGGCGAGGATGAGGACGAGCGTGTCGGCCCGGTCCCGCTGGTTGCTGCCACCGAGGTCCCGGAGCCGGTCGCGCCGCCGGTTGAGGTGGATCCGTCCGCCTGGGACCCCGTACCGGTGCCGCCGCCCACGTACACGCTGAAGGCCAAGGCGGCAGACCCCGTGCCCGTGCAGGTGCCCGCCGGGGTCCCCGAGCTCGGTGCGAGCGAGCGCTGGAGCCTGGATGGAATGATCTACGACTGTGACCTCGAAGAGCTCGTCGAGCGGCACACCGCCACCGGCGCCTGATCCCCGGGCTCACTCTCTCCCTGAACAGCGTCAACACCCTTGGCTGCCATGCGGTGAAAGCGCAACAATCGACTCAAAATGTCCGCCGTTGCATCGATTTGTGCGCTCTCACTACCGTGCAGAACGGCTCTGGTGAAGTCCCGGCCGGCCGCGACCGGCCGGGATACAACCTGGCGCGTTTCTGCCTTGGCGGGCCACGGTGTTATCGTTTCGTCCGCACCATGGGGCTGTGGCGCAGCTGGTAGCGCACCTCGTTCGCAACGAGGGGGTCAGGGGTTCGAGTCCCCTCAGCTCCACCGACATCACCGCAGGCCAGAGGCTCTGTCCCGATCCGGGATGAGGGCCTTTGGGGTGTCTGGAGGCAAAGTACAGCAGTTGATCGCTGGACCGCAGTCATGCAGCCTCTCCCACCAGGTCGGCAGTCGGTCGGAAGGCGTCGCGTCAACTTCGCCCAGAAAGACGCAATGGGGTCCCCCAGGCCAGTGTGCTGGCCGGCTACGGCGGCCGTGAGCAGACTCGATCGACCATTTGCTGGCCGCCATTGATTACCTGGGCTGGAAGTCTGCGCCCGCTGCCGGGGTGGCGGCCAAGGAGTGGAAGGAGTTCGTGGCGTGCCGGGCGATGGAGCACGTTTCCCCGCCGCTGCTGGTGCCG
>ENA-OBLH01000336-OBLH01000336.1-metagenomes-genome-assembly--contig:-NODE-336-length-16280-cov-6.45578_pt1 | contig 16280 bp, 15 predicted proteins | sample MGYA00153382_OBLH01 | MGnify analysis MGYA00153382
CGCGCTGGTGCGAGGGCGCGGCATAGGCTGCCGCGAACAATTCGGTGCGCTGGCGTGACAGATAATTGGTCATGCCGGGCTTGCGCCGCGCTTGTCGCAGCGCGGCGAGGTCGATGTCGGCGAAGGCGGTGAAGGTCTCGCCCGCATTGCTTTCGGCGAGCACATTGCCCTTCCAGTCGACGACCATCGAATTTCCATCGGCATCGGCAAAACCGTCGATCCCGGCGGTGTTGGCCGACACGACATAGGCCATGTTCTCGAACGCGCGCGCCTGTTTGGCGATCATCTTGGGTGTGCGGAGCGGCGAACCGATCTCGCTAGACGAATGCACGAAAATCTCTGCACCGCGCAGCGCGTGGGCACGCGCGATTTCGGGATAAAGGATTTCCTCCGACGCAATTGCCGCCAGATTGCCGATTTCGGTCCGCGCGACCGGGAACACGCCGTTCAGGCCGTAGATGTCGAGGTATTTCGACCAGACATCGTGCGGCGTCGGCGCGTACATCGAATTCAACCGGCGATAGCGCAGTACGACATCGCCCGACGGCGCGACGACGAAGCTCGCCTGGAAATAGAGGCCGGGGAAGTGGACGTCGGTCTCATAAGCGTTGCCCGCGACGAACAGGCCCAAATCCTGCGCGATCTTGCCCAGCGCGTCATACTCCGGCCCATCGGCCGCCCAGCCCACCTTAGCCGCGAAATCGGGGATCGAGACGCGGGCGGGATAGCTGGTGAACAGATATTCGGGCAGCACCGCGAGCTTGACCGGCGCGCCACTATATTGCTCGATGAAGATCGCCGCCCCACGCAGTCGCCCTGCCACTTCGCCGATATGCGCCAGCATTGCCGCACGCGGATCGGCGGCGTTGATGGCAGAGCGCGCCGCCAGTTGCATCGCGACGGCGGCGTAGGTCACAGCCCGAGCGCCCCCGGGTTCATGCGTCCTTGCGGATCGACGTCGGCTTTCATCGCCTCCAGGATGCGCCAGCCGCGGGGGTCGGTGCCTGTTCTCAGCGGATAGGTGCGCCCGATTTGGAAATGCATCCCGCCCGCCGCCTGCATAATGCCGATCACTGCACCGCGCAGCTTTTCTACCAGCGCGCGGCCTTCCGCATCAGCCGGAAAGCGTTTCAGCTTCGCCCAATGCGCGGGTTCGACCGAACGCCGATGGCGTGGGGCGGCGATGGATTTCACCCAGCGCATCGGGCCAGTAGAATACCGGTTCGATCAGGAATCCGGTCGTCGCGACCGTCAGGAACATATAGCCCGCGCCGACGCCCAGCCGGTCCATCTCGGCGGCGTTGGCTTCGTACAGGTTGGTAATCGCCTCGATCACGCCCAGCGCTTTCGAATGACGCACGATCCCGTGCACCGGCACCCAGCGTTCGCCGTCCGGCCCGACCATCGAGTTGACCGGCGGAAACGGATTGGCGCGCAGCACTTTGGGAATCGTGTTCTCGACCGCGCGCCCGCCGTGGTCGGCGACGATTTGGCCAATCCGTGCCATCCGCGCGTCGGCTTCGTCCTGGGTCAGCCCTTCGGCAATCAGATGGATCGAAAATTTGGCGTCGTCGAGGAAACTGCGGCCTGCCGCGACGACCTTTGCGCCCTCCTTCAGCCCCTTCCAGAACCCGCCCTGCGATTTCATCATGCCGACCAGCGCCTTGGCATCGGTCGTCAGGCTGTCGCGCTTCATCCGCTGCGCCTGAAGGAAGGGGTCGAAACCGAAGCTCTCGCTCGCCAGCCCCGAGCGCGAGATTTCGCTCATTGCCGCGCAATAGTGCGGCGGCGCGTCGAAGGCGAAGCTGCCATAAGCCAGTCCCTCGGCCTCGCGGATCAGCGATAGGGTGATATGCGCCTTGATACCGAACGCGCCCGCATCCGCCGCGAACAGGCCGGTCAGATCGGGGCCATAGGGGCGCAGGAACCCGGTGCCGGTCCTCACCACGCTGCCGTCCGCCAGCACGACATCGAAGCTCAGCGCTGCGCCTGCCATCGTTCCGCGCGCCGCCCCCCAGAACAGTCCGTTCTGGCTCATTCCGCCGCCGACGCTTGCCTTGATGCCGCTCAGCGATCCCCAGAGCGGCGTCCGCAGGCCGCGCGGGTGCAGTGCCTCGTAGAGCGCTCCCCATGAAACGCCCGTCTCGACCGTTACTGTCATATCGGTTTCGTCGATGTCGATAATGCGGGTCATGCGGCCCAGATCGACGATTAGCGCCCCGGCGTCTGCGGGCACATAGCCTGAGGTATAGCTCATGCCCCCACCGCGCGGGACGATGCTTAGTCCCTCCACCGCAGCAACCTTCAGGCCCGCCGACAGTTCGTCGATGTTCGCAGGCCGGAACACCCCGAACGGCTGCGGGCCAGCAGTGAACACGTCTTCGGCATAGAACGCGCATTCCGCAGCATCGGTGATGAGCGATCCGGCCGGGAACCTGTCCTCGACACGGTGTTCGGCGAGCGTGGCCATCAGGCAAGCGCCTCCTTGGACGCGACCGGTTCGGGCGACGGATTGCCGGGATAGCGTCCCATCGTCAGCAGCAATGCCCCGCCTGCAACGAACAATGCCGACGCAACTGTCAGCATCGGGTCGTAACTGCCCGCACGATCACGGACGATGCCGTAAACGAGCGGCGAGATCGCCGAAAACAGGCCGAACGGCATGTACAGCATCCCGTAAATCCGCCCGAAATGCGCCATCCCGAAATAGCGCGCGGCAAGGAACGCGATCAGGTCGCTTTCGGCCCCTGCGGCAAAGCCGAGCAGGAATGCGGCAACCGAAATCGCCATTGCGTCGCTGCTTGTCCCCATCAGCAGATAGCACGCCAGCGCAGGGAGACAGAGCACCGGAAAGCCCACCGCCGGCCCCCAGACCCGGTCGAGCAGAAAGCCGACACCGACGCGCCCGACAAGCAGCCCCAGCCCGACGATGCTCATCATGCCCGCCGCCGCGCCGATGCCGAAACCATGATCCATCACGATCGGGATCATGTGGATATGCGCGCCACCATAAGCCAGCGCGATCAGCAGGATCGACACCCACAGCGTCCAGAATTGTCGCGTCCTCACCGCCGCGCCAAAAGTCATCCCCGCGACCTTGCCATCGGCAGTCGGCAGGGCAGCGGGGCGTTCGTCGGGGCGCGGTTCGCGGAACAGCGCGAGACAGACCGGCAGCGCGACGAGCAACGGCAGCAACGCAATGATCGGGAACATCGCGCGCCAGCCGAAATTGGCGATTGCCCAGACCGCGAGATTGGGGACGATCAGCGCCGCCGCGCTGGTGCCGATCAGCATGATGCCAAGCGCCAGCCCGCGGTTCTTCACAAACCACAGGCTGATCGCGCGGCTCCACGTCAGCGGCGTCGAACCGATGCCGACCAGCCCAACAAAGAACCACAAAGCGTAATAGCCGAACAGCGATGCCGGGATGAAATAAAGCGAGGCGAACGACACGACGAAGCCGAAAAGCGACCATAGTGCGACGCGGCGCACGCCGTATTTATCGGCGAGCCAGCCGATGACAGGGGCCATCAGCGACGCTGTGATCCCGAACACCGTGATGCCTGCGCTGATCTGCCCCCGGTTCCAGCCGAATTCGTCCTGAAGCGGTTTGAACAGCGCGCCCAATATGTTGAACGGAATCGGCGATGCCCCGCACATGACGCCGAGAAAAGCGGCGGTCAGGACTTTCCAGCCTTTGGAAAACTCGTTCACGCGCTTCGCTCCAAGCTGGCCAATTCAAAGGTCGAATCCATATACCCCTCCACCACGCCCTTGACGTAGATAAATTCGCCATCGCGCGTCAGCCACATGTCATAGGGCGGATGATCGTTGGTCAAGCCGACAAAAGCGATGCGGTAACAGTCGAAAATCCCCGCCTTCACCGTGACCGTCTCGTCGCCGACATAGCGCAGCCCGCTGCCGGTCGTATGGATGAACGGCCCGCTCGCGCCGAAATGATGGAGCGAATGGATGAGGTTGCGCCCGAAAAACTGGGTATGCCCCGGCCCCTTGTCATAGGGAAAGGTCGCCGCGAGCCAGCCATCGCCCTGCACCGCATGGACCCCGAAGCCGCGCGTCGGGCGCGAAATCGGGAAACGCTGCGAAATCCGTCCCGAGTCTTCGCTCCAGCTTTCGCACTCGGCCTCGCTATCGGTGAAGCGGAACCAGCCGGTGCCGGTCACGCTCCCTTTGTTCATGATCCGGACGTACGCATCGTGCGGATGGAAATCGGGGTGCACCGACAAAGTGTTGTCGCGGACGACCTCGTCCTTGCCGAATTGCATTTCGCAATGCGCCGAAAACACGCGGAGTCCGTCGGCCCCGCGCGTGATCGACCAGTCCTCGAATCCCCAGACATCACCGGTTGCGCGCGCGATATATTCAACGCGCCCGCGCATCCGGGGGATCGGCGCAAAACTCATGGCTTCATCCCCCGCACCACCAGATTGACCAGCAGCGATTCGTCCCAGCTTTTGGGCCATGTCCGCCCAGTGCGGACAATAACGAGATCGCGCGAAGGCACGACCCAGACACGCTGCTGGCCGTGACCGTAAAGGAACACGGTCGGCGCGGCGAAAGCTTCGCTCGCCCACGGAACCAACCCGATTTTATAGTCTGTCGCACCACCGACCCGTTGGTCACCCAGCCACAGGTAATAGCCATAGCCGCGATAGGCCGGTGACGCCTTGGCCATGTCATCGACCCATGTTGCGGGCACAAGCTGGCGACCCTGCCACGCGCCGCGCCCGCCAATCAGCGCGCCGATGCGAACCCAGTCGACGGGCCGTGAAAAAACGCAGCACGACGACATTGCGGTGCCGCCGGGCTTGTCGGCATAAACCGCCGCATTGCCAAGGCCGAGCGGTTTCCACAGCCGTTCGGAGAGCAGGGTGCGATAGGGTTTGCCGCTGGCGCGCTCGAGAGCAGCAGTCACCAGTAGGACATCGTTGTTGTTGTAATCGAACTTGGTTCCGGCGGCGTCCTTGAGCGGCGATTTCAGCGCGGGACCGAGAAAGTCTGCGCCGAAATGCTGTGCGACTGCCGGATTTTCGGGCACGACGCGGTAGCCATAGTCGCCGGCAATCTGCCCGAGGCCGGTTGCCATCTGCAGCGACTGGCGCAGTGTGATGCGCCCGCGCGGATCGTCGCGCCACTCGGTGATGTAGGCGTCGAGCGGGTCGTCCACGCTCTTGATTTCGCCGCGCTGGATTGCTTGCCCGACAAGCAATGCCACCAGCGTCTTGGCCATCGACTGCGGGTTGAAGCGGGTATCGCGCCCGTCGCCGTGCCAATAGCGTTCGAGCACAACCCGTCCGCGATGGGCGACGATCAGCGCCGTCGAGTCCTGTTTTTCCGCCCACGTCGCTGCTGCTTCCAGAACCGCAGGTGGCACGGACGCGCTCGGTCCCGTCTCGACCGGTGTCGGTGCGCCCGGCACCGGATCGGTATCGAACCAGTCGACCGGCACCGTCAGCGGTTCATAGCCACCCGCCAGAAACGACGACAGCCGCCGGTCAAGTGTAGCATCGGTAGCCAGTCCCGGCGTCCCGACAAGCGCGAGCAAGGCGGCGACACATGTCCGCAACCTTGCCCGCCTGCCCGGCATCAGAACTTGTATTTCGCGCGCACCAGCACTTCGCGCGGACGGTTGAGATAGGTGTAGTTCGACAGCGACGACTGGACGAATGTCCGGTTCAGGCAGTTGGTGCAATCGACCGCCAGCGTCCATTTGTCGTCGATGCCTTTGAGCGTCAGACCGGCGTTGACCTGCCACACCGACGGGCTGAGCGAACCGGCGATGATATTGCCTGCAAACGGATTGGCCGGGAACGTCCCGTTCGGGCCGGTAATGCCACCGGTGTAGAACGTCAGGTTGTTTGTCCCCGTCTCGACCTTTGTCCGGTAGCTGAGGTTGACCGACGGGGTCAGCGACATGCCGCCGCCGAACGGGATTTTGTAACTCGCGCCATAGGACAGCGTCCAGTCGGGCGTGCGAACCGGTTCGGCAAGGTTTCCGTTGGCATCGACAATACCTGCCGCGCATGCCGGAGCGTTATTGGCAGGCGTGCCTGCCGGTGCCGTGTTCGCCGACCCCGGAACTTGTCCGGCAGCACGCTGCGTACGACACGCCGCTTGTTGCAGCGCCACCGACTGGATGCCGAATGCATCGGTTGCCGGTGCATTGGGCTGCAGCAGATACTTGTCGTTCTGATACCCGATGTTGGCAAAGAAGTTGAACCCGTCGAACGGCACCACAACAAATTCCGCCTCGACCCCGGTGTTACGGTAGTTCGCAAAGTTGCGGGTGATGAAGGTAATCGCCCCTGTTGGCCCGACCAGCGCCGACGGCGTTTGCAGGTCGGTCACGTCGGCGCGGTAGACCGTGAGGTTGGCGCGCAGCTTTCGGTCGAACCATTCGGACTTGATGCCCGCTTCATAGCTCCAGACCTTTTCAGGACCGAACGGCAGCAACTGGCTCGCCGCTGTGGCGCGCGCATTCCAGCCGCCCGACTTGAACCCGCGCGTCGCACTGGCAAACAGCAGGATATCGTCGGTTGCCTTCAGGTTGACGGCAAAGCGCGGCGTCCACAGCCGCGCGACCTGCGTTGTCGGAATAAACGCCGCAGTCGGAACTTGCGGCGGGTTAACCACCATATTCGCGTTATCGACACATGTTGCGGGCAACACGCCGCCTGCCGTGCAGGCCGCGCGGTTATCGCTGACCTGGAACACCTTCTTCTCGTCGGTGTAGCGAATGCCGGCCGTCAGCGTCAGCCGCCCAATATTTACGTCCACCTGTGCATATCCGGCATAGGCCGTTGTCTGGTTCCGCAACGTGCGGTCGGCGAGCAGAAGCCCGATGCCGCCGGGCACGTTCGCATTGAAGATCGAAAACACGTCGGCGAAGTCGGTGCGGTTGCGCTCGTTGTAATAATAGGCACCGGCGACATAATCGATCAGGCCGTCGGCCAGCGACCCGTTGAGTTTCACTTCCTGCGTGAATTGCTCGTGCAGCCCGTCGTTCAGGATGGTAAATCCGCCTCGTGGGAAGCCGCGCACGATCGGCGTCGGCACGGCAAGGCTTGGGCCACCACGCCCGTCGAAAAAGTCGAGCGCGAATTGCTGGCGCAAATGGATGTAGCCGGTGATGAGCGACAGGGTCGTCTTGGCGCCAATGTCGAATTCAAGTGTCGAGGTGACGAGGTTGTTTGCTGCGCGGTTGCCCTGCCCGTAGTTCGCCTTGCGCCCGGTGATATTGAGCGCCGCAAACGGCGACGGCGACAAGGTGTTGCCATTGAGCAATCCGGTCGTTGCAAAACGTCCCGAACAGTCTGTCGGGTTGACCGGGTTGCAGACGAAATTGACGATATTCTCGCCGTTCGCTTCGATATGCGCGAACGACGCGTTCCAGCGCACCGACGGCGAAAGCTCGCCGCGGATGCCGAGCCGTACGCCCCAGCCATCGTCGTCGTTCATCCGCTGGCCAGTGGTTACGTTCTTCACATAGCCGTCGTCGTCCTGCCAATATCCCGAGACTTTGATCCCGAACGTCGGCGCGAGCGGCACATCGACCGATGCGCGGATCAGCTTTTTGTTGAAGCTGCCATAGCCGACCTCGGCATAGCCGCCGAATTCAGTGCCGGGTTTCCGCATGATGACGTTGATCGCACCGCCGGTTGTATTGCGTCCGAACAACGTGCCCTGCGGCCCGCGCAGCACTTCGACCCGCTCGACGTCGAACAGCGACAGGTTGTTGGCATTCTGGCGGCTGATATAAATATCGTCGACATAGGTGCCGACTGGCGGGTCGAAGGTCGCAATCGTTTCGGTATTGCCGAGACCGCGCAAATAATAGGCATTGGCTGACCCGAGACCGGTGTTGTTTTGCGCCACCATATTCGGGATATACTGGCCGAGGTTGAGCGTGTTGGTAATGCCTTGCGCTTCCATCTGCTCGGACGAGAATGCCGAGATCGCGATTGGCACGTCCTGAAGACGTTCGGCGCGGCGCTGGGCTGTCACGACGATGTCGCCGACGCCGGCTTCTTCCGCAGGTGCCGGGGTCTGGGCCAGCGCCGGTGTGGCAGCGCTCAGCGCGATGAAAGCCACGCCAGCCTGCAGGCCGGTAATCAATCCAGTCGAACGCATATCGAATCTCCCTTTCGGTCGAGCTTTTGCCCCGTTCCGCGAACCAGCCTGATTTTATGATTTGTCCGGACAAGTTTTCATGGCTAGGCTCGGCTGTCAAGGGACCGAAGGGAGTTTGTGCGGCATGGATCTTGCCCAATTTGCCTATCCGACTTTGGTCTACGTCCATCTGCTGCTGTTCGTGCTGTGGCTTGGCGCTGACGTTGGTGTATTCTTGCTCGGCCAGCATTTCCGCAAGCGCGACACTTACACGCTCGACCAGCGGATCGCGCTGCTCAAGCTGCTGGTTATCGTCGATCTGACCCCGCGCGCTGCCTGGGCGCTGATGGTGCCGCTGTCGCTCACGATTTCATATGCAGGCGGCTGGTGGGACGTGCCTGTTGCGGCCGTCGGGGCGGCTTGGGTCATCGCAGCGTTCTGGTTGTGGCTGGTGTTCGACGCGCACGCGCATGACATGACCCCGCGCGCGGCGCGGAACCGGCGGTGGGAGGGCTGGCTCCGCTATCTGCTGTGCGCGGCATATCTGTGGCTGGGAGTCGAATCGGTGCTCACCGGCCATCCCATCGCGGTCGGTTGGCTGGCGTGGAAAGCGCTGCTCTTCGGTCTCATTTTTGCCGCAGCGATCATGATCGATGTCAGTTTCAAGCCGGTCGGGCCGCTGCTCGGCAAGCTGTTGTCCGAGGGATCGAGCGATGCCACCGAACTGCCGCTGCTTCGCGTCATGAACAACACGCGCTACTGGGTCTGGATGGTGTATGCCATTCTCGTCGTCACGTCGTGGCTCGGGGTCGTCAAACCGGCTTGACCTGCCAAAGTTGTCCGGACAAATAAGCGACACCAAAGGAGCCGCATTGAAACCCTATCAGTCCCTGTTGTTCGTCCCCGGCAGCCGTCCCGAGCGTTTTGACAAGGCTTTGGCTTCAGGTGCCGACCTTGTGACGATCGACCTGGAGGATGCGGTCGGTCCGGCTGACAAGGACAGCGCGCGCGCTGCTGCCTTGTCCGCAATGGGGCCGCACAATCTCGGCATTCGAATCAACGGCGTCCGCACGCGGCAGGGACTGGCCGACCTTGTCGCAATTGCTGCCGCCGACGCCGCGCCGCCCTTTGTCATGGTCCCGATGGTCGAGGTCGTAGCCGAGGTCGAAATTGTCCATGCCGTTCTGCCCGGTGTCGCGCTGATCCCGTTGATCGAAACCGTAAAAGGACTCCGCAACGCCGACGCCATTGCTGCTGCGTCCGGTATCGGCGGCGTCATGCTCGGCGGCGCGGACTTCGCGGGCGAACTCGGGGTCGCGATGTCGTGGGATGCGCTGTACGCGGCACGCGCCCATATCGCGATGGCGTGTGCTTCGGCGAAAGTCCCGTCCATTGACGTGCCGTACCTCGACCTCGACAATCTCGAGGGGCTTGCCGACGAAGTAAACCGCGTCAAAGCGATGGGCTTTACCGCCAAATCGGTCGTCCACCCTAAACACATCGACGCTGTCCACTGCGTGATGCGCCCGACCGCCGAACAGATCGCCGAGGCCCATGAAGCCGAAGCAGCCTATGCGGCAGCAGGCGAAGGCGCGGTCAGGTTCAATGGCAAGATGCTCGAAGCGCCGGTTATGGCGCGTTACCGCCGGATATTGAAACTTCAGGAGTTGTCGAATGCGTGACGGTGTCAGGGAAGTCGCCCCCGGTAGGTTCCGCGAGGTGCAGGGCCGCTATTTCGAGGAATTCGTGGTCGGCCATGTCTATGAACATCGCCCGGGCCGGACGATCACCGACACCGACAATGTCTGGTTCACCTTGCTGACAATGAACACGCATCCCGCGCATTTCGACTATGAATTCTCGAAGAAAACCGAATTCGGCAAGCCGCTGGTGGTAAGCCCGCTCACCATTGCGCTGATGACGGGCATGAGCGTGTCCGACACCAGCGGCAAGGCAATCGCTAACCTCGGCTGGGACGAGGTCCGGATGACGCATCCGTTGTTCGTCGGCGACACGCTCTATTGCGAGAGCGAAGTGCTCGAGAAGCGCGAGAGCAAGAGCCGTCCGGATCAAGGCATCGTGACGTTCAAGACGATCGGCAAGAATCAGGACGGTATTGTTGTCAGCCACTACAAACGGACTGTGCTGGTGTGGAAGCGGGGCTGCGGCCCTGCTGACGACTAAAAAGACGATCAAGGACAATTGATATGGCCACCGCACTCGCTCCCCAGAATCTTGGCGACACCGCCCGCACCGCAATGGACCCCGACGAGGAGCGCGCGTTCCTCGATGCCATCGACAAATGGGTGCAAAAAGAAGTGCGCCCGGTGGTCATGCATCACGATCATGGCGACATCTGGCCTGCCGAACTCGTCGCGCAGATGCAGGAAATGGGCCTCTTCGGCGCGACCATCGGACAGGAATATGGCGGCCTCGGCCTGCCTGCGGTCACTTACGCCAAGATCGTCGCGCATATTGCGTCCTATTGGATGGCGATCACCGGCATTTTCAACTCGCACCTCATCATGGCGTGTGCGGTAGAACGGTTCGGGACGCCGCTGCAAAAGGCGAAATGGCTGCCCAAGTTTGCCAGCGGCGAAATTCGCGGCGGCCTCGCGCTGACAGAACCCAATGCGGGAACCGACCTCCAGGCGATCCGCACGACGGCTGTCCGCGACGGCGACGAGTACGTCATCAACGGCACCAAGACCTGGATTTCGAACGGCATCAACGGCAGTTGCTTCGCATTGCTGGTGAAGACCGACCCCAAGGCCGACCCGCGCTACAAGGGCATGAGCCTGATGATCGCGCCAAAGGGACCGGGGTTCACCACCGGCAAGAAATTCGACAAGCTCGGCTATCACGCTATCGACAGTGCTGAGCTGATCTTCGAGGATTACCGCATCCCCGCCGATAACCTCATCGGCGGCGTCGAGGGACAGGGGTTCTTTCAGGCGACCGGCGGGCTGGAACTCGGTCGTATCAACGTCGCGGCGCGTGGTGTGGGTCTGGCGGAGGGGTCGCTGCGCCTCGCCACCGAATACGCCCAGATGCGCCAGACGATGGGGAAACCGATCGCCGAGCATCAGGCCATCCAGCTCTACCTCGGCGAAATGGTGACGCGCGCGCGCGCGGCAAGGCTACTGACCTTCGATGCCGCCGAAACGTACGACCGGGGAGAACGCTGCGACATGCAGGCGGGCATGGCCAAGTATTTCGCGTCCGAAGCGGCGGTCGAAAACAGCCAGACTGCAATGCGGATCTTCGGCGGCTATTCGTACTCGAAGGAGTACGAGATCGAACGCTTCTACCGCGACTCCATGCTGATGTGCATCGGCGAGGGGACGAACGAAATGCAGCGCATGATCGTCGCCAAGCAGTGGTTGAAGGAGCATCGGATTTGAGGGAACGCATGTTCAAAACCCTCTCCGCTGTGCGGAGAGGGCGGCGAAGCGAAGCGAAGCCGGGAGAGGAACGGCCCGCGCCGGATTCGTTGGTCGGTCGCGCACGACTCATGCGGCGGGAACCGACGGAGGCCGAAGACAAATTATGGCAATATCTGCGAGCGAGCCGCCTCGACGGTTGGAAGTTCCGGAATCAGCATCCGAAGCCGCCGTATATTGCCGATTTCGTCTGCATCGCCGCCAAGCTGATCGTCGAGGTAGACGGTAGCCAGCATAGCGAAGCCGGAAATTACGATTCACACCGAACGCGCCGCTTTGAACGTGATGGATATCGCGTGCTGCGCTTCTGGAACAACGAAGTGCTGTTCCGCATCTATCCGGTTGTCGAGGCCATTCGCGCCGAACTGACACTGCCTCTCCCGACCGCTGCGCGGTCGCCCTCTCCACAAAGTGGAGAGGGTTTAATTCTCTTCGCTTCGCGCGTGTCGACCCTCTCCCCAGAGGGAGAGGGTAAATGACTCTCCCGCTCACCGGCACCCGCATCCTGTCGTCCGAGCAATATGGAGCCGGCCCGTACGGCACGATGTTTCTCGCGCAACTGGGGGCAGAGGTCATCAAGATCGAACCACCCAAAGGCGGCGACTCCGCGCGCGCGACCGGCCCCTATTTCCTCGGCGACGACGACAGTCTTTTCTACCAGACGTTCAACCTCAACAAACGCTCGCTGACGCTCGATACGCGCAGCGACGCGGGCAAAGCGGTGCTGCACCGCCTCGTCGCAACCGCCGATGCGGTCACGAACAACGCGCGGGGTGATCTGCCTGCCAAGCTTGGCCTTGATTATGCGGCGTTGGGACAGATCAACCCCAAGATCGTCTGCGTGCACGCCAGTGCTTATGGCCGCACGGGTCCGCGCGCGTCATGGCCGGGGTATGACTATCTGATGCAGGCCGAGGCCGGATTCATGTCGGTGACCGGCGAGCCCGACGCCCCGCCGACACGGTTCGGGCTGTCGATGGTGGATTTCATCACCGGTACTATGCTTGCGACTGCGACGCTCAGCGGGCTGATCGAAGCGCGCGCTACCGGTAAGGGCCGCGATTTTGATGTCGCGCTGCTCGACGCGGCGCTGCACCAGACCAGCTATCCGGCATTCTGGTATCTGAACAAAGGATTTGCGATCGATCGCTACCCGCGCTCGTCGCACCCCAGCGTTACCCCCAGCCAGACGTTCCGCACCGCCGACGGCTGGGTGTTCGTGATGGCGCAGCTCGAAAAATTCTGGGGCATCTTGTGCGATACATTGGGCGTAGCGCATTTGAAGGACGACCCGCGCTTTGCGACGATGGACGCGCGCTTCGACCACCGCGCCGAACTGACGACGATCCTCGACGGCGTGTTCCTCCAGCATCCCACCGCGCATTGGGAAACTGTGCTTGGTGGCAAAGTCCCGGTCGCGCCGGTCTATGATTTGAAACAGGCGCTCGACAACCCGCGCATGGCCGACATGATCGATACGGTCGATCATGCACAAGGGCCGCTGCGCGTGCTGGCTAACCCGATCAAAGTAGGTGGCGAGAGGTTGCCCAACCGGGCTTCGCCCAAGCTGGGGGCGGATACCGATGCGGTGCTCGACGAAGCGGGATTCACGACCGCTGAAATCGCCGACTTGCGCGCTTCGGGCACAATCTAGCAGCAATGGGAAAGCTCTCCGGCATCAAGGTCGTCGACCTGTCGCTGTTCCTGCCGGGGCCGATGCTGACGATGATGATGGCCGACCAGGGTGCCGAAGTCATCAAAGTCGAGCCGCTGGCAGGCGACCCGGCGCGCCAGCAGGCGCCGTTCGAGGGCGGGGAGTCGGTGTGGTTCCGCAACCTCAACCGCGGGAAGGACTGCCGCCGCCTCGACCTGAAAACTGATTCTGGATGCAACGCCTTATGGACCCTGATCGAGAGCGCCGATGTTTTCGTCGAAGGGTTCCGCCCCGGCGTGATGAAGCGCCTCGGCTTCGACTATGACGCGGTTGCCGCGCGCAACCCGCGTATCGTCTATTGCAGCATTTCTGCCTTCGGCCAGACCGGCGCGCTGGCCCACCATCCCGCGCATGACATGGCGGTGCAGGCGATGGCGGGCTTCCTGTCGGTCAATGACGGCGCGGATGGAACCCCAGTCGTTCCGGGCGTCCCGAGCGCCGACATGGCAGCAAGCCTCACCGGCCTGTCCGCCGTGCTGATGGCACTCATCGGGCGCGAGAAAACCGGGCGTGGCGATTACATCGACTGCGCCATGTTCGACAGCCTGTTGCCGTGGTGCGCCCACATCGCGGGGTCGGCAATCATGGGCGGCGACGCCCCGCGCTCGGCGAGCCAGCGGTCTTTGGGCGGTGCGGCCTTTTATCAGGTCTATGCGACGTCGGACGCGCGCCACATCGTGCTCGGCGGGCGCGAGGAGAAATTCGTCGTCAACCTCCTGACTGCGCTCGACCGCCCTGACCTCATCCCGCTCGGCAGCGCACCGGCGGGCGAGCAGGGCGCGCTGATCGATTTCCTCCGCGCGACCTTTGCCACCCGCACCCGCGACGACTGGGTCACTTGGTTCGCCGACAAGGATGTCGCCTTTGCGCCCGTTCTCGATTTTCGCGAGGCGCTGGACGCGCCACACATCGCCGAACGCGGGCTACTGGTCGAAGGAGACGGCGGGCACATGATCGGACCTGCGATCCGGTTTCTTGAAAACCCCTCCACCTCGATATGCATCGCATAGGCAAAGCGGTCGCCGGGATGGTGGCTCGCCGAAATTTCGAAGATGCGCCCGTCACGGTCGAGGTAGCAGCGCAGGATGCGAAGACAGGGGCTGCGGCGCGGCACGCCGAGCGCAGTGGCGACATCGGCACTGGCCGCAACCGCCTGAATATCCTGCGTCACGCGCGCCACCTTGATACCGGCAAGCTGTTCGACCTGACGGAATATCGTCTCGCCCGCATTGGGGCGGATGTCATCAACGACAGCGGCAATCTGGTGATGCAGATAGGCATCGGTCAGCGCGATGGGATCGCCCCCGTCTGCCGGAGTCCGCAAGCCCCGAAAGCGCAGCCAGCGCCCGCCCGCGACCATGCCCAGTTGTTCGGCGATCGCACGCGGCAGGCCACCGTCGGCCAGTCGCTCGAAGGCAAAGCGGCTGTCGCGGGCATATTGCAGGATTTCGGCGACGTTCGACAGTGGCTGGTGCAGCGCCCCGCCCCGCGCCGCTGCGGGCTGAATGACGGTGCCCGACCCGCGCTTGCGCTCGATCAGCCCCTCCGCGCTGAGTGTCCGCAACGCTTCGCGCACCGTAAAGCGCGACACGCCGAAGCGCGTGCACAGCGCGTTTTCGGTCGGAAAGCCATCGGGAAACGCGCCACCCGTGACTTCGCCGCGCAGCTGGTCGGCAAGTTCGAGGTAGCGGGGCTTGCGCTTCGCTCTGTTGGGCAATCCAGTCCTCCCCGGTCGTTTACATCATGAGCGAACAACCGCTTATCGCGCGCCTCGCCACGCATTTGCAACGCCCCGTGCCGGAATATGTCCGGACAAGAGCGCGGCTGCATTTGCTCGACTGGCTAGCGTGCGTGGCGGGCGCGCGAGGGAGTGCGGTCGCGGAGACGCTGGCCGTCTATCCGAGCAGCAAGCGATCGTTTTTGGGCAACGTCCTCGAAATGGACGATGTGCACCGCCAAGCTTTATTGCACCCCGGCCCCGTGGTCTGGCCCACCGTTCTAGGCGGACAGATAAAAGACCTAGATGTTATTCTTGACGCTGCCATTCAGGGCTATGAGGCAATGATTGCCGTAGGGTCTACGTTCGACGCCCACCATTATGCCCATTTCCATCCAACGGCGACCGCAGGCTGTTTCGGGGCAGCGGCGAGCGCCGGTACGAGCACCTATTCTTCAAAGGAAGGCAAATTGGCCAATGCGATGGCGTTGGCGGGCTCGGTTTCGGGCGGGCTTTGGCAAATGCGTCACAGCCATGTCATGGGAAAACAATGGCACGTTGAACATGCAATCACCACCGGGGAGAATGCTGCGTTTTATGCTCAGCAAGGCGTAACCGGCCCCCTCGACATCCTCGAAGGCCCGCAAGGTCTTTACGCCGCCACCTGCCGTGAGCCGAAGCCGATGGTCCTCGGCCCCGGCTGGCGGATCGAGGAGGTCAGCTTCAAGCCTTGGGCTGCGTGCCGCCACGCGCATCCCGCCATCGACTGCGCGCTCGAACTGCGCGCGGCGGGGAAGTTGACCGCGCCGTTCCATGTCGAAACCTATGCCGACGCGCTGACCTTTTGCGACAAGCCGCACCCGACGACCGAAACCGAAGCGAAATTCTCGCTCCAGCATGCCGTCGCGGTGATCGCCGATGGCCGCAATGCGACGCCCGCCGACTTCACGCCTGAAGCCATCGCCACGCTTGCTGGCTTGCGCGCGCAGGTCACAGTGGCAGAGGCGCCCGAAATCACCGCCCGCTACCCCGCGCATTTCGGCGCGCGGCTCAATGGCTTCGAACTGATTGACACGCGCGGCGACCCCGAACGCCCCGTCAGCGAGGCGGATATCGTCGCCAAAATGCACATGCTGGCGGCGTGGGGCGGTTTGCCCCCGTCGGAAGCCGACCGCGCGGCGGACCTTGCACTGCGCGGGGACGATGCCGGTGCGATTGTCGCGATGCTCGAGGAGTGGTTGGCGTGAGGGGAGCGTCGCTATTCCTCCCCCGCGCT
>ENA-OBLH01000337-OBLH01000337.1-metagenomes-genome-assembly--contig:-NODE-337-length-16272-cov-3.55732_pt1 | contig 16272 bp, 17 predicted proteins | sample MGYA00153382_OBLH01 | MGnify analysis MGYA00153382
ATAGGCAAGGGGCTTAAGCCCCTTGTTTCCAGAGATTTCAACACCATAATCTCCTTGTCGGTTGCTATAGTTAAAGCCATACTTTATAAATAGCCTCTTAGAATTGCTAGAATTAATGGAAGGATTTATTTAGCTCATCACAAATATGCCTACTATCTTTCAATCTAAACTCAAATTTTCCTTAGCTCTCTTAGGGTTAGTCACCATAACCGCTGCTTGTCAACAGAATATATCTACTACCCAAGTCCCTAGAGAGCAAACCCCTTCTCCGCAAACTGCTCAACCGACTAACTCCAATTCTGCAACTAATCCTATCCCCTCAGAAAAATCTACTACTCCAGTCAAATTCAAGGTGGAAACGATCGCCACTGGTCTAGAAGTCCCTTGGGATATAGAACCCACCCCCGATGGGCGGATTTTTATTTTGGAGCGAGCAGGAAGAATTCGCCTCCTGTTGAACCAACAGTTAGACCCAACACCCTACCCTGTCACCCTCGAAAACTTTAGCTCTAAGGGACAAGGGGGATTAATGGATATGGCTCTTCATCCTGATTATGCTAGTAATAAGCTAATTTATCTTGCTTATACCGTCGAGACCAATGGGGCAATGCATACAAGAGTTTCTCGGTTTCGGGATACGGGGACGGGGTTGATGATCGATCGCCAGATTTTTAGTGCCGATCCGGTAGATAGCACGAAGCATTTTGGCTCTCGGATTGGCTTTGGTCAAGATCGAAAACTTTATATCACTCTAGGTGAGAGGGGAAAGTGGGATAAAGCCCAAGATTTAGGCACTGTGAATGGCAAGACTTTACGCCTGCAAGAAGATGGGACAATTCCGGCGGATAATCCTTTTGTAGGTAGGGCGGGAGCGAAACCAGAAGTTTTTAGCTACGGCAATCGCAACACTCAAGCTATGGCCTTCCAACCCGGAACTGGATTAATCTGGCAAGCTGAACATGGACCTTCGGGGAACGATCGACCGGGGGGCGGCGATGAGATTAATATTATTGAAGCTGGAAAAAACTATGGCTGGCCAAGAATTCATCATTCCATGACTCAACCCGGACTAGAATCTCCTCTGAAGCAATTTACCCCAGCTACAGCCCCCGGTGGGGCGGCTTTTTATACGGGCGATCGCTTCCCCCAATGGCAGGGTAATCTTTTTGTGGCCAATCTGCGGGGACAATCTCTGCAAAGATTTACTATTAATGGCAGACAAATTATGGAGGTAGAAAATCTTTTGAGTAATGAGTACGGCAGACTCAGGGCTGTGGCGGTGGTAGATGGCTATGTCTATGTTTCCACTTCTAATGGTGACGGCTATGGCAGTGGTAATCGGGGGGCAGATACTATTCTCCGGTTGTCTCCCCAGTAATAGTCGGGCTTGGGAGTCTGGTAATTTTTAACATTTGATTCCCGCCTTTCTGAAATTCGTAACCAACAACTGGAACGTGTACTTTAAAACCTTGGTTAAGTAGCTCCTGAACTACTATTTCAGCATAGGGCGATCGCTCATTATTAAGTTTAAGTAAAGGAAAAATTCTGACCTCAGCAGCAACTCGCAAAAGTTCAAGAATTGCAGCTAGATGAAATTCTAGGGATAGCTGATCTGAATATAGAAATAATAAATGGGAACATAAACACAACTCAAATTGCTGATCGCTGAATTCTAAACTTGGTAAAGATTGATGTAAATAACGCCTTTGGTTTTTCCCAATTTCATAATCTAATAAGAACGTTTCCATTGCTGCAAGACGAGCCTGACCTAGTTCTTCAGGATTTTCAAAGTTTTGCCAGATGTAGCGATCGCTATTTTGCTTAACTTGGGAAATCACTGGCTCGTAGGTATCTTCTACCCGTTGTCTGATCTGGGCGGCGGAGAATTGATAGATGGGATCGATCGAGACTACATTATGTCCTTGTTTAGTCATTTCTGCATTGAAGCTTGCTGGACCATCACCACAACCCAAAATTTTCAAATTTAAATCTACCTCTGACAAATTAAACATCAATTGATATTCTGCGAAGGTTCTACCCCAAGGGACAACTTCATCAAGCTTCATGGTTTTTTAATTTCCTAACTAAATTTTAGTTTGTACCCATTGGCGAAACTCTCGGCGTAAGGCACTCATGGGTAACTCTACACTGCGATCTAGGATAGACTCAAACTCCGACCAGCTAATATCATCGAGGATAATTGTTTGTCCTACTTGGAGTTGAATTTGAGCGATCGCAATCTTGACAGGCATAATACTTTTCTCCTATTTATACTTTTCTGTAAAAGCAATCATGGCATCTAACTAAGATTCCATTAATAAGCACTGCTCTAAATGCTCTAAATCCAAATCAGGCAACCAACCACTAGTTGCCACTTCTTCATATTCATCATCCTGTAAACGGTAAATTCTAATTTTGCCATCTTGCCAAAACCAAACTTCAGGAATACTTCTTAGCTGATATTTTCTGAGCTTTTTGATGCCTCCACTAGTGACTACAACCTCTATACATAAGTCTGTAATTTCAGGATTGCTGCTAAAAGAAAAGGATAGATCAGCCTGAAACTCTAGCTTGGGTTCAATCATTTGGGAGTAAGCACCAGTTGAGGTGAAGCGCATCCGCTTAATCATGAAATATTGTCCTAGTAGTATTCCCAGCAAAGCACATATCATTTCATGTAGTAAACCAATGCTCATAATTTCTAATATTTCCTCACAATAAGTCATTCTGACACCACCAATTTCTGCAAAAGCAGATTGCAAAGTTTTGAACTGTGACCAAGTTACACCGTATTTAATGAGGTATTGGTTTTCTGTTTTGGGTAGGGTTTGGAGCATAGGTTTGCTTTGGCTATTGAATGTTTCTAGTATAAATTGTATGGCTGATTAGTTTATATTGGGATTTATGGATAAGGAGGGACGATCGCAATGCCAGATGCAATTATGTTTCAGGAAGATGCCTACATGGTTTTGGAGCCAAATCAAGAAGAGCAGTTTATGACTCCAGAGGAGTTGCTGGTTAAGTTAGAGAATATTCTAGAAAATTGTCAAGCAGATCTGCCACGGGATTTGCAAAGATTTCCTACTGTGCCAGAACAGGCAAAATATCTGATGAATACTTCCTGTGAATTTGATGTGGCTCCGGGGCATTATCTTCAGTGGTACATAGTAAGATTAGAAAAATCTTGAGCTTCCCTATGAATCCCGATCCCCATAACCCTAAACTTTCTGATCCAGAAACTCTGTATAGTCAGGAGGAAGACGCTTTAACGTTTGTTTCTCCTCATAGTTTGCCGGTAGTGCTTGCCTCCAAGGAAGAGCCGGCTTCCCGGCAGGTAGTGTTGATTAGTCTGGTTGCGATCGCTCTCACCATCCTGGCCTTGAGTTGGGATAATCTCTGGTTAGGTTTGGCAGGAGCGATCGTTACTTTGATTTTTGCTAGTCGGCTCCTAAGTTCTTTGTTAGAAAAGGCAATCCGAGAGTTTGTGGATAATCGGGCGGTCTATGTGGGGGGATTGGGGGTGGTGGTGGCGATCGTAGCTCTGTGGCGATTTTTTGATATCAATAGTTATCTGGCAAACCTAACTAACCAAGTTAATTGGGATATCGCTGGTTCCCTTGCAGAATGGACGGGAGCGGTGGGGCAGATTTTGATTGCGGTGTTGGCGTTGGCGCTGGCATGGCGGCAGTATATTATTTCTAGGGATTTAACGATTCAGCAAAATTCCTTGACGATCCAGCAAAATTTGATTACTCAACAGCAAACGATCGATACCTATTTTCAAGGGATTTCTGATCTGGTGCTAGATGGGGAAGGCTTGCTAGAAGATTGGCCTCAGGAGCGGTTGTTGGCGGAGGGCAGGACGGCGGCAATTTTGGGCAGTATTGATGCTAATGGGAAGGCGAAGATTATTCGGTTTCTATCACGATCGAAGCTCCTCACGCCTCTACTCAGGGATTCTCGCTTGGGCAGGGCAATTTTTGATGGCAATGGCAGCTATGCGGAAGACCGAGCTACGGGGGTGCGGGTAATTAATTTGGGAATTATGTTAGCTGGAGCAGACCTTTCCTACAGTGATTTGCGCTGGACTGATCTTAGTGATGCGAATTTAATCCGGGGGGATCTCCGGGGTTGCGATCTGGTGCGGGCAAATCTCTCCCGGACTATCCTCCAAGAAGCTGACCTAGCGGGGGCGGATATCAAGGGTGTACGGCTGTTCTATGGGGAGTTGGAGCAAGCTAGTCCTCGCAGCCGAACTTCACCGCCGGATTATAAGACTGGGGCCTATACCGGGACGGTGGTGGAAAATGCGGATTTTAGTGATGTGAAGGAAATGTCGGAATCTCAACGCCAGTATTGTTGTGCTTGGTGTGGGGAGAAATCTCGATCGACTATTCCCGGTGGGTGTCAGGATATACCAAACAAACTAGGACGATAAAAAAATTATAGTTTAATCGTTATCATACTCTAGTTAAATGTTATTTTCAGTATGGTGTATTAATACGTTTTTAATGATCATAAATATCTTTTGAAACTCTTCAAAGTCAAAATCATTAAAGTTCTCAATGCCTTCAAGAATATAGTTGGCGAACTTATCCTTTGAAAGTGCTATATTAATATCTTCCGTATCAAAAACACCGTCAGATATTATTTTTAACTGGCTAGTCTTAACTTTGTTTCTATCAGTAACTAAGTCTAAGCTGTTGTGTCTGCCACTAATGCGAAATTCACTACTTAAAAATAACCTTCGACCATTTTCATCTTCCTTCTGAATTTCAGTATCCTTATAATAAAGCTCTATACATACTCCATCTTTATCTAAGCGATGTTTAGGAACTGGTATTGCAAATGAATATACTCCATTTCCCCAGTTTTTAAATCCCTCGCTATCATTATGAGCTTTTTTAATAATATCAGGTTCATCTCGATCAAAAATTGCAATGATAGGCTGAACATGTCTTTTTTTACTGAATTGTTCACACATTCTGAGTAGTTCACTGCTGCCCTGCTTTTGTTCATCTAAGCCTTCTTCAAACTCTATTTGAAACTCATAATTAGCACCATTATTACTTAACCATTTAAGAGCAGATTTAAGATGTTTTACATCCGTTTTACCTTCACACCAAACTATGGGTAATGGCAATATCCTTTGTTGTTCTAAAAGTAAATTTTGAGCGACAACATTATTCCATTTTTTGTCATTCACTAGATCGGGGGCAAGCTTTTTTAACCACGTCAAATATTTTAAATAAATTCTATCTCCATTACCTCTTACTGCACCAATAAATTCAATTCTTCCTCTAATAATATCTCTAAAGCTATTTGGAATAGTATCAAGGTGATTGTTTTTATTAAATTTCCTCCAAAACTCTGCTTCCGTCCCATGAATGAAGCATCGCACGAATTTGTCGAATGTATTTTTGTTTTACATTAAGCTTTTCATTTACTGTAATTCCTGTAACTTCTTGATGCTCATCTCTTCGCTTTAATCTAACTTTTAAATCATTAATTGTAAATCCATTATCTTCGATAATATTTGTTAACTCATTGCCTAAAGTTATCTTCCCAGATTCGCCTGAAAACCAAGCTAAATTGAATGGAAATATTTGTCGTGATGTAGAAAATGTAATATCATCAGCATATCTGGTATAAATACATTGACTTTTTTTTGCTAATCGCCGTAACTGAAAATCTAATCTCTTACAAATCATATTAGAGATAATTGGCGATGTTGGCGCACCCTGCGGTAGCTGATTTTCATAGCAACATATTTGAGATAGAATCGTGGCAACTTCTTTAGTACAATTGTATGGAGAGGAAATTAAAAGTCCACGAACCCGACCAAAATTAATAGAAGGAAAAAAATCCTTTAAATCAAGATTCAAAACATATTTCTGTCTAAGGTGTTGTTTTGCATTTGTTATAATACTTTTGTCTGTAGTAAAGCCATGTGTTGATGATGCTGGCTGATATACACTTTTGAGGACTTGTCTCAGTTTGTGTTGAATTATTTTAAGAGATGTCTTAGGCGCAGAAATTAATCTGCAACCTCCAGATTTTTTGGGGACTTCAAATGTATTATAGGCCTCATTAAGAGGATAAATATATAAATGATAAGTAAGTTGATAGTCACTTATTTCAAGTAATTTTGCAATATCTTGACGAGTTTTTAACTCATAAAACTTTTCTTTCAGTTTTTCTTCTGAAAAGGATAGAGAGGTCGTACCCATAACTTATCCAAATTAAATTAAAGGGCTAGATATCCACAACATATTCCAACTTACAACGTATAACCTATGTAAATATTATATGAAGTACATAGTAAACGTATATTCAGCGACGTTGCTGAAGTTATAACTATCCATCGTAAAGACTGTTGCGTAACGCTAACAGAAGTCAATCTTATGCGAATATCTAGCCTTCTCTAAATGTAGCATAAAACTTACTTGGTACATACTAGTATGAACTTAGGCAATAACTAGCGATCGCCCCTATTCTCCAAGCTGAGATCAGGTGCATAAAGTGCGATCAATCAACCTATGAGCAAAATTGACAGAGATATTATTCCCGATCCCCGTTCAAGTCTCATCGATCGCCATTTGCCAAATACATCACAAGTCCAAAACTACAGGTGAGTATCATGTTATCCCCCGCACCAGCCCTCGCAGAACAAGCTAAGACATGGAAATTCCTAGAAATATGGGTTGATCCAATTCTTTTTCCGCCTAAAATTCTCATGCTAGTGAGCGATCAAGATGGAACCTGTAGTATTTTCAACCCCGCCTCTGACTATAAACTTGTAGTCTCTCATCCTAATTATCAGGCAGCCCAAGAATGGCTTCTAGAAGATGAATATGAACGGGTAAAAGGTCAACTCTTAGCAGAAGAAATTATGTAAATGTGAGTTGTTAGCGATCGCTCTTCAATCCCCATGCTGAGATAAGGTAGAGGATGGGCGATCGCCATCGGCAACCCGCTGGGATTAGACCATCCCGTAACCAAGGGAATTATTAGTGAGATCAGGGCATCGATCGTTAAGTTAGGCGATGTTAGACAGGGTTTTGCCTGCGATCGCCATTGGAGCTTAGAATCTCCGTATTAAAGAAATAGCTTATAAGCCAGATTCTGACTCTCGTCCCAGTATTGATAGCCCAGAGTATCAAGAAATGCTTGCCATTCTGCCATTTCTTGGGGCGGGACTTGAGTTCCCACCACAATCCGACCGTAGTCTGCCCCGTGGTTACGATAGTGGAACAAACTAATATTCCAGTTGGGACTCATAGAACTAACAAAAGACCTTAAGGCTCCCGGACGTTCAGGAAACTCGAACCTATAAAGTAATTCATTATGAGCAAGGGGCGATCGCCCCCCGACCATGTGGCGGAGGTGGAGTTTAGTTAGTTCATCATCGGTGAGATCGATCGTTTTAAATCCACAAGATTCAAATTCTTGCACCATCTGGGCAGCATCGGCTCGATTTTTAATCTGCAATCCTACAAAAATATGGGCTGCTTGGGAGTCGGCAATCCGGTAGCTAAACTCGGTGAGATTACGATCGCCTAAACAGTCACAAAATCGCCGCAAACTCCCCCGTGCTTCAGGAATATTTACGGCAAATATTGCCTCCCGGCGTTCCCCCAGTTCCGCTCGTTCGGCCACAAATCTGAGGCGATCAAAGTTCATATTTGCCCCACAAGCGATCGCTACTAGGGTCTGCCCCGTAATTTGTTCCCGTTCTACGTAGGCTTTTGCCCCGGCGATGGCCAAAGCTCCGGCAGGTTCTAGGATCGATCGAGTATCTTCAAACACATCTTTAATAGCAGCGCAGGTATCATCGGTATCTACCAAAATCACCTCATCCACATACTGCTGACACAAACGAAAAGTCTCAACCCCTACTTCCCGCACAGCCACCCCATCAGCAAATAAACCTACTTGGGGCAACCGAATCCGCTTTCCTGCTGCCAGAGATTGATACATGGCCGAGGCATCCACCGGCTCCACGCCGATGATTTTAACTTCTGGCCGTAACCTTTTAATATAGGCAGCAATCCCCGAAATTAAACCACCCCCCCCGATCGCCACAAACACCGCATGGATCGGCTGCTGGCATTGACGCAAAATTTCCATCCCGATCGTTCCCTGCCCCGCAATCACATCCGGGTCATCAAAGGGATGAATAAAAGTCAAGCCCTTTTCCTGTTCCAACAGCCGGGCATGGATGTAGGCATCATCAAAGGTGTTGCCATAGAGGACTACTTCACCGCCCCTAGCTTTGACTGCCTTGATTTTTACCTCTGGGGTAGTGACAGGCATGACAATAATCGATCGAGTGCCTAACTTACTTGCCGCCAGGGCCACCCCTTGAGCATGATTCCCTGCTGAAGCCGCAATTACCCCTTGGGCTAATAAATCTGGGGGCAACTGCGCCATCTTGTTATAAGCTCCCCGCAACTTGAAGGAAAATACCGATTGCATATCTTCCCGCTTCAAGAGAAATTTATTATCAAGACGCACTGACAGATTAGCGGCGTATTCTAGGGGAGTTTCTTGGGCAACATCATAGACACGAGCCGTGAGGATGCGTTCGAGGTAATCACAATACATAGGGAATTTAGTTAGAAAATAAGATAAAATTGGCGTAATTTCCACCCCCGCCGGGGCGGAAAATCATACTTTATAAAGAGCTTCTAAGTTGATCTTAACTCCAATTAACCTCAAGATTAGTCCTGTGTGAAAACTGATAGTATTTTCTACCGCCTTTTCCAATCCTACCCTGCCAGTTTCTTTGAACTAATAAATTTGCCGGGAATTACTGCCGAGAATTATGATTTCACCTCGATCGAAGTCAAACAATTAGCCTTTCGCTTGGATGGTTTATTCCTCCCCAAAAGTGAGGGGCAACCCTTCTACTTGCTAGAAGTCCAAATGCAACCCGATGAGGAGTTGTATCATCGGATTTTTGCTGAATTATTTCTCTATCTCCGGCAGTATCGCCCCAAGCAACCTTGGCGCATCGTGGTAGTTTACCCCAGTCGGAGTGTGGAGCGGATAGAATTAGAGCAGTTTGCAGATTTTATTGCCCTAGAGCGAGTCCAAAGATTTTACTTGGATGAAATAGATTCAGCCAATTTAGGCCTAGGAGTAATGAAATTAATCATCGAACCGGAAGAAAGGGCTGTAGAAGTAGCTAGAGGCTTATTAGCTCAGGTAGAGCAAGAGACAGCAGCTAATCTTCAAAGTGCTTTCTTGGAGTTGATCGAAACTATAATTGTTTATAAATTTCCACAAAAAACAAGGGAGGAAATAGCAACTATGTTGGGATTAGGAGATTTGACCCAAACAAGATTTTATCAAGAGGCTTTCGGTGAGGGTCGTCAAGAGGGTCGTCAAGAGGGTCGTCAAGAGGGTCGTCAAGAAGGTCGTCAAGAAGGTCGTCAAGAAGGAGAGTATTTGGCAAAGTTGGCAACTATTAAGCGACTAGCGGGGCTGAATTTGCCTTTGGAGGTGATTGCTCAGGGGGTAGGAATGTCGATCGCAGAAGTGCAGAGGGCGATCGCCTCAGAGGAAGGCTACACTACCGCTCAAGAAGACCAAGCAAATAATACAGCAGATGATTAAAATTAGCCCGGCGATCACCTCAAGGAACGGGGTTCGGGATTGGGAGAAAAGCGAATTTCAATCCTTCGTCTAGTTGGGTTGGAAACTCGGTAAGTTTAGTATTTGTTTCATTAGTAGTCGCTTGAAGAAAAACACCTTTTACCAAAACTAATAAAAGAAATAAACTCATAATCAGAAAAGCACTAAACATCAAATCTGTAAAGGCTTACCAGATATGGAGGTCTTCATCGGACAATTTTCGCTCAAGGCAACCACCCTAAATACATTTTAAGTTTCTGGACTAGGCTCTAATTTTGGGGGAGAAGCTAGAAATTTGTAGCATTTTTCCGCTTCCCCCAACCATCTTAAATATAGCTTAATCACTAATAATTTCTGGCTGCATTAGCTCATCAGACATTTCAATAATTGCTCGCAGGACTGGTTTCATCATGGGGTCATCAATATCAGTATCTTCGTAGCGGCGGCGCTTAGCACGGTTGGCAACCTGCACAGTAATTTTATAGCGGTTAGAAGCATTACCAACTAGCTCCTCAGCTCGGTACATCACGTCCATAGAGTCAAAATGATAGCGTTTGTGTAGCATAGGGTAATTCCTGTAGTTGTTTTCCCATTAAAAAAACTATGGGTGATGCTCTATCTTACCCCATGTCAAGGGTGAGATGTTATGGGTAGCATATCTAAGCAAGATGCGATCGCATCAGCATTGGTTTACCCTATCGAAAACTCTTTAGATGGATTTTGGTCGGCGATCAATAATGTTGGTTTATTATAGTTTTTGGTACTAATCTAGATATTAATTATGTCCTTTGCCCCTCGTCCCATCAATACTCCTAACCCTCAGCATCGCAGATTTGGTTCCAATCTGCCCATCTCTGGTCGATCTAGGGGGCAAACTCACTCTAAGCCTAGTAATAATAATCTTAACCACAATCTCCACAATGGTAGTTATAATCACAAGGCTGGAAATAATTATCTAAGCAATAGTAACCTAGCAGACTTCACGGCCAGGAGGCAGCAGCAAGTTTCCCCAGCCCAGACACCAATCTATCCCAGCCATTCCCGCAATTCCCTAAGATTTTCTGCCCCTACCCAAACTTCCTCTACTCCGAGTTTTGTGACCCCCACTCCTTGGTGGTTACGATCGCTTTTTTTCCTCAAGTATGGCTCTGGACTAGTGATGGGCGGACTAATTTTAGCCACCCTAACAGTCTATGGCAGCAATGTTTCTACCCAGAGGCAGTGGTCAGAGAATTATCAAAAACTAGATAGCCTCCGCCGCACAGAACGGCAGCTAGTTGTAGCTAATGAAATAATCAAAAATAAAGCTGCTCAAGAATCCTCCACAACTAAGGAAGTAATTAAAGCCGATCCTTCCCGGAGGATCTATCTTCCCACGCCCAACCCCATGCCAGAGCCATCCCCAAAGGTTATGGTTATGGGTGCTGGTGGAGGCACTCCTGCCCCTAAACCAGAATCCCCCACCAAGAATTATCCCAATCTGCCCTTAGGCTACTAACCATGCCTGAACCCCGTAAAGTTCTCCCTCTACGCCCAAAACAAGGTGGTGCTTCTGCTAAAGATCGCCTGCGTTCTAGACAGAGTTCTGGGAAATATGTTAATCAACGTTTCGATCGTTCTAACAGACTAGCCCCAAGATGGCAACTCCCCAAGGGAACAGTAGCTGAGAGAATTTCCCAAGTATCTACTTCCTCTCTATTGGCAGCGGTGCGGTTAGGGATTGTTTGGGTAATCATTATTTTGGCAATTTTGGGGCTGGGATTACGCCTTTACCATCTGCAAATCCTTGATGGTCAATCTTTGGCAGCCAAGGCAAAAAGGCAGCAGGAAGTAGAATTGCGTTTGTTTGTCCCCCGCCGCTCCATTGTGGATGAACGGGGAAATGTTCTAGCGATCGATCGCCCCGCCTATACCCTCTTTGCCCATCCTAAGTTATTTAATCAAGACCCAAAAATCGTTGCTGACCTCCTAGCCCCCCTAGTCCAGATTCCGGCCGCAGAACTCCTTAAGAAATTTCAAGCCCAAGCCAGTGGCATCCGCGTAGGAAATCTACTACGGGAAGAGGACGCAAAACGGGTGGAATCTTTTCAAGCCGATGGCTTAGAACTCCTGCCGGAATATTCACGGCTCTATCCGCAAGGAGATATGGCGGCGGAAATATTAGGCTATGTAGACCTAGAGCATCGGGGACAAGCGGGGTTAGAGTTTCATCAAAAGAAAATTTTGGAGCAGGTAGCCCGGCCTCTCCTTACCCGGCAGACGGCTCAAGGGAATGTCCTGCCCGATCATATTCAAGTAGGGGCACTAAAATTTGACGATCGCCGCCTGATGCTGACTATGGATAGCCGCTTACAACGGGCAGCTAGAACAGCCCTAAAAAAAGCCCTAGGGAATTTTGGCGCAGTCCGGGGAGCGGTGGTGGTAATGGATGTGCAGGATGGCTCCATACCTGCCCTAGTGGTAGAGCCGACCTATAATGCCAATGAATATTTTAAGTTTCCCATCGAGCGGTTCAAAAATTGGGCAGTAGCTGATACCTACGAACCGGGATCAACTTTTAAGCCCCTGAATGTGGCGATCGCCCTAGAGGCCGAGACCATTAAACCCACTGATATTTTCAACGATCCGGGTCGGCTCTACATCGGTGAAGATATGATTCAAAACTCCGATCGATCCAGTCGAGGAGACATGAACCTTACAGATATCCTTTCCTATTCCAGTAATATTGGCATGGTAAAAATCATCCAAACTATTCCCCCTAAAACCTACCATAACTGGTTAGGAAAAATTGGTCTAGGTAACAAAACTGGCATAGACCTGCCCTTTGAGGCATCTGGCACTCTCCGGGCAGAAAAAGACTTTATTAGTAAACGGATTGAATCTGCTACCGCCTCTTTTGGTCAAGGTTTTGCCCTTACTCCCTTGCAATTAACCCAAATGATCGGCAGTTTGGCAAATGGGGGTAAGCTCCTAACGCCCCATGTAATTAAGGGTTTAGTTGATGAGCAGGGTAAGTTGGAATGGCAGGCCACCTACCCAGAACCTAAGCAGATCTTCAGCCCCAAAAATACGCAATTAGTCTTGAAAATGATGGAAGAAGTAGTAGAAGGAGGCACTGGCAAACCTGCTCGCATCCCTGGCTATAGGATTGCCGGAAAAACTGGCACTGCCCAGAAAGCTACGCCCGGTGGTGGTTATACTCAGGGGGCAATTATTGCTAGTTTTGTGGGCATAATTCCTGCCAATGCTCCCCGTTACGTAGTTTTAGGGGTAGTGGATGAGCCAAGGAAAAATGCTTTTGGTTCTACGGCTGCTGCCCCGATCGTCAAAGAAGTCATGGAAGCCTTGATTTCTATCAAACAAATTCCCCCCAGTTAAACTAGGTTTGCGATTATCCTCAACAGGACTTAAGCACAGGCTCTATAGGTAGGGTGGGCATTGCCCACCTTACCCCTACCAATAGCAGATGAAACCTTATTTTGCGTAAGTCCTACTCAAATGTATCTAAAAAACACCCTCTAGAGTGACAATATCACCTTCAAAAAAACTACTAATTTGTTTCAGAGCAGCTAGTTCCTCTGTGGCTGCATTTGTAACTGCATTCGACATATCTTGGTCAGAGTTATTTTCCCCTAGGACTTCTGACCCTAGATTATTATCTAGCAGTGGTTCTGGCTTGATTTCTAGTAGGGCAGTAGGAACGGAAAAATCATGGGTAGATGAATTATTTGGCGAGCTATTGGGAGAAGGTTGAGCGATCGTAGCTGTGGTTGCCACCATCGTCGCCCCAGAACCCTTAACTAACTCTGGAGCGTGACCATTGTTTCCATTACTCCCATTCCCATTACTGGCATACCCATTATTGCCATGACCATTGCTAGTCCTATTCCCGTTAGTAGCATAGCTGGGATTAGAACTAGGGCTAAATTCCTTGATATTACTAGAACCATTTCCATTGCCATTCCCATTACTAGATGCCGCAGGGGAATTGCGATCGCTTGCGCTACGGTTGCCGTAATCGTAGCTGTGGTTACCACGATCGCTATTTAGAGAATGACTAGAATCATTGCTGACAGAAGGATTAGTACCGTTACTATTGCCATTACCATTACCATTACTATAGGAGCTATTTCCATTCTCCTGTACCGAAGGTGGAGAAGTTTTGACATCTCTAGAACTATCTTTACTAGTGCCTTTCTTGCCAGCCACTTCTAGAGTGACAACCACCCTCCGGCTACAAAGTTTACTAAAAGCAGTTTCAATTTCTCCTTGTTTTCTTCTAGCAGTACTAATTAAATTTTCATTCGTCACCCCAATCAATGCCGCCATCCCATCAAACGTTAGCAACTGACAATGCTGTTTCAGAAAAACTTGAGTGGAATACATGGCAATATGCTCTACCACTTCCTGCCAAGTTTCCAACATCTCGTCAATTTCTGGTTCTTCGGTAATTGGCTCTGGTGTACCTGTTGTAACTTGGGGGTTAGCTTCCGATTGAGGTAATTGTGGATTTGACTGGGCAGGAATGGCTACGGACGCAATCTCCAAAGGTGCTGAGATGGAGCTATGCCCGTTAGTAGAAGCGTTAGTAGAGCCGTTAGAAGGATTATGATAGGTAGTTGCTTGACCAGTAGCGGGCTGGAGAGCTTGGGGAGCAGTTGTAATCAGAGGCATCACTCCGCTTTGATCAGGTAGGAGCAGTCCCAATAAAGTCACCTCTAGCCACAGGCGGGGTTGGGTTGTGTGTTTGATCTGGGTTTCACTATCCCGCAGGTATTTACTGCCAGCAAGGATTTTAGCAGATGTCCAACGTTGTGCCTCTTGGGTCAGGTGTTGCCAAGTGTTGGGAGTGAGGGCAACGAGGGATTGACTTTTAGGGGCAGTTTTAGCAATTAATAAATCTCGATAGAAACCCGCCAAGTTTTGCAAGACGATCATGGGTTCCTTGCCCCGATCCATCAGGTTTCTGGCCCGATTAATAATAGTTTCTGGATCCTCTACGGCGATCGCCTGCACCATCGCCAATAAATCTATCTCTGATACTGCCCCTACTAGATCCCAGACTTTCTCCGCCGTCACCCCGTCTTTGAGTAAGCTGAGTTGATCTAGCAAGCTTTCGGCATCCCGTAGCCCCCCTTGGGATATCTGAGCCACCAGACGGACAGCTTCTTCGGTGATCTGAATTCCCTCTTGTTGGGCAATCCAGATTAGGTGTTTGACCATTGATTCTAGGGGAATGCGCCGGAAGTCGAAACGTTGGCAGCGAGAAATAATCGTGGGCAAAACCCTCTGGGGATCAGTGGTTGCTAGGATGAAAACTACTCTTTCGGGAGGTTCTTCTAGGGTTTTTAATAAAGCATTAAAAGCCTGATTAGTTAAGCCATGAACTTCATCGATCGCATATACTTTATAACGACATTGAACTGGGGCAAAATGGGATTTTTCAATAATTTCCCGGATGTTATCAACCCCGGTATTACTAGCAGCATCAATTTCAATTACATCCATGGCCACACCAGTCGTAATTCCCCGGCACACATCACATTTGCCACAAGGATTTGGGGTGGGTTCATTGAATGCTAAACAGTTAAGAGATTTGGCTAAAATTCTGGCACTAGAAGTCTTACCTGTTCCCCTTGAACCTGTGAATAAATAGGCAGGAGCAATCCGCTTACTGGTAATAGCATTAGTTAGGGTCGCTGCGATCGCCTCTTGCCCCACCAAGTCGGCAAAAGTTTGAGGACGGTACTTGTGGTGGAGGGGCTCGTAGTTCACGGCTAGGCACTGGCTAAGGTTGTCCCCATCATAGCTGCCATCCCAGCAAAAGTCCAGCTATAATTTTCTTGAAAATCTATATCTAGGTTAAGATTTTCCATGAGTTCAGAAATACTACGCTATCAGTAGTGTGTAGTACAGAGATATTAGTAGCAATCAACTCTAATCAAAAAAACTAAAAAGCTCGATCAATCTAGACCTATTTATGGTAGTTGGAGGGATTAACCTAGGGTTTGAGATGCCGAAATTTAACTAAGGCCACTTGGGTAAATACTAGACAGAATTTGCTATCTAAACCTAATAAACTATTGTAATTTTTGATAGTTTGTTCCGTCAAGGTTTCTCTCTTATAAGAAAGAAAATAATTTATAATCCTTATAACTTTCTAGTCTTTCATTTTATCTGCTTAATCTTAGAATTAAAACCTCAATTTTTTATCCTAGAAAAATCAGTAATTTACCTAATAAATTATGGATAAATTGACAATAGGATTTTGTCGGCGATCGTTAATTTAGTAACTATGATTACTGCCACAAAGTACTATAATATCAACTAACACTTTATTATGCTTAAAAATTAAACATCCTAGTTAAATTGAGAATTATGCCCGATCAATTCTCTAATCAGAAAATTCTTGCCCTTGATTTTGATGGGGTTATCTGCAATGGCTTACGAGAATATTTTGAAATTGCCAGACGAGCTTATGAGCAGATTTGGCAGCAGGATTTAGTTGCCAACCTAGAAATTACTTCAGAAACATGGCGGCAGGATTTCTATAACTTGCGCCCAGTGGTAGAAACTGGTTGGGAAATGCCCGTGGTACTCAGAGCTTTGCAATTGGGGTTTACCGCCGGAGCT